>Ga0307428_1001418_pt1 | contig 12228 bp, 8 predicted proteins | sample SalMarWE160240MG_FD_202161 | JGI IMG/M metagenome (GOLD analysis project Ga0307428, IMG submission 202161) | Salt marsh sediment microbial communities from the Plum Island Ecosystem LTER, Massachusetts, United States - WE1603-240 | ecosystem: Environmental > Aquatic > Marine > Intertidal zone >...
AAGGGGAAAAGGGCGCTCATCTATGGCGCAGGGGCAGGGGGGCAGCTGGTTATGCAGGAGATAGAAGGAAACAGGAACCTCGGGCTGGCCCTGGTAGGATTCATCGATGATGATATGGGAAAGCAGAAAAGACGCTTTCTGGGATACCCGGTCTTTGGCGGAAGGGACTCCCTTCATGAAGTTATAAGAAAACACCGGATAACGGAACTCATCGTCTCGTTCAGGAGCATAGACAGGGAAGCCATGAATTCCCTAAAGAAGGATTGTATGGCCTTGGGCGTGAACCTGAGCCAGCTTCATATCGGCATTGAGTAGGCCAGCTATGATACTTTGCCTGGTGGATATCGTGCCGGATGGTTTAGGCGGGATTTTGGGGCTCATGATCTTCTGGGGGGTTGAAAGAGGGTGAAGGACAAGTTCGCTATCTTGGTTCTCTGCCTTGCCTTCGGGCTCAGGCTGGTCTCATTTTTTCTCACCGCTATTATCAATCAAGATGGCGTGTTATACATCCACCAGGCGAGGGCAATCTACTATGGCCAGTGGGACTCTCTTCTCGGCTGTGGCATAGGGTATCTATCGAATTACTCGATCTTTATAGCCGGCGCACACGCCGTCCTAAGGGATTGGGTCATTGCGGCCAAATCGGTGTCGCTCCTGTTCGGCACCCTCACATTGGCCCCCCTCTACTTACTTTTGAGCCAATTTTTCAGAAAGCAGATTGCCCTTGCGGCGTGTCTAGCCTTTGCCCTCATTCCCGTATTTGTGGATAAGAGCGTGGATGTGGTGCGAGATCCTGTGTACTGGTTTTTTTTGGTCTTCGGCCTCTATTTCTTCGTGGCCCAGATGGGCAAGAGAAGCAGACTCTTTCTCATCTTGAGCAGCATTTCGCTGCTTATGGCAGCATGGGCACGGGTTGAGGGAGTTCTTTTCATCGCGGTAACCTTTATCTACCTCGTTTTTTCAGGGGAAGAGCGGAAAACAGAGAGACTCTTGTTCTTTGCCGCCCCCATCGCAGCGGCCATACTCCTGGGTATTGCCGGATTGATGATCTTTAACACAGGTGGTGATGATCTGCTCCGTATCAATGAGATCAAGGCCAGAGCATCAGCTCCCTTTATCCAGTATAGGAATTTACGAGCTGAAATGTCGGAATTGATGAACCAACCGTTGGGTGGCACCATGCCTGCTTTTCTCCACAAGGCGAGGAACATGACATGGCTCGTGGCGCTCGGCACTATTGTAAAATATACCATCACCGCCTATTTTTATCCGTTTTTCTTGCTATTTCTCATCGGTTTTGCTGGAATCCGGGCCAAGGCAAGGCAAGATCAGCGCATACGGTATCTCGCCGTTTGCTCCGCCTCGGCCTTGATCCTGCTCTATATCCATGTATTGCAGACATGGACGATGTTTAATCGATTTTTTGCCCTCTTCATCCTGCCCTCGTTTATCCTTGTTGGATTTGGGCTTGAGAGGACGATCGAATTTATTCGATCCAGGTTCCGTCTGAGGGATTCCGTTGCGCTTATTGCGGTGTGTCTGCTCATGGTGGCCTGTGCACTGCCGAAAAGTATAAACCCGAGGGAAACCGATAAGCTGGTGTTCAAGCAGATCGGCGGGCTCATTGCCGAGAGGGAGGGCAATGAGCAGGAGATCAAGGTGACGACTTCGTTGCCGCTCATCAGGTGGATCTCCTTTTATGCCAATCTCGGTAACAAAGGAGCCCCCTGTCCTGAGAGAAACTCCGATCTCGTCGAGAGCATTCACAGGGGTTATGATACATTTGTGAGGAATCTGAAGGGGAGAGGAATACAATATGTTCTCTGGGACGAGCGCCATTGGCCTAAGGGAAGCCTTGAATCCATTCTGGCTCAGGGGTCGAGGGATTTCATGAGGATAGGGGACTGGCACCACACCGACACGGGCGCCATGATCCTCTTTGAGGTAACAGAATGATCCACGAACCGATAACGATTTTGGGAGATAACTCACGATGCTCATTATCCCGGCGGTAGACATTAAGGATGGTAGGTGCGTGAGGCTCGAGCAAGGCGCGATGGACCGGGAGACGGTCTTTTCCGCGCACCCGGAGCAGATGGCCATCCAATGGGCGATGAAGGGGGCAGCGAAGCTCCATATCGTCGACCTGGATGGAGCCGTTTCCGGAAGGCCGGTCAACAAGAAGATCATACAAAGGATCGCAGAGAGCATTTCCATCCCCGTGGAGGTAGGAGGAGGGATTCGATCCCTTGATGCCATAGAGGAGTATGTCGGCCTCGGGGTTGCCGAGGTTATTATCGGAAGCGCGGCATATACAAACCCTGATCTCGTAACGGCAGCATGCGAGCGGTTCCCTGGAAGGATTATCGTGGGGATTGATGCCAGGGATGGGCGTGTGGCCGTTCAAGGGTGGACGGAGTCGACGGGGGTCTCAGCTATGGACCTAGCAAAGGGATTTGAGGGGGTAGGGGTCACAGCCCTTATCTACACAGATATTGCACGGGACGGCATGAAAATCGGCCCCAACATGGAATCGATACGAAGCATTGTGAGGACTACGGGACTTCCGGTCATTGCAGCAGGAGGGGTTGCCACGATCAAGGATATAGAGGACCTCTTGACCCTTGAAGCAGACGGGCTCAAGGGGATAATAATCGGTAGAGCACTATATGATGGAGTTATCAATCTGGAAAATATACTATATGTTGTAAATAAGGGAAAAAATGATATAAAAAACAAAAGCGAGTATTGACATTGGAAAAAAGGATTCTATATTAAAAAGTTACAATAATAGTAGGAATGAGTATGGGACTTTATGATCGCATCGTTGACGATCTCACGCAGGCGATAAAAGGCAGGGACAAGGAAAGGCTTTTGGTCCTGAGGGGCTTAAAGGCCGAGATAAAAAATAAGCAGGTCGAGTTGCGCCTTAAGGATCTCACCGATGAGCAGATCTATGGGGTCCTTCGATCAGAGGTAAAGAAACGCAAGGAGGCAATAGAAAAATTCATTGAGGGTTCTCGCCGGGATCTCGCAGAAAAAGAGGAGGCTGAGCTCACCATCCTATCCGGCTATGTACCCCCCCAGTTATCAGAGGAGGAGATAAAAGAGGTATTGACCCAGGTAATTCAGGAGGTTTCGGCCAACGGTCCCAAAGATCTGGGAAAGGTCATGAAGACGGCCATGGGAAAGTTCTCAGGCATGGCTGATGGGCGCGAGGTCAACAGATTGGCGCGGGATTTATTGAGTTAGGGAGATAGGGTTTCATCCTTTAAAACCTACATGATGGAACATTCACTGAGGGTACTCGAATACTATCGATTGCTCGAGATCGTATCAGGGTACGCCGCATCCCCTCTTGGACGTTCGGATTGTCTGTCACGGAGACCCCTTACTGATTTGGACGCGATTACCGCCGAGCAGCGACTCGTCTCGGAAATGAAGGAATTGCTGCTCGTGAAAGGCCTTGTGCCCCTTTCAGGCCTTGTTGATCTGACACCTCTCTTGCGAAAGGCCTCGAAAAAAGGGGCCTACCTTGAACCAAAAGAGCTTTTTACCATCCTCAAACACCTGAAGATAGCTCATCAGGTTGCAAACTGGATACGCGGATCAAAGGAATTAACCCCCTCTTTGGCCCTGATAACCGATAGCATTCCGGGGTGTGATGGGCTGATTGAGAAGATTGAAACCTCAATCACCCAAGAGGGAGAGGTATCGGATTCTGCGAGCCCGGAGCTTGCTTCCCTGAGATCCAGGAGGATTGCGCTTCGAAGGGTTATCGAGAAGAAGCTTGAGGGGATCTTACAAGGCCCTGATTTCGAAGAAGACAACATCATGTCCGTAAGGGATGGACGGTATGTGATATCGATCAGAGCTGGGAGAAAAGGCAACCTCAAGGGCATCGTCCATGGATACTCGAGCAGCCAATCCACCTGTTTTATGGAACCATTGGCAGCGGTAGAGGAAAACAATTCACTCGTTGAGGTAACGGACAGGGAAAAGGAGGAGGAGAAAAGGGTTTTAAGGCATCTGACAGGGCTTGTGGACTCTTTTTCCGAAGACCTCTCTGCGTGTGGGCTGATAATGGCCAGGGTTGATGGTATCTATGCGAGGGCTCAATTCAGCCAGGCAATCAAGGGGAGAACGCCTCTCTTCGATACCAACAAGACCATGCATATCTCGGGCGCCGTGAATCCCATACTGCTTTCCATTCACCTGGATTCCAGCAAAGGAACTGCCAATGGCCACAAGGGGGTGGTCCCGATAGAGGTGAAGATGGATGGGACGAAAAATACCCTCATCATATCAGGCCCCAACAGGGGTGGAAAGACGGTAGCCCTCAAGACGATCGGCCTACTTGCCCTCATGTGTCAGGCCGGTATGCACATACCCGTGAGCGAAGGAACCAGATTGGGCGTGTTTGACAACATCCTGGCCGAGATAGGCGATGAGCAGGATATCTCATCCGGGCTCAGCACCTTCTCTGCACGGCTGAGGAATCTCAAGGAGATCGTGGATCTGGCAACGGACAAATCCCTGGTGATACTCGATGAGCTCGGAGTCGGGACCGACCCGGATGAGGGAACGGCCATCGCAATGGCTATCCTGGACCATCTCTCAAGCAAGGGCGCCCTTTGCGCTATCTCGACGCACTATCAGAAACTAAAGACCTACGGTCTGATCAACAAGAGGGCGCAGAATGCATCGGTTGAGTTCGATACCGAAACGGGAAAGCCGACGTTTCGATTGATTACCGGCATACCGGGGGTGAGTCATGCCATGGATATAGCAAGGGATGTAGGCATAAGGGAGGAGATAATCGACAGGGCGTCCGAGTATCTGGGTACTGAGCGCAGGGGGGCTGATTCCATTATGGAAGATCTCGCTCGTATGGTCGAGGAGGCGGAACAGGAGAAAAAAGCCGTTACCCTTGCAAGAGAAGACTACGAGCGGTCCCAGGAGGGCTTAGAGGAAGAACGGGGCCGATTGCGCTCTGAGGTTGAGCAGATCCTCAATGAAAAGAAGCGGGAGGCCGATAGGCTCATAGGAGAGGCGCGTGGAGAATTCAGGAAGGCCATAGAGCGTCTCAAGCAAGAGGGATCGAGAGGTCAGCCCAAGGCAACCCAACAATACGCCGAGGCAAAGCAGAATCTGTTTGATCTCATCGCAGGGATGAAAAAGACCGCAGGTCTGGCCCCTCACGCTCAGATAGGCGTAGGCCAGATCGTGTTTCATGCCAAATCAAAAAAGAGTGGGCTGGTTGTCGGCCTTGACAGGGATTCCTCAAGGGCGCGGATTATGGCGGGAAACGTGAAACTCACCGTTGATTCATCGGAGTTGGTTCCGGAATCGGAGCGAGCGTCTCAGCACAAGGAGGACACAAAGCCTGCAGGGCAGTGGTCCGTATCAACTCATGCCTTGGAGAGCACAGAACTGAACCTCGTCGGGCATACCGTTGATGAGGCAATTCCGCTGGTGGATCAGTTGATAGATACGGCCTTAGTCTATGGGCATCCGAGGCTTACCATCGTGCATGGCATCGGCTCCGGAAGGCTGAAACGGGCTATACGGAACCACCTTTCGGAAAGCCCGCACGTGAAGAATTTTATCGACGGAGGAAGGGACGGAGAAAACGGCGGTATCACCATCGTTGAGCTGTAAGTACTCTATACAATCGCTAGCAGATTTTATCATTTTAGCTCACTTTAGTCAGGTAAGATATGGATTTCTCTGAGGCCAAGGAGGAGGTTAGGAAGGCAGCCGATATCGTAGAGGTTATCGGCCAGTACGTCCAGCTCAAGAAGGCCGGACAGAACTACGTGGGCCTGTGCCCATTTCATTCCGAACGCTCCCCCTCTTTTACCGTGAACCAGAACAAACAGATATACCACTGTTTTGGTTGCGGCAGGGGAGGTGATGTGTTTACCTTTTGGATGGACTACCATAACCTGTCTTTCCCCCAATCGCTTGAGGATCTTGCAGAGCGGTACCATATCCCGCTGCCCCAGAGAAGAGATCTTGCTGCTGAACGGAAAAAGGAGGAGATAAAGGAGCAGTTATTCAGGATAAATAAACTGGCATGCAGCTACTTTCACGAGGTGCTCCTGAAATCCGAAAAAGGAAAGCCCGGAAGGGACTATTTATCCAGGCGCCGTCTATCGCAGGAGACGATCTCGAGTTTCCAGCTCGGATATGCAGTGAACCGCTGGGACGGATTGACGAACTATATGAGCTTAAAGGGCTACTCCCTTGAAAGGGTTGCCCAGGCCGGGCTCATCGTCAGAAAGGATGACGGCGCTTACTATGATCGCTTTCGGAACAGGATCATGTTTCCCATCTTCGATCTCAATGGGCACGTCATCGGCTTCGGCGGAAGGATTTTGGATGATACCCTTCCCAAATATATCAATACACCGGAGACGCCGATCTATCACAAGGGGGCATGGCTCTATGGGCTCGATTCCGCGTATAAGGACATCAGGGAAAAGGGCTTGGCCATCCTGGTAGAGGGGTACATGGATGTGCTGGCACTCAGGCAGTACGGCATCTCGTATGTGGTGGCGGCACTGGGTACTGCCCTCACGGGCGATCAGGTGCGGAGGCTGAAGGGGCACACAAGGGATTTGATCGTGTTGTTCGATCCCGATGATGCGGGAAGAATGGCCGCCCTGAAGAGCTTCCCTCTCTTTTTGAATGAGGGGGTCACCGCGAGGGTGCTCGTGCTTCCCCAGGGGGAAGACCCCGATAGTTATATACACGCCCGCGGTCCCGATGCCTTTATGGGGCTTTTGGAAGGCGCTACCCCTATCTTCGATTTCTACCTCGCCCAGGCGCTTGCCCATATGGACAAGGGAGTTGATGGGAAGATCAAGGTGCTCAATGAGGTATTGCCCATATTTTCTGAGCTGGATGAGGGGGCCACGAGGTTTCTGTATGTGAAGCAATTCTCAGAGAGAACCGGTATCGATGAGGGCATTGTGTGGGAGGAACTGCGGCGGCAGAGGAAGGGCCAGGGTACAAGGAGCCGGCCTTCTCTTAAGACCAGCGTATCCGCTGCTCAGGATCTGAAAAAATACGGCTCAGACATCCCGTTCTTAAACCTCCTCCTGCACTACCCCGAGACAATCGATAGGTTTAGGGACCAGGAGTGGGAATTGATCGTCTCTGACCCGGATATCACGAATATCACCAAGATCTTGATGGAGCGTGTGCAAGGAAGGGAGGATATAGACAAGGTCGAGGCATTCCTCGAAAGCGCGGAGGCAAAGAAACAACTCAGGGAAATCATGCTCTCCCAGCCCATGTACGCAGAGGAAATGGTTGAGAGCGCGGTGACGGAGTTTGGGAAAAAGATAACGAAACGCACGATCTCTCGATCAATGAGCCGGGCAAAGGCGGCGGGCGATATCCAGATGCTCAACCGCCTCATCAGGGCAAAGCAAGATCTTGATGGAGGATGAGCGAGAGGCCAGAAGTAAAGAATCCACGCCCAAAGGACTCGGCTTTGTTTGGAGTTCCCTGGAAAGGGCTTGGAGTAATGGCCTGCCCTGGTGCGACGCGACATGGCAACATGATGCTTTTTCGGAAAAATGATATTATATTTGGCTCTAAGCCCAGACCTGGCGTGTATTGGCATAGCTAAGTGCACGTCACTTGTAAAACATTCATACGATATTAGATTAACCAGGACAAGTTGCGCCAGGACAGCACGAAAAACGAAACGGGCATTGTACCCGTGGACCATGAATGTCACTCATTGTCTCGTGTTTTCTTATTGACATAGTGCCTTGACGATTTGAGGCAAAGTTTCGGTGGGATAGTATCCCCTATCAAGGAGGTTGCAGATGGCAAAAAACGGCGAGGATATCAATCTACGGCGGCTGATTAACATCGGGAAGGATAAGGGCTACATCACCTATCAGGAGTTGAATGAAGATCTCTCCGACGATGTGATCTCTTCCGATGAGATCGATGATCTCCTTCAGATGTTCGAGGATTTGAATATCAAGGTGATAAGCGAGCCTGCCCTTGCTAAGATTGAAAAGGGAAAGAAGGCCGAGGAACAGGAGGAAGAGGACAAAGAGGAAAAAAATGCACTGGCCGAAATGGAGCAGGACTTCGCCACCAAGACCTATGACCCGGTAAAGATGTATTTGAGGGAGATGGGACTTATATCGCTTCTGAGCAGGGAAGGAGAGGTAGAGATTGCAAAGAGGATCGAAACGGGTGATGACCAGGTTCTGGACGGCCTTATACGGTCTCGAGTGGGGATCGAGTATATCTCTGAGCTGGGCAGGAGTTTGCAGGAGGGCGAGGTTAAGGTAAGGGATGTGGTCAATGACATAGAAGACGACTATAATATTCACGAGATCGGCCAGAGGCGGGAGATCCTGCTTGGGCTCATCAGCGAAATGGAGGCGAAGGATGCGGAGATCTGCACCTGTTGGAATGAGTTGCAGGGTTGCAGTGACCCTGCCAGGAGAAAGAGGTTGCACGCCGCCATTCGCAGAAATCAAAAGAAGATCTTTGATACCATGAGGTCCTTTAAGCTTGAGAAAGGACACATCCAGAACATGGTCGATACCTTCAAAGAGGTTATTGGCTACCTCAATGAGCAGGAGAAAGCCCTGACCGATTGTCTCCTGAAGGCAGGCGGAAAATCTTTTTCCTACCTCAAGACATGTGCCGAGGAGTTGTCAGGCGCCGAGGAGGGTGGCAAGAAATTTGTGGCCCTGGATCTATCAAAAGAAGAATTTATGTGCCTGATGAAGCGTGTAGAGGAGGCCAAGGAGAACATTCGTTGTGTTGAGAATAAAACTACTATGTCCCATAGGGAGATTAAGAGAATAGGCAAAGAGATAGGTGAGGGCCTGAGAAAGTCAAAGACAGCAAAGAGCGAGCTTATCAAGGCAAATCTTCGATTAGTAGTGAGCATTGCAAAGAAATACACGAACAGAGGTCTTCAGTTTTTGGATCTTATCCAAGAGGGAAATATCGGTTTAATGAAGGCGGTGGACAAATTTGAATATCAGAGGGGGTACAAATTCAGCACCTATGCCACCTGGTGGATACGGCAGGCCATCACGAGGGCTATTGCTGACCAGGCAAGGACGATACGGATACCGGTACATATGATCGAGACGATCAATAAGCTGGTCAAGATCTCGCGGACCCTTGTTCAGGAGCACGGCAGGGAACCAAGCCCGGAGGAGATCGCCGAGAGGATGCGATTTCCCTTAGAGAAGGTCCGCAAGGTGCTCAAGATTGCAAAAGAGCCCATTTCCCTGGAGACACCTATTGGCGAGGAGGAGGATAGTCATTTAGGTGATTTTATCGAGGATAAGAAGATCATGTCTCCCATTGATGCGGTAACCAAATTCGATCTGGGTGAACAGACAAGGAAGGTCATGACCACACTCACACCCAGAGAGGAAAAGGTACTGAGAAAGCGATTCGGAGTGGGCGAGAGGGCCGATCATACCCTGGAAGAGGTAGGCAGGGAGTTTAATGTTACCAGAGAACGGATACGGCAGATCGAGGCGAAGGCCTTAAGAAAACTCAGACATCCACGCAGAAGGAAAATTCTGGAGAGCTTTACCGAATAGCGGGACAGGAGCCCTGCCGGGATTTCAGAACTATGTTCTATAAAGAGATACCTCTACCTTATCGGTGACCGTAATCGGGCAGGCCTTTGATTTTCCTTGACATCTAAAATTTGATTCAGGTAGCATAAAAAATTAATTAGAGGGCCCATAGCTCAGTTGGTAGAGCCACCGGCTCATAACCGGTAGGTCCCTGGTTCGAGACCAGGTGGGCCCATCAAAACTATAGGATAGTATGATGCTCAATGATCGATAACTTTTTACAAGCGAATCTCCTTATCCAACAGGGGCGTTCCTTGAAAAAAGGACGCCCCCTCGTTTTGCCGAAACAGCGCTCCTAAGATGGTGAGAAATTGGATGATAAACTTACACGTATTTTAAAGATACAGTCGATTGATATCCGTTTCGATGAGATAGGAAAGGAAAAGGAGAGGATTCCGAGGGAACTGGAGAAACGAAGAGAGGCGATGGATGGTTTGAACAAGACCGTCGAGGGAGATTTTACGGTGCTTGAGGGGCTCAAGGTTGAAAGAAGAAAGGTCGAGAAGGAGTTGGAGGAGGTAGAGGCAAGGCACAAGAAAAGCAAGGCAAAACTCGATGGGGTCAAGTCGAACAAGGAATACCAGGCGGTGCTCAAAGAGCTGGAGGATATTAAAGCGCTTGCCAACGACAAGGAAGAGCTGGTGATACAGAAGATGGAGGACATGGAGATCCAGGAAGCTGAATGTGGAAGAAACAACGAACAATTGGACAAGGAGAAAAGGGAGTATAGGGAAAAAGAGAGAGAATTCGAGGAGATGACCAGCGAGTTCGAAAAGGAGATAGAGGCGCTTACACGGGAAAAGAAGGAGTTAACCCAACAATTTGATGATGATCTCTTGGGCAGGTATATGAGGTTGCGGGCGCATCTGAGGGGCTGCGTGGTGGTTCCGGTAAGAAACGCTGTGTGTCAGGGCTGCCATATCGGCATCCCTCCTCAACAGTACAATATGCTGATGAAGGGTGATTCCACCCAAATTTGCCCCCATTGTGCTAGGATTATCTATTGGGAAGGCAATGAAGGGATTGAGTGATTGCCGATTTTAATTAAGATTTTAGGAATTATTCAGCCACAGATTTCCACAGATGAACAAGATAGATTTAAGTATATGAAAATAAAAGAAAAAATATCGGCGATAATCAGCGTAGATCTGTGGCTGAGTAGTTACGGATTTTTGATGAATCAACAATGGGCTGATGTTAGGGCAGGGCAAATGGTCGCTGTTCTATGTATTCCATAGAAGAGAGGAAAGTCCGGGCTCCATAGGGCAAGATGCTGGGCAACACCCAGTCCCGGAAACGGGAAGGAAAGTGCCACAGAAAATATACCGCCCTCTCAGGTGCTCGATACACCTGATTGGGCAAGGGTGAAAAGGCGAGGTAAGAGCTCACCGCTCCGGTGGTGACATCGGAGGCACGGTAAACCCCATCCGGAGCAAGACCAAATAGAAGGATGTTTGAGGGCTGCCCGTCCGAGTCCTTGGGTAGGTCGCTTGATCTCGCCGGCAACGGCGGGGCTAGATGAATGACCATTGTCCCGTAAAGGGTGACTGATACGGGGAACAGAACCCGGCTTATGGACTGCCCTAACATCTCTCATAATAGTACAGCCACAAAGTCACTAAGATTTCCAAGGATTTTTTATTGTCCCCCTCGGGGATTGGGAGAAAAACCCTCGCCTTTAGGCGAAGACTTTAGTATGCCCGAAGGACAGGGAAAACCGCAGAATACCCGCCTGCCTGCGGAACGCTCCAAGCGTTGAAACCATGACGCAGCAACTGCGAGCACCGGGTAACCATGCCCGACCGGCGCAAAGGCATAGCGGGCAGGTCGAACAAGGAATATCGAATGTCGAAGTGATCCCTTCGTAATTCTGCGGTTCGTTGTTCAATATTCGATATTCAATCTACGGTCTTTCCGGGATGGCGAGTCGAATTCATTCGACGAAGCCATGTGAGCCCGTCAAGCTACCGGCTTCAGCCGGTAGTAATTGACTTTTTACACACAGTATGTGCTGTTTTGTTTTAGAAGTGAAGATTCCCTGTTTACCTGCCTGTCGGCAGGCAAGCACCTTTTTGAAATATCTTTTCTTTGTGACTTTGTTCCTTTGTGGCTGATCTGTTAACATCTCGATTTGTTCGGGGGAAAGGGCATGTTTGTGGCGGCGAATTTCTTGATGGCGATTGCGAAGATCTTGGATATTGCCCTGACTATCTACATGTGGCTGATTATAGGAAGGGCGGTCATTTCATGGGTGAATCCGGATCCCTATAACACGATCGTGAGGTTTCTCTATGCCTCGACCGAGCCCGTCCTGTACGGCATAAGGAGGAGGTTGCCGATACACTTCGGCGGCTTCGATTTCTCACCTATTATCGTGATCTTCGCCATTATCTTCATCCAAATCTTTCTGGTTGACAGCCTGATGCAGTTCGCGGCAGGCCTCGGAAGATAATGAGCGATTCGGTTTTAAAGGTCAGGGTACTCCCGCGCTCATCGGCAACCAAGATAGTGGGTTTCGATGGGGACACCTTGAAGGTGAAGGTAACATCGGCACCTGTTGATGGTTTGGCAAACAGGGATCTGA
>Ga0307428_1001420_pt1 | contig 12215 bp, 17 predicted proteins | sample SalMarWE160240MG_FD_202161 | JGI IMG/M metagenome (GOLD analysis project Ga0307428, IMG submission 202161) | Salt marsh sediment microbial communities from the Plum Island Ecosystem LTER, Massachusetts, United States - WE1603-240 | ecosystem: Environmental > Aquatic > Marine > Intertidal zone >...
AGCCCTGTGAAGTCCTGATAGTTCCAAATCCGTTAGCCCTGCCAGTGAGGATTTTATGAGCGTAGGACTGGTGGCTGACGTCGAAGATGATACGGTCGGTGGGAGAGTCGAATAGCCGGTGAAGGGCTATGGTGAGTTCGACCACGCCAAGGTTAGAAGCCATGTGGCCACCGTTCCGGCTCACCGTCGAAATGATGAGCTCACGGATTTCCTGAGCCAGAGCGGGTAGTTCCCGTACGGGCAGCTTTTTCAGGTCCGCTGGTGATTTTACGCTGTCCAGTAGACTCATCGCAGACTCCTTATCGGTATTCCGCCTATCCTCTTGAGCACCTTCCTGAACCTCTCGGAATCGACGATCCATTGGTCACCCCGATAGCGGATAGCCCTCGCCGCATACTTTTGAGCGAATATGTCTTCACCCCGGCCGTGCAGAGCACCTTCTACCAGGTCGAGGAAGGTGTCTTCGCTCATATCAACCTGACCGGTGTACTCGACATGCTCTCCGGTCGGATAGAACTTACCGTCTTTAATGGCGTATATCCTGGTGATGCTGTTTTCTCCGTAAATAGTCCACTTGCCGACCCAGCCATCGGACTCTTTCCAGTCGTCATCATCGGCCACCTCGGCCACCTTGCCCATCAGGATATCTACAAGTTTCGCTATCTTAGAACCTTCTCCAGAAGCCATCTGGTCATGCCTCCTTTCTTCTTGTCCAGCCTTACTGGCGGATTCCGCAAAATGCCGTTCAGTATCTCCGGGAGCATCTGCTTTCTCTCTTCTGGAAGTGCGAAGGGTACCGAGCCAAGAAAGCGAACCCCGAAGTTGTTAGCCAGAACTTGCACATCTTCTGGCGGGCGGTCGAAGGGATTGGAGATTTGACCGCAGTGGGGGCAGCGATACCCGGCCATGTTAGCCACGATGCCGGCGATGGGAGTCTCTGTCTCTCTTAACATGTTTAGAGTCTTGGCTATCCCCAATATAGACAGGTCATTGGGCTGACAGACGATAACAGCACCGTAGATATTGGGTAAATGCTGAAGTAGAGACTGCACCTCATCACCAGAGGTCGGCGGGGTATCGACTATAACCCACTGGAGGTCATCGTCCCAGGCGATAGAAGTGGTAGCGATCTGCCTCACCGCGGAGGACTTAGTCTCTCCATCCCAGAGGTTAGGCGTTTCTTCCGTGAAGAGGAGTCCTATTGAGAAAAGCTGGTAACCATTAAAATTAACAGGACGGAGCTTGCCACCTAATATCGGGTCATAGCCAGGCTCTTTCTCTAGGTGAAGTGCCCGGGGTAAGGATGATGCGTGAATATCAACATCGAGAAGTCCTACTTTATTACCTGTATCCCGGAGTGCCTCGGCCAAGCCCAAGCAAATGGTCGTTTTACCAGTACCGCCTTTCAAGGAAAGTATCGGTATCTTTCTAGGCTCGCTCATGGCTCCTCCTCTCTTTCGGCAAAAAGAAAAGGCGACCACACCCAAAGGTGCAGTCGCCTCTTTGTCAAGCCAGCGACCAAACTTTCCGCTACAATATAGCACAGTTGGTAAAACTTGTCAAGGGTTAAACTGGGAAATTGGGAGGGAAATTTAAGAATCCTGTACCGGAGGCTTCGCCTCTGGCGGTTTCTTCCTCCAGAAGAAGATAACTATAATCTCCACCCAGGCAGCAGTGTGGCCTATGATAGCGAAGAGCGCCTCGGTGCCTCCGAGCTGGCGCCATACAATTATGAAGAAGAGCGCCATGACGGAGACTACGAAGATTAGAGCTAGGATAAAGTTAGGTGACTTTGCTGTTTGCATCTGGGATACCTCCTTTCGGTCGTGGGAAGACCTTATATATTCTACGCTCTATGAGAGCCTGCTTATACCCCGCCGGCAGCGGTACTACACCGGGCTTGATGACAGGATGGCCAACAGCCCGCCAGCCATAGTTGGCCGCCTCGGTGCAGATGTATGCCTTGTTTCTGCCGTAAGGGAAGTCTTCGGCTCTCCAGGGCGGTAATTTTCCCTTAAATAGAAGGGTCAGGGCGCCCAATGCTATCTGAGCTATCAGGATGTAGTCATAGCGGGCCCGGCCAACCCTGGTCAGCTCGGCAGCTACCCGCCGGCGTAACTGCCTCTGTAATTCCTTCAGCCTGGGGTCTCGACCGAGACTCACCCGGTAGATCTCGACCTCTTCATAATTGTAAAAGGAGAGCCGGCCGACGGCTATCCCTTTCCCAATAGACTCAAGGATAACGTAGTCGTCGTCCCAAGGCAGATAATCGCCGATGAGAAAGAAGTGGACGCGGTCCGTCTTGGGCTCAATAAGATTCTTGGAAAACCAGAGCAGAGGCCCTTTGCCCATGGTAGCACCGATGTCGGCTGGATAGAGCCTAGGGTAAATTTCACTTAACATGAAATGCCTCCCTTTCGTAAAATATATTTTACGATTTCCCGCAGAATTTGTTAATTATATTTTACGTTCAAAGAGGAAATCGAGCGCTTCCTCGAACTGGTCATGCCACTCACTTTGAAGGTTCAGGGCCTTCAAGTTGACTCGCGCCTTCCGTATATAACGAGCCTCTACCTTCTTCACCCGCTGTGGTATGCCATTCCTTTCCATCCATTCTCTAAACACAGCGGCATGCTCCCTATTGGGATGGCGGAGGCCAAGCCAGTTTTTCGAGGTCCTGGGATCAAGCTGAAGGGCAAATATGAAAGGAAGCGCCCGCTTTTTCTCGATAAGGTCGCTAGCCGTCTTCCCGACTATGGCCTCATCACCCCAAACACCCAGGTAGTCATCATGTATCTGGAAGGCCACACCCATATTCAGCCCGAACTCCCAGGCACGTCCCAACACCGGGTCGAAGCGCATGTACCTGAACTTCTGGCCTTCCGGTATGCCGGACGGCGCCTTGACTTCTTCCCCGTCTGGTGAAGCCAACATGGCTCCTACCACGCACGAGGCGGCAAAGAGGGCGCCCGTCTTTCCTCTAACCATCCGTAGATAATCCTTTACGCTGACCGTCAGACTATCAACAAAGGAGATATCCATAAACTGACCATGGCAGATATCTATAACCGCATTTTCCAATACACTTTGTATTCCCAGCACCTTCTCAACAGGGACATTTCGTAGAGAAAGGCGGTGTACCGACAATCTGGCGAGGGATGAAAGGGTGAGGCCGGCATTGATGGCCTGGTCAGCGCCCCAGATTGCCCACACGGTCGGCTGGTTATTCCGCTCACTTCCCTTGTCCTGAATGTCATCGAAAATCAAGGTGGTCCGGTGAGACAGCTCAATAGCAGCTGCCGCGGGGATAGCCTGCTCGGGATCGCCGCCTAATCCGGCACACATGGCGATGCAGAAAAGGGGACGTAGATACTTTCCCTTTGAGCCGGACGTGGGCTTTCCATCCCTGTCACAGAAGCCCATGTGGTAGCAGTTCATCGTATTCAGGTCCAAGAGGGGGGTACTGGGTATTCTCAGGAACAGCTTAAGCTCATCCTCTACTTTGGCCCGATATCCATCCAAAATATTCATACAGCACCTCCTTGATTTTTCGATTTTACGGGAGTATTATATCACTTAAAGACCCTTTAGAGAAGGGAAATTCAGTAAGGAGGTGTGAAGTGCTTAATCCCTACTTAGAAAAGAGGCTCTACTCACTACCCGTCCAGCCCATCCTGGTGGAAATCGACCCCGCTCAGTTTGCCGCTACACTGGGACAAATCACTGGTCTCAACCTGCCCATAGTATCGAACCTCCCGCCCTTCGGCTTCGCAGCCGTAGCCCCCGTCAGCCCCTCAATTATCAAGAAGATAAACTCCCTACCTGGTGTCCGTATGATTCACGCCAACCAGGTCAAGACCATCTTCCAGCTACCCGCACCGGCTGACGAGTGGTTTCCTACCTCTGAAAGCCGGAAGATGCTGGGTGCCGAGGATGCCTTCAGAGAGGGCTTCAACGGCGAAGCGATAAAGGTCGGTGTCACGGATACCGGTGTTGATGCTACTCACCCGCAGCTCCAGGGCACAGAGTTCTATTCGGCTATTTCCTGGCCTTTCCGAGAGGTGCTGGACGAGAATGGCCACGGCAGCCACTGTGCCTCAACTGTCGGTGGCAAACTCTACAACACGCCACTGGGAGTCATTGTTGAAGGTGTCTCCCACGCCCCAATGGTATCTGTGAAGTGCCTGGGGAGAGGCGTCGGGACGGGCTTCACCAGCGAAATCATCAATGCGATGGCTACCTGCTACGACAAGGGAGCCCAGATAATCTCTATGAGCCTGGGGTCTGGAGAGTGCCAGGGCGGTTGTGAGATATGCCCGGAGTGCCGGATGGTCTCGTCTTTGACAGCGAGAGGAATTATCTTCGTTATCGCTGCCGGCAACTCAGGACCGCAGGAGAATACCATTGGTTGCCCGGGTTGCTCTCCCGATGCCCTTACCGTAGCCGCGGTGGACCGTAACGGAGAGCTGGCGTCTTTCTCAAGCCGGGGTGGAGACAGATTCCCGCTAAAGCCTGATGTAGCAGCGCCCGGGGTGAACATCTATTCCGGAACGGCTCGTGGGTCCTTCATTGATGTTCAGGAAGCCAGCGCCGGGATGGGGTTCGCCGCCATAAGCGGTACGTCCATGGCAACCCCGCACGTAGCGGGATTTGTGGCTCTCCTGAAGCAGAAATTCCCGAAGATTACCGCCGCCCAGATCAAGCAGACCATGGCTCAGAGGGGACACGCCAAGGACTTCAAGACCGGCTGGGGAATTCCACATTGGTCTTATTTTAAGTAGTTCCCTTGACAACAGCCATCTCGGGAGAATAAAATTTCTACCAAGGAGGAAATATGGCAGAGAAGAAAAAGGTTGCCCTCAGGGCTCTGCTTGATGTAAAGCGTTTTCTTCCAACTCCGACCGACCTGCTCAAACCATTCCCGCCTCCGAAGAAAGGGGAGCTGGTTATGCAGGGTGTGACCGCCGACGTCCTGAGCTACGCCTTCGGCTACATCCCCGGTGTGGGCGATATTATCGGCCAGTTCGCCAATGACAACATCATGGCTGACGTCCTACAGAAGTTAGCGCCGGCCGAGATCTCAGAGTTCAGAGAGCAGAACCGTGTCTATCCGAACGGGGTAGCTCTGCTCAGAACATTCCAGCGGGTGAGGTTATCTCCAGAGAGCAGGCCATAATGCAACAACCACCAGGTACTTCCCAAGTAGCTGAGGCTCTCGGGAAAATGATGGGGCTGCCCTCACCCGAAAAGGTACTGGGAGAGCTCCAGAGGCTCAACAACAATATTGAGATCATTCAGCCCGATATCCACCGGCTGGCTCAGTCCCTCGAGGGGATATCGGGCGCTGATATCAGGAACCTGTCAGCCGCCCTGAGCAATATCAAGGCCGGGGACTTGATGAGGTTACTCAACGAGTTCAACACCCTGGCTAGCCAGATTTTTGAAAAGCTATGGGGGAAGAAGTAAACAGCTATTCAATGGAGGACCGCCGGGAAAGAGTCCTGCAGGCTCTCCATATACTTGCGGGGGATGGAGCTGCCTTGACAACTGATGAGGAAAAGGCGATAATTAGTGAATACAGGGAGCTCTGCACCTTTGGTTATGGTAGAATGGAGGTCGTGGTTGTAGCCCATCACCTTGAGGGAATCAACCCGACCAGACATATGAAAAGAAAAGATTTGTTAAATTCTCCATAAACCACTTGACAAATCCTTTAATATGGTTCATTATATTTAGCGGATAGCTCGCTGGCGAGGGAAATCGAGGCGGGTCGTCGCAAGACGGCTCGCCTTTTTCTTTTATCGCCAAATCTGCGAGCAAGGAGGAACCTCATATGCCGAACCAATTTGGCAAAATCCCAACACCGCTGGAGGCCGTCGACACGGTGGCAGACCTAGCAAACCAGGTCGTCAGGACTCCATTTCGAGTGATCGGCAACGCCCTGACCAACGCCGGTCAAGCGGCCAAGAACATCGAGAGTGACATCGCCAAGCCAGCAGACTACGCCGAAATCCCGCCTCCTCCTGATGTACTGGTAGGCTCCGTCGTCTCCGGTGTAGGCCACGCGGTTGAGGGAGTCATCAACACGGTAAAGGGGGCCGTCGACGGAGTGGTCGAAACGGGTGACGGTCTCAGGCGAGAAGTCCAACAAATGGTAGGGAGGTAAAAGGAACATGCCGAATGGACCAATTAATCCACTCACGGCTCCACTGACCATGCTAAAGCAGGTCGGGGAGCAAGCCAGTGCTGCCATCGCCAGTGTGGGGACTGGAATGTCCCAGGCAGCCAGCCAGGGGCTCGATACGCTTATCACCGGTGTGCCACCGCTGCCCGGTGCACCCGGAGTGGCAGCTCGCCCTGGTATCCCAACACCAGCACAGCTTATGCCTGCCAACCTGCAGCAGGCTCTCGGGCAGGTGGAAAACCTGCTAATCCCACCCGGGCTGCCCAGACCTTCCCAGGCTTTTAGGGCAGCTCCGACACCGACAGCGCAACCAACGCCTACGACAGCGCAGCCAACGCAGGGGGCGCAGCCAACCCCGCCAGCTGTGGCTCAGCGCAGGCGAGTAGCTGAAAGGAGGGGCCTCTAATGGCACAAGAAAGAAAAGTTCGCCAAGTCATGACGGATGCCGGCCTGTATAGGGAAGGCACCAAGGAGCAGCTCCGCACAGACTTCATCGCTGAAGAGGAAATCACCATCGCCGGGAAGAGCTATACTCTTTCCAAGATGGCCTACCTTGATGCCAAGATCTTCACCGATGAGCTGGACACCATCCTGGTTCAGCAAAACCCGCTCATCCACGAAATCTACGCCAAGAACGCCGTGACCCTCTTCGACGCTGTCCGAATGGCCAACGTCAACACCAAGCAGGGATTCAAGGGCGCCCTGGCAAGCGGTAATGAGCTGGACTTCACCCTTCTCATGGCCCGCCAGTTCTACGATCCCGAGAACTCCACCCATAAGAGGGTTTCTTGGGTCCGCGAAGTCACCGCCGCCCAGATCGTCGCCGCCGCCGCCCTTAACTACTTCGAGGGAGCTACCGCGGGCGTAGAGCTGACCATGGGTGAGGAAGAGGCGATGATATGGCTGGCCTTCTACAATCCAGCCCAGGTACCCTGCATCGACGCCTTCCAGATCACGATGAACACCGAGCCCTTTGATGTCCAGTCACTTGACTTTGAGCAGGTGGGACAGCATGAGGGTGACGTGATTATCGAGCTGAAAGAGCCGTGGACGCTGCCACCCGAGCAGTCTGGAAAAATCATGGCCTACTACTTCCGGCAAGGCATCGATGAGATGCGGCCACTGGGCATCTGGATCAAGATGGCCAAGAACCTGAGAACCCTCGTCACTCCGTAGGTGGTGAAACTACCGCCGGCTGTCGGAAGGTAACGCCCCCGCGCTGCCGAGTAATCGGCGTGAGTCGAGGTGGGGAAACAGCTAATTTTATTCTCGGAGGTTTCCTATGAGAAAGTCTACACTATATGGACGAAGAATCAGAGGGGATATTGGTCCTCTCAATACCGACCCGGTAAGACGTCTAATGAGCCGGATTATAGCTCCGGCCGTCTGCCTCACCGGCGTGTACCAGGACTACGATGAGGAGGATATAACCCAGAACTTCACCATCGGCTCTCGCATGCAGGTAGACGACAGGGTCTTCTACTACTCCCAGGCTGTTGCCGCCCTAGCATACCCGCAACAGTACCATCTCGTCGTGTCTACCGACCAGATCCTGGCCGACAACGACTGCGTGTCCACAACCGCTACCACGGTTGTCGGGAGGACGGTAACCGTAGACGTCACCGGTTTCCAGGGTGGCGTGGTCGCCGAGAATGAACTGGAAGGCGGCTATGCCGAGTTCAATTTCGGAGGCGTCCTTTTCTGCTGGAGGAGAATAGTTAGCAACCTCGCCGCCGTGGCTAACGCTTGCACCATCACGGTGGACCGCCCCTTCGGTGCCATCTATCCCATCGGCGCCGGGGTGACTCTCCACAAAAGCATCTACAAGAGTGTCGACTCCGCGGCTCACTCCGCTCTGTTTACTTATCAGCCCGCCATCGGAGTGCCGCCCATCGAGGTCCAAATAGACTACTACTTCTGGCTGCAGACCTACGGGCCGTGCTGGATCGGGCCGACGGGCGCTTTCCCGCTGTCGGTGGCCGACTTCTACGACGTGTACTACCACACTATGGGCGAGACTAACTCCTCACTTGGTGTGGGCATCGGGGCAACGGTCTCACCGCAGAGGGTGGGCCATGTGATGGGGTCAGGCGCCTATGGTTCCGGCGCCGTATTCCTAGAGCTGGCAGCCTAAGGGAAGGAGGTTAGATATGCCGAAGAGAACTGTTAAGACTAAGCCTCCAATGCCTCCAGGTCCAGAAATGGGCCCGAGTCGCATTATCGAGGGTGGCCCGGTCAAGCCGCCCCTGAAGGCCCCAGAAGAACCAAGAGAAGCCGAGCCAGAGACGGATGAACCGCTGGAGACCAGCGAGCCCGAACCTAAACCAGCCGAGCCAACCGAGCCAGAGCCTGAGTCTGAGCCGGTGAGCCAACCTAATAGCTGACCAAAAGAATAAAAACACCGCTCTCTCTTGAGAGGAGAGAGGCAAAGGAGGTGAGCGATGTTAGAGCTCCAACCGAAACCGCAGTTTTCGGTAGTTATCCCACCGAAGCTGCTGCAAGAGGGATATCTGGTCACATTCTCAAGTGACTGGCCATCCACTCATGTGGCCATCAGGGAAAAGACCTTCCGTATTGATGCGGTCAACCAGGTTCCCTATGACCTGTCCTATATTATCCCGGCAGGTGATTACCGTGATGTAGACTTCGCTAACGGGTCTGGTACCTTCAAGGAGAATATCTATCCGGAGAACCAGAGCTCGCTATTTGAGGTACTGCTCGGATTCAAGCCTGGAAACTTCATCTCACACTGGTACGTTCCCGCCGGCAAGAGCGTCCATAATCTTGAATACGCTCAGATGTATCCCGACCTGACCGACGCTAAGCGTAAGTACCTGGGCGCCCGCCAGCCGAAGGATAGCCCCTACGATGACCCTCGCATCAAGCTCTACTTCGTCAAGGACCTAGCACCCATAATCATGAGACTGTATGTCCTTGCCGGTGTAGACTTCGAGAAGATTGTTACGGGACTCACGATCAACAAGTGCCTGATGAGGGAAATAACACTACCGACCGAAGATCAGAAGCTTAAAGCTAAAGTGATTCGGTACTACGACTATCTAAGGTGGTAAGGAGGTAAGATTATGCCAAGCACAGTAGTTGCGGCAGTCCTTGAAGCAGATGCCGCCGTGATAGCCGCCGAGAGGGAAAATGCCGCTGTCCTGGCCAAGTCCATCACTATTGATAACTTGAATGGAGGCGGTGACCGTGTCATTCAGATTCAGGACGTCTTCACCCCGGCTGTTACCGAAGGAGAAGCTGGTCCAATTGAGCATGAGGTTGACCGGTTTAAGTATACCGCCCTCGCGGGTGACCAGATCACCCTGGGGGAAGACGAACTGAAAGGGGTGAAGTGCCTGGGTGCCATGAAGGTCTACTCCGACGTGGCTGATGCCTCTTGCTTCATAACAGTAGGCTACGAACACGAGTAATAGGAGAAGTGACCTATGGTAATGGATGCAACGGGTACCCCCCAGCAGCTAATACCGGAGGTAGAGCAGATTGTGGATGGAGAGCCACAGCTCCCTTCCAGACCCAGCTCTGCCCTGGTAGATATAGAAGAGCCTGAAAAGCGTATCGTTCCTGAGCCGGTGGCTCCCAGACCGCCACTACCAACGACTGAGGAGATAGCTGAACAACAGGCATACCAGCAGATTTACGGCGGTCCTGTCCTGAGAATCAACCGATTCTCAGGTACCGACCAGGACTGGGTTGAGCTGGTACGCTGGGATATTCCTATTGGTTTCACCGGTGACCTGCGCGAAATCTCCCTCGTTTCCAGTAACGATGAAAAGACCAGGTACCGGGTATTCCTGGCCAACGTAGACCAGAATATCCCGACGGACAGGCAGACTACAACCCCGCAGAGCTGGCCCTGGGATCGTACTATTCTCCCAGGTGGCACTTCTGTATGGATTGAAGTCAGGTCTACTGATGGTACTGCTATTACCGTGGATGCTACGCTTACAGGTATAGTAAGGTAAAGGAGGGTCAAGAAGATGGCCGTAAACATACCTGGCCTTAGCCTTTCTATACTAAGGCAGCAAACAACGGTGCAGGCTGGACTCCCCCTGCTGGTCAGTGGGAGATTCACCGCCTTCGGGATAGGTGTGCCCACTTTTATAAGGGTCTTTCTGGAAGGCCCAAGCTACGACCCGCAGCTCCGGTCTTTCGATACCTTCGCCTCCCCATTCTCCGGGGACTACTCCACTAATGTTATCGCTGAGAAGGATGGCCAGTATAATGTCTACGCCCAGGCTTTCCCACCACCTCTAATACCGACCGGACCGCCCTTCCCAGAGGCGATGATGCTGCTGCCACCTATTGCTGAGTCAACCCATCCGCCGCTAGCAGTAGGTATTCCCTTTGATGGTGGAGTCGAAGCTTGGCTACCCGATGGGACAATGCAGAGAATCCAAGCACCAGCCATGCAGCCTATTGAGTTCAGGCCGCTTATCACCGTGGGAGCGCCGGCCATTACTATTGGTGGGCTAGGTGGTGCACCTACAGTGGGAGCTCTGCCTTACTACCCACCAGCCTACCCCCCAGCTCCTCCGGCACCCCCGGGTGTCCCGACTTATGCCCGGGCCGTGGTTGACGAATTACAGTTTTTCCCACCCCTGATTAACCCTGGGATGGAAGCTACCGGCGCCATGGTGTGGAGAAACACCGGTGAAGCGCCTACCCTATTCGATTCGGTCTTCTACCTGGTATCTCCTGACGGGGTGCGCTACGGACCTCTTCAGGTTAACCAGGATGTCTCGGTTAATCCACAGATTCCCTTTACCCAGAATGTGCGACTCAGCACGGCGGGGTTACCAGCCGGGATTTACTCAGCGGTCGCCGAGATTTACGACTCCTCTAGCGGTACCCTGGTCGCTTCCCGGTCGCTTCCCAGCCGGCTTGAAATAAGGGAAATAGCAGCTCCAGTCGTGCCTGTCCCACCTCCGCCTGTTGTTCCTGAAGTGCCTACTATAGATATCCTGGGTACGCCTTCTCTTAATCTACCCAGCCAGATAAATGTGGGCGATGTCTGGGCTGGCTCCGTCAGCCTGCCGACATTCGCTACCGTACCCGTGTTTATGGAGAACCGCCTACTGCTCCGTGACGCACAGGGCTTTGAGTACATAGCCGGTCAGGGAGGGAGGACACTCAATCCGGGTGAATATCTCCAGGTGCCGGTGAACTTGGACACAACTGGCTTTCCATCTGGCAACTACACCATCTTACTACGAGTCTTTGACCAGTTTGGACAGCAAGTCGCCGAGTTTCCGATGGGGTTCTTATCTATGATAGAGGCCATCGCCCCTCCGTTGCCTCCTGTACCTCCTGTGCCTGGAATTCCCACAACGCCAACAGCGGATATGTTCGCTACTCCCAGTGTCAACCTGCCAACAGAGGTAGAAATAGGAGAGCTCTGGTCAGGTAATATCAGCATACCGACCCAGGTGCCATTCGCCCTACAAGCATTACCCAGCCTGCCAGCCCTCCCAGTGAACATCGGCCTACAGCTTCAGGACCCGGCTGGTCGGCTCTTCGATGTGGCGACATTCCCACAGCAGACGTTTACACCCGGGCAGCCTATCAGCCTGCCGGTGAACTTCGATACCAGCGTATTAACCCAGGAGGGGATACACAACCTCATCTTAAACATCTCTGACCTGCAGGGCAATCCGCTCTTCAGCAACGTCATTGGCTTCCTGCGAACTCTGATGCCAGCAATCCCAACACCTCCAGCAGTGCCAGGGCTTTCCAGGTTCACAACTATAGCTGTGGAGATGACTCCACAGACCACCCCAGTAGGCGGCACGGTAACCATACCCTTCTCCTATACCCATGTTGGAGGACCAGAGAGAGTAATCCTCTATGCCGCCATAGGAGATATACGTCCCTCACCGATTGGCTTTGATCAGGTCTGGGAGGGTCAGAAGACGGTGAACGTAGATGCTCATGCCGTACCGACTACCATAAGAGACTCGATTGAAATCCTAATTACGCCAACATTCCTGGGACCTGGTAGCTATGCTGTCTA
>Ga0307428_1001422_pt1 | contig 12195 bp, 10 predicted proteins | sample SalMarWE160240MG_FD_202161 | JGI IMG/M metagenome (GOLD analysis project Ga0307428, IMG submission 202161) | Salt marsh sediment microbial communities from the Plum Island Ecosystem LTER, Massachusetts, United States - WE1603-240 | ecosystem: Environmental > Aquatic > Marine > Intertidal zone >...
CAGGGAAAGAACCGATGCGCTGGACGCCCTGGGCAACACGACGGCTGCGACGGGCAAGGGTTTTGCGATTGGCTCTGCGGCGCTGACTGCGATGGCGCTTCTGGCGGCTTATATCTGGGAAGTGCGTATCTGGGTTGCGAGGCTTGCAACCGAGAGCGCCGACGGGGTGTACCAGGTTGGGGCAAGGCTGTTTTCGGCCACGGGCGAAATCCAGGGCACGATAAGCGCAGAGACTGCCGGGATAATGGACTTCGTTGAGGCTTACCAGCTTAACATTATGAATCCGAAGCTGATTGTGGGGCTTTTCCTCGGTGCGATGATGGCGTTTGTATTCTGTGCTATGACGATGAAGGCTGTTGGCAGGACGGCGGGGCTAATGGTGAACGAGGTCCGACGTCAGTTCAGAGAGATAGCGGGGATTATGGAAGGTACGGGTACGCCGGATTACGCCCAATGTGTTTATATCTCCACACGCGGCGCACAGAGGGAGATGATTTTGCCGTCGCTGCTGGCGATAATTATCCCGGTAGTGACGGGGCTTTTGCTGGGCGTAGCGGGGGTAATGGGGCTGTTGGCAGGTGGTCTGAGTTGCGGATTCGTTCTTGCGATTACGCTCAACAACGCGGGCGGCGCGTGGGACAACGCGAAGAAGTACATCGAGAAGGGCGCTCTCGGCGGAAAAGGCTCCGAGGCCCATAAGGCAAGCGTAGTCGGAGATACGGTTGGCGACCCGTTCAAAGACACGTCCGGGCCGAGCCTGAACATACTCATCAAGCTAATGACGATGGTCAGCGTGGTTTTCTCTGGTGTGGTGGTGAAATTTGCTCCGACCGTCAGCGGCTGGCTGGGGCTTGGTCAATAATGTTGTTCGGAGGGGCGGTTGACCACTGCAGGCGGCGAAGTTAACCTATCGGGGTGGTCTTGAGTACGATGGGCCTTATTAGCCCCGGCTGTGTCGCAGGCCGCCATTTTACGTATCGCAAAGCTGAGGAGTCATTGGAGACGAAAGCAAAGGCACAGGCAGGACAGTTCGCTGTTGCGGCAGCCCGGCTTGCAGAGGAGCGGCACTGCACGGATATTGTCGTACTGGACTTGACAGGTCTGTCGCCGGCGACGGATTATTTTGTTATAGCTACGGGCACGAGCGACCGGCAGATGCGGAGCGTGACCGATGAAATCTCGCAGGCGGCAAGAGACCGCGGCATGCAGCGTTTCGGCCGAGCGGGATACGAGCAGGGACGATGGATTCTGCTGGACTTTGTGGATGTCGTGGTGCACATTTTCGACGAGGAATACCGCCATTATTATGACCTTGATTCGCTCTGGGGCGACGCTAAGAAATTGACTATCGAAGAAAAAAAGAATTAGCCACAGAGCAAATAAAGAGCTCAGAGATGCGAACAAAGAGATGAAGACTCCGATTGAAATACTCAAGGAGCGGATAGCTGCCGCGATGGCAGCGGCGACGGGGCGGCAGGGCTGCTCGGCGATAGTGCGTGCTTCCAGCGAGGCGAAGTTTGGGGATTATCAGGCCAATGGGATAATGGCGCTTGCCAAAGAGATGAAGACCAATCCCCGCAAGCTGGCCGAGGAGGTTGTGGAAAAGACGAAGCTCGATGATATATGCGAGCGGCCGGAAGTTGCCGGGCCCGGGTTTATCAACCTGCGGCTTAAGGGAGATTTTATCGCGGCCAGCCTGCTCGCAATCAACGCCGATGCCGAACGTTTGGGTATAGACAAGACCCCCGAGCCGCAGACGGTCGTCGTCGATTTTTCGGGCCCGAATATCGCCAAAGAGATGCACGTAGGCCACCTGCGAAGCACTATCATCGGCGATTGCCTCTGTCGAATGCTGGAATTCCTCGGCCACAAGGTCATCCGCCAAAACCACATCGGCGACTGGGGTACACCGTTCGGGATGCTTATTGCATATTTGCGGGAGCTGTATAAGGATAAACTAAAAAAACCAAATTCCGTTTCAATACGTGACTTAGAAAAGTTCTATAAGTCAGCCAAACATTGGTATGACACGGATCAAGATTTTGCAGACGCAGCCCGTGAAGAAGTCGTGAAACTTCATAATAACGACAAAGATACCCTCTCGGTATGGAAAGAATTCGTAAAGGAGTCACGAAGACATTATCAGCCGATTTACGAGACGCTACAAATCGACTTGATTTATAAACACGAAAGAGGGGAGAGCGAATATCGAAACGATTTGCCAAGCATTGTTGAAGACCTGAAGAAGGCGGGTTTGGCCAAGGAATCTGATGGGGCGGTTTGTGTTTTTCCGGAAGGTTTCAGGAATAAGGAGGGAGAGCGGCTGCCCCTTATAATTCAGAAGTCGGACGGGGCGTACCTTTATGCGACGACGGATTTGGCGGCTATTCGATATCGGGTAAATGAACTGAAGGCAGATAAAATAGTCTATGTTACCGATGCCCGTCAGAAGCTGCATTTTGAGATGCTGTTTGCGACCGCGAGGATGGCGAAGTGGGTCAATGATGATATTGAGCTTTCACATATCACGTTCGGCAGTGTGCTCGGCGAAAACGGCAAGCCGTTGAAGACGCGGTCGGGTGAGAACGTCAAGCTCAAAGAGGTGCTCGACGAGGCTGTAGAGCGGGCAAGGGCCGTCGTTGAGGAAAAGAATCCTGAGCTTGACGAAGACAAGAAGGCTCGAATCGCCCAGGCCGTCGGCATCGGCGCCGTCAAGTACGCGGATTATTCCAACAACCGCACCAGCGACTACGTGTTCAGCTTCGATAAGATGCTGGCGATGGACGGCAACACGGCGCCCTATATGCAGTACGCATACGCCCGGATAAAATCGATAGAAAGAAAGGCGCAGACCAGGGACGTGGATATCCGGAGCGAGCTTGCGGGCCTTGACAAGCTGAACCTGACGGAGTCGGCGGAGCTGGACCTAGCGAAATACCTGCTGCGTTACGGCGAGTCGATAGGGTCGGCCTCGGCGGATTACAGGCCCAATTACCTGACGGGGTATTTATACGAGCTGGCACAGAAATTCAGTGCGTTTTACACGGATTGTCCGGTTCTGCGCGCCGCGGCGGAGAAAAGGCCGACAAGGCTGTTGCTGTGTGACCTTACGGCGAGGACGATAAAGCACGGGCTTAGCGAGCTTTTGGGTATCAATGTTGTTGAGCAGATGTAGGGAGCTGCGGCGATGAAGATAATTGAAAAGCAGTTTTCCATCCGTACTGACAGGCGCAACGAGATGATTGACATCACGAAGCAGGTTGCGTCGGTGGTGAGCGAATCGGCTATAGCCGATGGTGACGTTGTGATTTACTGTCCGCACACTACCGCGGCGGTTACGATAAACGAGAACGCGGATGCTTCGGTGCCCCGTGACATACTGTTGACCCTTGAGTCACTGATACCGCATGACAACCCTGGTTATCGCCATTCGGAGGGCAATTCCGACGCCCACGCGAAAAGCTCGGTTGTCGGCTGCAGCAGGCAGGTTCTTATAAAGGGTCGAACGCTCGTTCTCGGCACGTGGCAGGGTATATTTTTCTGCGAGTTTGACGGCCCTCGGAGCAGAAAAGTACACGTCCAGGTGCGGGGACAGTGACGTGCGGTTCAGTAATTCAGGTGGCGTCTGGCGTGGCTGAGAGGGTGAATCAGGCCTGTATAACCATAAAAAAGGCGAGGTGGTGGGACCGGCTGGGGGGGAAACCGGTGGTCCACGCTGCCTCGCCGAGGCTCATAAAGCTGCAAAAACAGCTTATTTTCGTTGTCCGGATATTAATGTATTCGTTAAAAAAACGCTTGTCAAAAGAAAAAAACAAAAACCCCAAGAACTTTTCTATCCAGCCTCACTACCTTCTATGGCTCTAATTATATCCATCCTGCGGGCAAATTGCAAGCCTAAAACGAGTTTTTTTTGGTTTATTTTTGATTTATTATGGCACCCTGTCTGGGAGTTAATGCGGGTATCTTGCGTATTCCTGTGTAATAGCTTAAATTACGGGTGCGAAAGCAGGATTCCTTTTTGTGGAGATTTATGATGTCGCAGACAAAAACTGTCGGCGTGACAAAGAAAATTGTGCAAACGGCCAAGGATGTGCATCTAAAGATTCTGAGGCACAAGAGCCCGACAATGACCAGCCCGGTACGTTCTCTGAGCAACGTCAAATACCAGGCCAAAACGGGCTACTTCGAGATGCTGGGCAAGCAGAAGCAGCGAACCCTAACTGTAGGCACGGTAAAGACTTTTGCACAGACGCTGAAGATGATGTCCCTCGCCAAGGAGCTTATCGACGCGAACGATATGGCGACAAAAAGAGAGGCGTACTATATCTCGAAGAACTGGGGCCGGGCCGGTTTTTCCGAGCAGCCGGAGTCCGATACTATTATGGACGATGTTGAGGCAATGTTCGGAGTCAACCGGGAGCAACTGAGATTCATACCGGAGGAAAAGGGCGGTGACATCGCAGGAAGACTGGTTGTCATTGACACCGATGCCAAGGGCAGGAAGATAAAAATCGACTGTACAAAATTCGGCTCGGGAGCATACTCGATACCGACCGACGTCGAAAATCTTCAGTTTCGGAGCAAGGCGAAGTTTATACTGGTGATTGAGACCGCCGGTATGTTCCAAAGGCTGGTCAAGTACGATTACTGGGACAAGACCGGATGCATCCTTATAAGCATGGGGGGCGTTCCTACGCGCGCCTGCCGCAGGTTCATAAGGAGATTAGCGGACCAGTTAAAGATTCCGGTTTACGCCTTCGTCGACGGCGACCCCTACGGGTACTTCAATATCTACAGGACTTTGAAGGTGGGCTCGGGTAACGCGGCGCATATGAACAAGTTTTTCTGCGTGCCTTCGGTCAGTTTCCTCGGTGTAACACCTCAGGATATTGTCACGTACAAGCTCCCGACACACCCTCTCAAGGAAGTTGATATAAAACGGGCGAGAGACGGGCTTAAGAACGACCCCTTTGTGAAGCATCACAAACCGTGGCAAAAGGCCATCAAGCAGATGCTTGAGATGGGTGTCCGCGTCGAGCAGCAGGCGTTTGCAAAGCATGGGCTGGATTTTGTGGTTAAGGAATACCTGCCGCGCAAACTAAAGAGTCCGTCGAAATTTTTGCCCTGACGTTTTTTTGGGCTGGCCAAGTACTTTGCAAGTTGCTATTCTTGGCTGTGACGGGTTTAGTGAGTGGGTCGAGGTTTTTGTTTTCTGATTCGTGGCGCTGCTCCAATGTCGAAAATCTCGGAAAGAATACAACGGGTTAAAGATACGATTGAGTCGGTGTGCGGACGCGTTGGCAGGAATCCCGAGCAGATAAAACTTGTGGTAGTAACAAAGTCGGCCGGCCTTGAGGGCGTGAAGGAAGTTATAAAACTCGGCTTGACAGACCTCGGCGAAAACAGGGTTCAGCAATTAAAAAAAGTATCGGGGCAGGTTGCTGAATTCCTTGAAAAGGGCGACGGCAAATCGGCTCTGCCCGACCGTGTAAACTGGCATATGATAGGGCATCTGCAGCGTAACAAGGTCCGGCACGTTTTGCCTGTTACATCGCTGGTACATTCGGTTGACACGCTTCGACTGGCCGAAGAAATAGATGTCTCGGCCGCCAGACTAAACCTCCGGACGAAAGTTCTGCTGCAGGTCAACACGTCAAGGGAACCGCAGAAATACGGGGTGCCGGTAGGCGCCGCGACGCATCTTGTCGAGCAGATGCAGACATTGACGAACCTGAAACTGCTCGGTCTGATGACGATGGCCCCTTTGACCCATAACAAGAACGTTGTTTGCTCTTGCTTCGTACGGGCCAGGGAGCTGTTTGTTGAGATGCAGGGCGAAGGGATAGTCGGACCGGAGTTCACCGAGTTGAGCATGGGCATGAGCAGCGACTACGAACTCGCCATTGAAGAGGGAGCTACGATACTTCGTATCGGCTCGGCGATTTTTTCCGGTTGATTCGATTTGCGAAATCTCTTTGCCTGATTATCATCCGGGCCAGTGACGCCAAGGATGCAAACACTCCCGGCAATATCAACTCTATGATAATAATGGGGATGGTCCGACTCACTTAGCTATACAGGTTGTCCCGATAAAGACACGAGGCGGGCTCGTGGGGCCACCGATTAGTCGCCGTGATGCCCGCGAGGGAGGGGAAATACCGTTCTGAGGGGTGGTTCGAGCACGCCAAGCGGCCGCTTTAGTTGCCTGCGACAAGATAGTCGTCTTTCAATTGTGAACAAGAAAAAAGGGAAAAAAACGCAAAGTATCGGCAGTGATGAGCCGATTTTATGTAAGTTGATTTGAACTCATAGGCGACGCTGGCAGTCACTTTGCGGTCTTAAGAGAGGACGTCAACAGGGCAGGACGCAGCAGGATTTGGCGGAAGTGGTCAGAGGCCGCAAAGACCGGACGCCTCGAAGTCCTATAACCCGACAGATAAGAGGTGATGTTATGACCAAATCAGGTCTGGTTAATATGACAAAAGGATTAAATACCGGCGCTGATAAGGACTCTCCGGCACGCACCGAAGGTGCCAGGCTGCCGGAGGTTTTTACGGATGTCCTGTATCTTACGAATCAGCCGGTCATGCCGGCCGAGGTAAAGCGTCTGCTGAAACGAAAGGGGCTGTCGTTTCTGGTGCTGCCGATAGATGACTTTCCGAAGGTGCTTCATTGCCTTGGTCTTATCGGAACCGTCATCGTGGATGCCAAAGGACTGGACGTATCGCAGCAGCAGAAATTGGCCAGGATAATCGAATCGCTGGAGATGGGTAATGTCGGAGCGATACTTCTGAACCATCGGGTGAGGCTTCCGGTAAAGAGTTTTTCTTTATCATCGGCTCCGGTCAAGAGTTTCTCGCTGGCAAGTATGGCCGAATCGGTGTCGTTAGACGAGTTGTGGGTTAGAATCAGTGTCAATATCGCGTACCGAAGAAAAGGCTCCGAGTTCTTCGTCAGACCGGCATCGCCTCCCATGCAAATGGAAAGCAGTCACAACAAGCTGGCCGAGAAACTGCAGATAACCGGGGAGCTGGTTGACGAGCTGACTGAGCAGCTCCGGATGGCAGGACTTGTACAGCGTGATTTTCTGCCCAGGCGGATGCCGGAGACGGAGCGGATTAAGTGGGCTAACGTTTTTATGCCCGCCGAGTGGGTTTCCGGCGACATTTTTGACGTTGCTCGGATTGATGAGCAACACGTCGGCTTCTATGTGGCTGATGCGGTGGGGCACGCGATGCCCGCTGCGCTTCTGACGATTTTCGTAAAGCAGGCCCTGGTTATGCGCGAGACCATCGGCGGCGATTACCGTATTTTCTCGCCTACCGAGGTTATGACGACGCTGAATCGGAGGATTGCAGAGCAGAAGCTGTCGGGCTATCAATTCGCAACGTGCTGCTATTGTCTGCTGAACATAGAGACGCTGGAATTGACGTACTCTCGTGCAGGGCATCCGTATCCGATTCTGATAAGGCCCGACGAGGAGCCGAGACAGTTGGAGTCCCAGGGACCTCTGCTTGGGATTTTCGAGCAATCAGAATATGAGCAGCAGACGGTACAGTTACAGTCCGGTGACAAGTTCCTGGTTTACTCCGACGGCGCCGAGCCCTTTATAGGAAGTTTTAACGAGGTGACCGGTTTTAGTTTCAGCGACGATTTTTGCCGCATCAAGGATTTGCCTGTTGCCGAGATGATGGACAATCTCAACCAGTTCATAGGCACGCAACAGCTTTCGCCCTCTGAAATTGACGATACTACTGCGGTTGCGCTGGAGGTAGTTTAGGCTGACCGGTGTCACCTGGTTTTATCCACGTGCGGAGTTACGGCTTGTTCTTGACTGGTTGATGAGCACGCGACATCGGGGCCGTACCTTTCTTCGGCCTGTTTCCTGATAGCTGCCATGATGACGCCGAACTGCCTGGCCGGTTCGATGCGCTTCTTTCTCGTTTTTTTATCAGGATATACGATGCTCAATATCTTGTCGCGTTCCCACTCCCTCGGTTCGATTTCGAATCGCGCCGAAAACCCGTACTTACGCAGGAGCTCGACATTCGGAACCGGATAGGGTTGTGCCTGCACACCTGCGCACTCACGGAGCGAGGGGACAAGGCACGGCGTGACAAAGCCGTCGTCCAGACCTATGTTGAAGTTTCTTTTTTTTACATCGACAAGAAAAGGCAAGTCGCCTGAAAACCAGAGCCGTTTTACCTGGTTGGATGCGCGCCTGGCAACGCTGCCCGGCTGAACGTAGAGCCTTTCCAACTCGCTGGAGATAGCGAGACTGACAGCCTGATTGAACGGATGTTGTGTGTCTCTAAGGGCCATAGCTCCGACATAGGTTCCAAGAAGATTCGAGTAGGTATCCTCCCACGAAAACGCGGACGGAAACTCCGGAAAGATGCCTGTGCACTTGTACCCGAACCATGTCAGAATCTCGTGCCAGGTGCTCATTGTGTATGCAAGAGACTGCCCGAGCCTGATTGAGACATCATATGCGATAGCTTCTTTGTCCTCTTGCCGGAGAGTCTGCCAGTTTTCCGGATAGCTAAGCTGTACGAAGCACATCGAGTCTTCCTTGAGTTTGAATGAAAACTCGGTCTCGTTCTTGACGAGATGCCTGAGGGTCTTGCCCGCGAGGTAAGCCGTCCAGTCGGCAGCGTCGCGTAAATGGTAGGTGTCGATGTGTCCCGCCTTGCAGGTATAGACTACTCCGTTTTTTTCCGACAGGCTGAAGCTGTAGCCGTGCGTGCCCAACTGGTCCGGGTCCAGAAAATATGTGCCGAGTGTCAGGGTGGCATACGAGCCGATTCGGCCGCGTGGCCGCTTCTCAAACTCCCTGGAGAGCAGTTTGTTGGCCGTATCCTGAGTGCCGGGTGCAGAGGAAGAGACGCATCCGACGCTGACAAGCAACAGCAGCGACAAGAAAGCGGCAGTTAAGAATCTTATCATCGTTAGCCTGCAATGTATGTGATGTTGCAACATCCAGCCGGGTATGGAGCCGGGGGTGATTATAATCAATCCGCCCGGCGTCTGCAAGCGGTTCGAACTGGCCGATGTGAACAACGGACGTTTGAAATCGTCAGCGTATTTGCCTGCGGAAATTAACGGGCCGGTAGCGCCGAATCCGTATGTTTCGAACGTTTGTAAATTTGAATCTCGAATTCGTTTAGGATTTAGAACTTAGCATTTAGGATTTCTATCCCACGGCACGTCGCAGCGCAGCAAAAATCCGCCGTAGGCGAACCCTCTTTCACCCAAAGCAACATCTTTAAAATCCTACACAGACAGAGAGATTATTCTTTTGACTTTTTTCTAAGCGGCAAGACTCCCGCCAGGTCGCCAATCACATTGACCAGTTCAGATTCTGAAGGGATAACAATCTTTGCATTTTCGCTAAGAGACTTTTCAACCGCCTCCAGTTTTCGAAGGAGCTGCGCATTACCCACAAAGTATTTGTTTGCTGCCTCGTTAACCAGTTTTATTGCCTCGGCTTCCCCCTCAGCCCTAAGTATCTTTCCCTGCTTTACGCCTTCTGCCTTTTTAATCTCTGACCGTTTTTGTCCATCTGCTTCTCTTTCGGCCGCATTCGCAAAATCCAACGCCGCAATTTTCTCATTCTCCGCCTTGACGACCTTGTTCATCGTCTCCTGAACATCTTTCGGAGGGTCGATTTCCTTCAGCTCCGTTCGAACTATTTCCATCCCCCAGTTCTTGGTTTCTTTAGCTAAAGTCGTAAGAAGTTCTCCGTTTATCTTGTCCCTCTCACTATTGGCAGATTTTAACGTCAGCGTACCTATAATGTTCCTCAAGGTTGTCCTCGCCAGGTTCACAATCTGCCACTCATAGTTGTTTACATTATATTGTGAGCTCTTGACGCTCTCCTCATCGGCTTTCACCTTGAAGTACACCTGGGCATCGACGCTCGCATTAAGATTGTCATTGGTTATTATCTCTTGTGGCTGCGCATCAACCATTTGCTCGGTAATGTTTATTGAAACCATTTTGTCTATGACCGGAATAATCCAGTGAAACCCCGGCATGGCAAACCTTTTGTATTTGCCCAGCCTTTCTACAAGGCCTCTGTGTGTAGGACGTAAAATTCGGATGCCCAATAACAAAAACAATACAACCACTACAACAATCGGTATCCAGTACATAAGCACCTCCTGTTCATTTTAGATTGATTTTCACTTTCTATTCGTCCGATTTAATCCTTACACCACGCCATCTTCGAACCTCAATTTACCACAACTTCCTCCGTGAAGAATTTAGAACATCCTAAACTTTTCACAATCTTCAACTATCATTTCCCCTTAAAGATAGCTTCGACAAAGTCGACTCAACCGGCTAAATACTATTCACTAACGACTATCGACTAATTCATGCTTGTTTCCGCTTCCTTAGGTGTAATCTATGATTATACTTTGTTCTAATACATCTGCAATCCCCAAAAATACAAATCCAAAAATCGACCAAACGCGCAAGCTGGAGCGAAGCGGAAGTCCTAAGCAAGGCCAAGCCGAGTCGAAGGACCCCGAACCCTTGAACTCTTGAACCCTTGAACCCGCTGTGCATCCCCTGAACGCCAAGTGCATTAACTCCTTGCGTCTAAACCGCTCATCTGCACGAATAGTAGTACAAAACGCGCAGGCGCCCAACCGCAAAAACCGAAAATTCTAAAAAATTCTTACTCCTGTCCATATAAGCACTTACGATTTTCGAACCTCCAAAAATACCCGAATTTTCGCACGAAACGCGCAGGTCGGCCTAAATATGAAGGGCGCCTCTTTTTCGCGCCCAAAAAGGAGTACCGATACTATGCTCACATTCTCAACTCAAAACACGCTAAGCCTGGAACCAAAATCTCCCCCTGGCGTTTTCGCCTGCTCTACTATCTACTTTCTACTTACTTCTCCGCTGTTGCAGGTGGATGCGCGCACAAAACAATACCTTTTATGCAAAACAAAGCCAATTTCCAAAGGCCTGCTAATGACTGTAACCTCAGCTATAACAAGCACTTACGAAGAAAAACCACCCCCGGAGGCACCAAAAAACAAAGCCAATTCAAAACCAATCGGCAAAAAGACCGCGACCCTTGCCAAACTTCACCAAATACGAGATACGAGATACGAGGTACGCTCCTCCGTGCCTATAAGGCGCCTCTGGCCGGGGTTCCTCCGCTACAGGCAAACCGCGCGCACAAAACAACACCTTTTATGCAAAACAAAGCCAATTTACCAACCCCTGCTAATGAACCTAACCTCAGCTCTAACAAGCACTTACGAAGAAAAACCACCCCTGGAGGCGCCAAAAAACAAAGCCAATCAAACCCAATTTCAAGCCCAGCCCCTCCTGAAGGACTTTCTTGTCATTAACAGAACATATTGAGTTAAATTTTCATAATAATAGATGCCTGCGTCAAAAGTTCGCTCAGGCGGCAGGAGAAATTCTGCGAGTTTTACTTGTAAAACAGGCCAGTTGTGGTTATTATTAAATCCCGAGACCCGAACTGTTCGCCACTATCGCCACTTTAGGAGATTAAGAGAATGGTCAAGTCAAGGCTTTTCATATCTGCTGTTGTCGCTGCATTGCTGATACTGTTGGCTGCGTCCCAGGTCCCGACCGTAGCCGACCAGATAGCTTCATCCCGCGACCTGCTCAGAGCCGTGCGGGAAAAACAAGGTCGAGTCTCTAAACCGGCCTATGAAGACCGAGGAAAAGAGAACCCAAAAGCACCCAACGAAGAATCACCAACCGAAAAACAGCCCCTCGGCGAGGCCCAAACAAACCCGCAGATGAACCAGGCAGACGACGAGCTGCTTCGAATAATACCCGCCGGATGTCTGTTCTGCGTCAGGGTCAACAACCTGGACTACACCGCCGGTCAGGTAGACCAGTTTTTAGCCGGCGTCTCCCCTGTGCCAATGGGACTGTCAATGCTGATGCGAACACAATTGGCAGGGCTCTTAGGTAGTCCCCAGCTAACCGGCCTGAATATGGCAGGCAGTTTCGCAATCTTCGCAATACCAAAATCCACCGGGGCGCCGCCGCCCGGACCAATACCTGAGTTGTTTATAGCTGCACTTGTCCCCGTGACCGATTACGAGCAGTTCGTCGGCGGAAATCCAAACGTCGGCGAGCCTGACGAAAAAGGTATCTCAAGGATAACAAGCGAAGGTATGCCCCCGATACTCGCTT
>Ga0307428_1001423_pt1 | contig 12180 bp, 13 predicted proteins | sample SalMarWE160240MG_FD_202161 | JGI IMG/M metagenome (GOLD analysis project Ga0307428, IMG submission 202161) | Salt marsh sediment microbial communities from the Plum Island Ecosystem LTER, Massachusetts, United States - WE1603-240 | ecosystem: Environmental > Aquatic > Marine > Intertidal zone >...
GCACTATCTCCAGGTAAATATCTATGGCTGGGGCAAGAAAAACGGGAAGAAGACATTGATCCTCGGAGAGGCCAAAACGAGCATTTCACGCCGTGAGATCAGCCGTTTTCAAAAGCTCGTGAAAAAAGCAGCACACTTAGAAAACACCTCTTTGCAGGACGTCTGCCAGGTAATGGTCGTCCATGACGTCACCCCTGCCATCGAGGAATATGCGAAGGAACAAGGCATCCAACTTTACTGGTCCTATGATCTATAGAAAGACCTGGCTTTAATAAAACATGAGTAATTCTTTAATACCTTTATCAGCATCCCCCCCTTCCAAACAATTGACAGCTTGCAAAATTAAGGCTAGCAAAAAAATGGAATACAACAAGATACGAAAAGCTTTCTCCTGTTTGAAAGCTACTCCATTTCACCCTCAATGGTTTGTATTCCGCAGAGAGCAGGAAAGTATTGCCTCTATCAATCCATATTTGCGTGGCCTTGTATTGGATATCGGATGTGCTGATCAAAAGCTACGGCATTTTTTACCAAAGGGTACAACTTACATAGGATTAGACTATTATCAGACCGCTACCTATTGGTATAAAACTCGGCCACAAATATATGGAGATGCACAAGCCTTACCCTTTCATGATTCCAGCATACAATCAGTGGTACTGCTTGATGTGCTGGAACACATACCTGATCCAAACAGGTGTTTAGAAGAAATTCATCGCGTTCTGGCCCCAGACGGAATACTTGTTTTACAAGTGCCCTTCATGTACCCAATACATGATGCCCCATTGGATTTTAGACGCTGGACAGTTTATGGATTAAGAATTCTTGCACAAAATCAAGGATTTGCCATCATACAAGAAAACTTAATAGGCAATTGTCTTGAAACTGCTGCCCTCTTAACCAATATTGCTCAAAGTAAGACTGTACTTAATTGGATAACCCACAAAAACCCTTTAGCGATTTTAGGGCTATTGCTTCCTTTAACAGTGCCGTGCCTGAATATAATCGCATGGGTCCTTGCTAAATTTAGCCCACCTGAATCAATTATGCCACATAGTTACCGCATAATTCTGGCGAAGGCTTAATATGCATATTCTTTTGATCACTACTTCTTATCCCGAACAAAGGTCTGGCAGTGAAGCAGCCGGGTCATTCGTAGAGGATTTTGCTGAAGTCTTATCTAAACATATTAGTATTACAGTTGTTGCCCCAGGTCTCAAAAATGCGTCAGAAACATACAGCGCGAATTTAATCCTACGCCGCTTCAAAGTGCCATACTCACCCCTTTCTCTTCTTAAACCATACAATCCGGCCCACTGGCCATTTATAATCAAGACACTTAATGCAGGACAGCGAGAGGTGCAAAAAGTTGTCGATGAAAAAAAGGTAGATTATATAATGGCTTTATGGGTATTGCCTTCTGGTTATTGGGCTCGCAACATCTGGAAAAAGCATGCTATTCCTTACTGTGTATGGGCGCTAGGTAGTGATATATGGGGGTTAGGAAAAATACCGGTGGTAAAAACCATGCTAAAAATAGTGCTGCGAGACAGCAATATCTGTTTTGCCGACGGTTATATCTTGAAAAAAGATATAGAGAAAATCTCCGGGAAATCTTGTGAATTTCTTTCTAGTGCACGAAGACTGCCAAAAGTGGGGGGGAAAATTTTGTCTGCTGCCCCGCCTTACAAACTTGCCTATCTTGGTCGGTGGCACTACAATAAAGGAATAGATTTATTGTTGGACAGCTTGCATTTGCTAACTGACGAAGATTGGGCAAGAATCGAAGAAGTCAGAATATTTGGCGGAGGGCCATTGGAAAAGATAGTCAAGTCTGGCTATGATTCATTGAAAGAAGCGGGTCGCCCCATTTTACTTGGCGGCTATCTTGATAGAATACAAGCTGCCAAATTACTCCTTTGGGCAGATTATTTATTGATTCCCTCACGAATCGAAAGCATACCTGTAATATTTTCAGATGCTATGCAGTGCATGTGTCCAGTTATTGTAACACCTGTTGGTGATTTGCCACGACTATTGTCAGATTATGAAGTTGGTGTATTAGCAACAAATTTATCGGCGCAAGCCTTTGTCTTTGCTTTAACTCAAATTCTAAACCAAGCACCTCAGAAATTTTCCGTTGGACTTCAAAATGTAGCTGATGATTTTAATCCGGAGCATATCGTTGATACATTACTACCCCTTTTCCAAAAATATTTTCATTAAAAAGAATAAAAAGATGATCGCAGTTTTAGGCTATATTTTTAAAAGAATTAGAACATTGTGATCTTCTCAGCAATTTAGGTAAGATATTTGCTTATCTATATCTTCATCCTCTTTTACGAGATATCACTAGGTTGACTTTTTGCAGGTGTATCAGTCATTCTATGAAAAATTTTATTTTTACACATAACCCTCCTAAATATTGGCATGAAAGCTGTGTCTCGCAGGGTAATCTATTTCACAGTGCAGAATGGCAAAATGTTTTACATAAAGGATTCAATTGTCAAACAATTTATGGTTGGAATGCCAAAACGGAAACAGGTTTTGCGATTACTATCTTCAAAGTTGGCCCTTTTCGGATTGGCTATGTTGGATTTCCAGTTGGCGGGATACTTGGTAAAGAACCTCTTGATAATGAAACTATGATGGCACTACGAAAAGCACATTTGCCCACAACCTTACATCTAGTACGCTTACCTACCAGCGCCTTCCATGATGAGCCTGCGCTTGATTTAGATTCTATTACAACCCCAGAAACTGCTATTGTGGATTTACAAAGGTGGCAACTTTCCCAAGTTCCCAAATTTCAACGTAATGTAAGAAAAGCACAGAATTCTGGTATAAAAATCGCCGACGCCTCCCAATCTTTTTATGGTACTCATTTATACCGCCTCTATCGAAAAACCATCTTACAGCATAATGGTAGCCTACGCTACAATACGGACTATTTTAGTGCATTAATAGAATTATCTTTGACACATCCTGACTTGCGTTGTTTGCTCGTTTTTTTGGGTCAGGAAATTGTAGGTTTCCTTGTACTCGCCTTACAAAATGACACGGCTTATTACCTGCATGGTGCAATTGATACACCTTTAAGAACTTATGGCGGTTCAGCATTATTATTTTATGAGGCCATCACTTGGGCAAAAGATCGTGGCATGGCTTGTTTTAATCTTATGGCATCTCCCAATAAGCAAGCTTCCCTGATACGTTATAAGGAAAAATTAGGCGGTATCACTAAAGAACAAAAGACTTATGAATTTCCAATCAAGCCTTTTTATGCAAAGGCGTTTAAGAGAGCAATGTGGTTTTACAATCATGTCAATAAACTCTTCTACTAAATTTCAGGCTTCTCAATAAAAGCAACCGATCTTTTTGAAAACCATTCTAACCAAAATAAAACAACCGAGTAAACGATAAGCCTGATGATATAAAAAACTGCGCTTGCGATAACACCCATAGAAATTGGCAGAGAAACATAAGGTGCCATAATTCCTACTACTACCTCACGTATCCCTATATTGCCAGGGGTGAAAGAGAATTGTGCCAACACATTTAAGGCAATAGCAAAATAGGATATATCAACAAAACTGAGCTGACATCCAATCCCTCTTAACAAACAATAAAAAGCTATTATTGTAGCTAAATATAGTCCTAAGGCAATTAACAGGAGCGCAGGAAAGCATCTAGCATAAACAAACAAAGTAAAACGAACTGAAAAATAGATAATTACCATAATCAGCAATAGCAATAACAATGTATATATTAATGGAAATAATAACCATACGGCACCGAGCAAACTAACTAATACGGAAGCTATGCTGGCTATCAATATAAATACAATAAAATTATACCATTTTAATTGATAAACATCTGTTAACATCTTTATCAATACTAATGTGCCTGTTTTTGCAGGTAAGACTGTGTTTAAAACACTTTTCCTAGCTGTAAATAAAGCCGGATATAGCCAATGTGGCTGAATTTGGTGATATTTCAAAAAAATCATTACTTGCCAGGCTTGTAAAAAAAACATTGCTAATGCCACTAACGTTGCTATCAATAACCAAACCGGTTTTATTTGCCACAATTGAGGTGGTGTTCTCCATAGACCATAAGTAATAGTTACTGCAAACAAACCATAGCCAACCCAATACTTGACTTTCGACCAAATCTGTGGAGGTTTGTAATTTATCCAAACCATTAAAATGATTCCCGCTGTTTTAGTATTTCTAAATGGTCCATAATTCTTAAAACCATTATTTCATCTAGAAATATTTTTTGAGATAGGGTAAACTTTTTTGGAATACGCATATCTTTACAGGCCTGATACCCAATTGGTTCTAACCAATCTATAATGTTACGTATAATCTCTTGAGGTTTTTTACATACGTCTTCATAATACAATTCTAAATATCTTTCTGGCGCATACTGTTTTAAATCTCTCAAAATTATTTTTTCTGTATAAAAAACTTGTTCTGTGACCTGTTTCCAAATGGGGAAAGACAATAGACTTTTATAATAAGGAGGTTTGATAGACCACCATTTTTGCGGATTATTTTGTTTATAACGAGCCAAAAGAAGCGATTGGCAAGTCATAAAATGATCGCGCCGAACACATATAAATCTGGCCTTAGGGAATATCTGTGCCAAAATACCCGCAGTCATGCCTAAATACAGACTTTTGAATACCATTGGTTTTTGCATAATAACAGTTGTAGATTGAATGCTTTTTTTTAAACTATAATAATCTTGTAAATTTATTTCATCAGGTTCAACATAATGACCCAAATTACTATTGGAAGGAAACCATTGAAACCAATAATTTGCATGTTCAGAAGGTGAGAAAAACCCCTTTATCTTACCATAATGAGATTCAAAGATCGGTGGAGTCTCTCTATCAAGGAACGGCCTGATCAATCGAGCTATAATATTAGGCATACCATAGAGATATCCCATTACAGCTGTAAAATAACCAACTTGAAGTTGTTGGGTAATCATTTGATAGGTCAATGTTGTCCCTGAGCGAGGTACACCAATGATAAACAAGGGAGGTGGAGTATCTTCTTTCACTTCTGCCATAAAAAACCGGTCAATACAAGCCACAGCTTTATTAACTTTAATTAAGCCATCTTTTAAAATCATTTTAATCATCTTCTAATTTCAACTTCGCACGATACATGCTTTAACAGCAAAGATGACATCCTCAACTTCCTTATTGGTTAGTTTCGCTGAAAGCGGCAGACTTACAGTCTGTCTGCCGATACGCATTGCATTTGGGTAATCCTCTGGTTTCCAACCAAAACCATCCTGGTAATAAGGATGTTCCGGAATACTTAAATAGTGAACGCCCACCCCAATGTTTTTCTTTGTCATTTCATTCAAAAAGAGATCCCTATTTATTCCTGTTCTATCTTTATCAATCAGTAAGGTGTACAGATGGTAACCATGTTTTGTATTAGGCTCCGGATCCGAAGGGCGGATAACCGGTAAATCGTCGAACGCCTGCTGGTAGTAGTTCCAGATCTCCTGACGGCGCACCCAATTTTTTTCAACCCGTTTCAACTGGTGGATCCCGATAGCAGCTTGGAGGTCCATCATATTGTATTTGAAACCACATTCCGTTACATAGTAATGTTTGTAACCCTCGTCACTAAATCGTCGCCATGCATCCTTTGACATTCCATGGAGGGCAAGTACTTTCACGCGGGCAATATCTTTCTCATTTTTCGCCACGATCATTCCCCCCTCTCCCGTGATGACATTCTTGGTTACATAAAAGCTGAAGCAACCGAACTCCCCGAAAGTTCCTGCCTTTTTACCCTTATATCCGCTTTCAATAGAATGAGCGCAGTCTTCGATAACTTTCAGCTTATGCTGGTTAGCAATTGCCATAATGGAATCCATATCGCAACACCGCCCAGCAAAGTGTACAGGCAAAATAGCACGTGTTTTTGGGGTTATCTTTGACCTTATCTGAGACGGGTCGATGTTCATGGTTTTAGGATTAATATCTGCAAGAACAGGCATTGCGCCAGCATGGATAATAGCATTGACCGTGGCACAAAAGGTAAGAGCCGTCGTGATCACTTCGTCTCCTGGGCCGATTCCTGCCGCTATCATGCTCAAATGCAGGGCTGCCGTACCTGAATTGACCGCTGCCACGAGGGATTCATCTATTCCTTTATATTTGGCAAATTTATTTTCAAATCTAGCAACCTTCGGTCCGGTGCCTAACCACCCGGATCTTAGACTATCCACAACTTCCTCTATCTCTTCCTCTTCTATTGCTGGTGATCCGAAAATAAGAAAATCTTTCCCCATCCGGTTAACACCTCATAGTTTATCGAATGCTTTGTTAAAAAAGCAGATCAACGATTTTACTGCTCCAAATAGTACTCTTTGCGTTTGACGCGTTTCCGATTCCGTCCATCAATAATTTTCCATTGTCGATGTTGGCTGTGCAATATGTCAGGACTTCTTGGAAGAACTATCCTCTGTACCTATATTAGCAAAACATTAATAAATCCATAATTAGGATTTTTTCTTCTTTTAGGTGGAATTACAGCGCAGACACCAAATTTTATACTCAACAAGTTTACTTCTACTTAAAGCAAAATTGATGGTTTCGTAAAAAGTCGACATTAATGTCATTGCGAGCGAAGCGAAGCAATCTAAGTCAATGTAAGTAATTGAATTTACTAGATTGCTTCGTCACTCCGTTCCTCGCAATGACAGGTAGAAAGACTTTTTACGAGTTCATCAAAATTGGTTTGTAGAAAAATATTGAGGAATCATTTAAAGAATTTATCTCCTTCACTCCTTTCGAATCTCATCTGGCAGATCTGCTCCGAAATAAGGCCCATCATAAATATCAGGATAGAGGTTGTAAATAACAAAGCACTCATGTTGGTAAACCGGCCCCAGACTATGAATGTGTAAATATAATAGGACAACCCCAACAGGAACATAATGATACTCAAGGGGAGAAATATTCTAAAAGGGGAGTAGAGAGTGCAGATTTTAGCAATAATCAAAAAGAACTGGACTCCGTCTCTGAATACCCTTATCTTGCTTTTCCCCTTCTTTCTGTTTTCAGTATGAATGGGGACATATTTCACACTTCTCCCGCTCCTCAGCACCCCAAGGGTGAGGGTGGTGGGGTACGAGTAAGTGGTGGGAAGAAGATATAAGAAATTATGCGCTATTTCTGATTTCACGGCCCGGAATCCGGAAGTCAGATCTTGAATAGGGAATTTGGCCACATAAGACGCTAGCCAGTTGTAAATTTTGTTCGCAAATGCTCTCCCCAAAGACGCTTGATGCCCTTTTGCTCTGGCACCAACCACCATATCGTTATCAGGGAAGTGCTGGAGCATCTTTTCTATATCCTCAGGATCATGCTGGCCATCGCCGTCCATGAATATTAAAATTTTACCTGAGGCAAACCTTATACCGCTTTTTACTGCTGCCCCATTCCCAATGTTATAGGGATGGCTATAAACAAGGGCACCTGCAGCTTTAGCAACTTCTGCAGTATCATCCGTTGAGCCGTCATTAACTACAATGACCTCAAAATCAGGATAAAGCATTATAATCTTTTTGATAACATCCCCGATAGTTTGTGCTTCATTGTATGCAGGGATGATTATTGAGACTTCTGTTTTGCTCATTTCTCACATACCCCATTCCATCCAAATAAGTCCTTCGAAGAATCTATTGATTAAAAACCTTAACATTTTTTGTTTCACCTTTATCAATTGTATCAATGAGTTACCCACGATGCAAGGCACTCAAATATCAATATGTATAGTGAATCTATATGTACAACAAAGTATCACAAGCTCTCATCGATCTTTTCCGGATTTTCTTTTATCCATCGCCTTAATGCCTCTGCCATCGCCTTAATATCCGAAAGATCTGATACACATATCTCGAATAGCTCTCTATATGATATTTCATGGTAGAGATGAATCATCCTATTTCTGTAGCCGGCAAGGGTTTTGAAAATCACGGACTCACTATCGGATAAAACACACACTTGCGCCAGCGTATTCCCAATCTCTTTGTACTCAGTCACCCCCTGGCCAAAGACTTTGGCTGCAATGTGTCTTCCAAGATCCATGAGTGCTTCGAGGGCTCTTCTCAGGCATGACTCAGCTGACCAAATATTCCTTTTGTCACTGGTAAATTGCTCATAATTTTCCAGAGTCAGGGAATCTATCTCTCCTAGCATTTTGCTTATCCAGCCTATTCTATCAACAACAACCCTTTTCGAGATCTTGCCAGGGCTCATTAGGGACTCTCCATGATAAGTGATATCCTTTCCCTTTCAAGAGGGATAAGGTCCCCCGCCCTTCTTAGGATATAAAGATCATATTCGTCAGCTTCGTATACATCCTTACAACATAATCTTTCTCCCCTAATAATATTGGCAGCCAGGAAAGGATCTATTTCGGGTATTACCAACAAATCAACATTACCTACCGAAAACAAATCTTCCAGTTCCATGGAAAGGACAACCTTTTCCTTGATAGACAAAGTCTTTGATGGCGCAGGCTTTACTCCAATATCCAAATCGGGTGAAAGAGGAATATTGAGCGTCTGCACATTACCTTCTGTCCATTCATATACCTCTTTTGCCTGGCTGCCGAATGCGTATATTATGTGCAAATTAAATTCCTCTGCGATTGTTCTCAATTTCTCATTTCGAGAATTTCCAATATCCATATCGCCTTTCTTCAAATGCATTTTTTACCAAAGCTCTTAAGATCGGCTACTCAGTTTTTCAAAACAAGTTCTATCTTTCCCGTGTATCTATTCAACCTGCAAGACCCTTGCCAGAGAATGCCTGCCAAAACCGATGAATGCTGAGAGGCATCTCCTCAACATAAAGATCCCGGACTAACCGGGCCAGCCCCGAGGCATTTCATCTTCGATAAAACAGGATATCTTCTCTTTCTGAATCAAGCTGTGGGCCTGTGCATCAAAGGTAAGCCATATCCCTTTTAAATCCCGAGCCAGAGCGGCATAGCAAGCATCGTATCCGCTCAATCCTAACTTAACGAAAGCGTTCGCTTTGACTGCAAGACTTTCTGTCATAGGCTGCCGGAATATCCCTCCTTGGAGGAGAGGGAGGATTCCCTTTCTAAAGGCCTCGAGTCCATTCGGGTGTAAACGGTGCAAAACAGAAAAGACTTCAAATGCAAATAGTTCAGGTACAGCGAATCTTTCAGGTCTATCAATTAGCTCTTCCAAAACATCATCCGCGCGAGCATGTGCCTCCTCCTCAATAAACCACCGAACTGCAACAGAGGCATCAATAATCCAGATCATACCCTATACCCTCTTAGCTGACGTAATACAGTCATACTGTTGAGGTTCTCCTTTCTACCTTTTCTCAAACTCTTAATGCTATCAAGGAGCCTCTTTTTTTCCTCCTGAGCCTGCCAATCCAGGAACCGTTTTTTGAATTGTTCAGGAGTGACTAAAACTGCTCTTATTTTCCTTCCTTTGCTGATGAGAATGGGCTCACCCTTCTCGTTCAGCCGATCGAGTATTTCACCCAAATTGTTCCTGATCTTAAGGGCATTGACCTCTTCCATTAACGTACCTCCCTAGAATTTAAATCGGATTCAGGCTAAAATAATTTAGTGTATATGTCAAGTGTATATGTGTAAATACATAAAAGGTATAAATTACATGGGAGAGAGCTTCAAGCGAGATACCCCGTATCCCCATTTGAAATAAAGAAGCTCAACGTGCCTCTCAAAAAATTGTGCTAACAATTCCTGCTCTCTGACTGTAAAGTGGTCTTCATCCTTTACCCATCGGTCAAAGATATCATAGCGTATGAGCATATGGGTTATTCCATTGCTTTTAAGCCCTTCCAGTATTTGTTCGGGTTTCCTTGATCTTTTAACCAATTGATGTAGCAAACTCTTTTTAGCGACCACATCAAAAACATATTCTCTATTGCAGTAATAACCTCTATTACCCATAAACAAAAAAAGTATTCTATCGCATGGAGCCACGTTTTCATTAATGTATCTAAGGACTGGATATTCTGGTCGGTATCTCTCTATATACTCGTCTCGGCTTACCGCGCCGCCTATATAGCTGAAAGGGTTAATATATCTATATTGATCTACTATGTAGCGAAAATTCATCAAGAGTCCAAAGCAAACAACTACCACAATCCCGGCCAGACCTATATCCCGCAGCAATCGACTTCGCAACACCTTCACCTGGAGGACCATCCTTCTTAGGCCGAATATGGAGAGTATTACCAACGGAGGAATAATCGGGGAAATGTACCTGACTCTCAAGCCACTGCTAAAAAAGGCGAATGCGAAGAACAACACGGCAAAGCAGAGCATTGCCTTCAATTCCATCCTTATGGTATCGGATTCCCTTCCAATCCGATAAAAGGCGAACAGGGGAAGTAAAAGGAGAAAGGGATTCAGCCTTCCATCAAAATACTGGGGATTGCCGTCTTGTCCCTCAAAAAAAACTCTTATAGGAAGCAGTGCAATCTGCCACCACTTCTCGTGGTAAACCGCACTCCTATAGGCAAATAAGCCAATCGTATGCCTATGGATCGGGTGCTCCGGATTAAACAAGCTGTCATAGAATGGGTATAAGGGATTTCCCGTCCACATATAGTTGCGTATCAGCCATGGGGCGAAGAAAAGGAGGGCAATCGCGAGGAAAAGGGCTCCATATCGTACCGACTTGACAGCGCCGGCCTTGTTGCCCTCCGCGTACCTCGAATGGATGAAGGGAACAAAGAGGGTCAGCAGGAAAAAGGTAACTAGGCCGTTGTATTTCGTTCCCATAGCAAGCCCGCAACAGATAGCGGATAATCCCAAAAAACTGTATTTCAACCCGTTCTCGATCCATTTGAGCAGCAACAGAAGGGACGCGGTAGAAAAGAATATAAGCCCCAAATCCACGTAAACCGTGATTGAAAGCTTTACAATAATGGGAATTGAGAGGAACAGCAGCACCCCAAGGACCGCATAAATAACCTTTGTACGAGGTCTCAAGTAATTGAAAATAAGCCAGGCCGTCAGCAGGGCAAAGGCGAAGTGAATATATTTTGGAATGATGTCATTGCCCAAATAGAGGGGGATGAGATAAAGAAGCTGCAAATTCATGGGGTAGTAAGAAAATCCCATATAGGGAATTTCATACATGGCACCATGCTTAAGATATAACTTCGGCACTGCTAGGTGGTGCGTAAGGGCATCCTTGCTCACTGGGGGGACATAGGAAAGGATAAGGATCGAAACGATAAGAACCGCTAAAATCCCCAGAAGAAAGGCCACTCCGTAGAATGTATTCGTTTTCGCGTTCATTTCTTGAGAATCAGCTTTAATACCGGACCTCTTCCCTTAGATGAAAGGATTAGGCTAACAAAAAATGCGGGAATTAACAAAAAAAGCACGAGAAAGAACTGAACAACAATATGGACAGATCTTCTATGATTCAGGCTCCCCTTTAGGGCTTCGTAGAATTCATTATGGGGCCAGCCTAGCGCATTAAGGATGCTTTGGATAAGGCCGTAGGGCCCCTGTTCAAAGCAGTAGGTGCTCATTTTCACAATCCTGAGGTGGCTCTTTTTTATTAAATACCCAAGTGATCTTTCGGTAAAGTGATACTTGTGCCAGGGAATATCCAAGTGAAACCAAAATCGTTTAAACCTCCGAGCTTCCATGCTTGAGAAATTTGGAACAGCCACAATTATGGCCCCTTTCGGGCCCAGCAATTGATATAGTCGAGTCATAATCAGTTGGGGCTCATCCATATGTTCCAATGTATGCCATAAAAAAATCAGGTCAAAGGCTCCTTCCGGCAACTCAGCAACATGCAAATCATTTTGCAAATATACAATCCGATCACTATTAAGGAACCGCTGACTTGGATAGGAAGGATGTTCAATGCCCCAACATTGACAGCCATATCCAAGGAACGCACTCAATAGACGCCCCTCTGCACAGCCTATGTCCAAAATCTTCGGTGTCTGAGCCGGATCTTCTATAAAGGATAAAGGTCCTTCACACTTTTGCATGGGTGAACCTATATATTGTGGTCAATGTAACCTCTGTATTATAGTATCGGCTGAAACACCTATTGAAGGAGGATGCCGATGCGCGATACAGAGTTTTACCAACAATT
>Ga0307428_1001424_pt1 | contig 12171 bp, 17 predicted proteins | sample SalMarWE160240MG_FD_202161 | JGI IMG/M metagenome (GOLD analysis project Ga0307428, IMG submission 202161) | Salt marsh sediment microbial communities from the Plum Island Ecosystem LTER, Massachusetts, United States - WE1603-240 | ecosystem: Environmental > Aquatic > Marine > Intertidal zone >...
GGAAATCCCCGCGGGGAAGGCATATCTTACTCACTATAAATGCAAGCCCTCAGCCGCGGATTCCTTAGCTTCGAGATTGCTAAGAAATGCCAAGATTCAATCCCGCTTACAAGAACTCCGCAAAAAGGCGGAGGATGCAAGTGTTGCTTCTGTGCTGGAACGCAAACAAAGACTCTCAGAGATTGCCAGGGCTAATGTCCCCGATTTTATTGATGATGAGAACATATCTGTAGATAAGGATTCGCCCAATGTTGGGGCTGTCTCAGAGATTACCACAAGAACGCAACCCTGGGGCCGGGGCCGTGAACCTGTCACTATCACTAATCTGAAGCTCCATAACCCCATTCAGGCAATAGACCTCCTTAACAAAATGGACAAGATTTACACTGATAGCCCCACAGTCAATGTGGATAACCGCAAGATAGAGATTTATGTCTCCTCCGAGAAAGGCAAGGAACTAACCGAGAGACTCATTGAGGGTGAGAGGACACAAAGTTAGCCACCTGTCAGCCAATCCCCGCAAATCTTGACCCTACTGGCAAAAATGTGGACTAAAAGGAGTACATTATGCTAATACCTATTTGTCCCCAGTGCGGCAGTAAGGATACCTGCACTATAGAAGGAAATGGCGGGACTACCGCAGGCCCTGATATAATATGTCTTTCTTGCGGTTGGAAGGGGCAACCCTTTAATTTTGTCACCTATATTCAACCTTATGTGGTAAGTTCGCCAACGACATGGAGATAAAGACCACCCGAATCTATGAGGAGAATGCGGCCGCTTGGCTATCCGGTAAGCGCCGGGCACTTAATGAGGGCGGCACTGCCTCAAGCAAGACTTGGTCAATCCTCCAACTACTAATCCTGATAGCCGAGAATACCAAAGCACCTATCTTAATTTCAGTAGTAAGCGAGTCCCTCCCCCATCTAAAGAGGGGAGCGATAAGGGACTTCTTCCGTATCTTAGACGAATCCCCTGACAACAACCCTCGCTATAACAAGACTGAGCACACCTATACATTTGGAAAGGGGAGAATTGAGTTCTTTGGCGCCGATGAGGCCGACAAGGTGCGCGGTCCCCGGCGCGAAATTCTCTTTCTTAATGAGGCCAACAACATACCATGGGAGACGGCCAGAGGGCTAGACATAAGGACAGCCAAGTTTACCCTTGCTGACTGGAACCCTGTATCTGAATTCTGGGCGCACCAAAACTGGATAGGGCAGCCAGAGAATGCCTATATCCACTCTACCTATCTGGATGCTAAGGATGTCCTGCCGGAACAGGTTGTGGCCGACATTGAATCCTACCGGGACAAAGACCCGAACTGGTGGAATATCTACGGGCTTGGCCTAATCGGCAAGATGGAGGGGCTTGTCTATCCATTCTTTACCCAGGTAGAAACCCTCCCAGCACAGGGCGAACTGGTCTATGGTCTGGATTTCGGCTTTTCCGGTGACCCGGCTGTACTGACTAAGAATAAGGTATTTGCCGAGGCGATATACAGCGAGGAACTGTTTTATGAACGAGGCCTGACCAATCAGGATATAGCCCAGCGAATGATAGAATTGGGGGTACAGAAAAACTCCGATATTATCTGGGCTGATTCTGCCGAACCAAAGTCCATTGAGGAAATCTATCAGCAGGGCTTCAACATTAAGGGTTCCCCCAAGGGTCCGGGAAGCGTTGAGTACGGCCACCAGAAGGTAAGACAGTATAAGCAATTCTGGACCAAAGACAGCTTGAACTGCATCAAGGAACAGAGGAATTTCAGGTACATCGCTGACAAAAATGGCAAGCTCACCGAAAAAACCACTCACATCTACTCTCACGGCATGGACTCTAGGCGGTATGCGGTGATGGGGCTCTCCGAACCGCTCGAACCCGCAGAGACCGTTGTTGTCTACGATGCCATGGAGCAAGTCAGAGACTTGGAGTTGAGATGAAGGAAAAGCAGGAAACCCGCCTAACAGAGCAATCACCCGGAGATGAGCTTGAGATGCTTATCAGGGAAGCCACGGCCAGCGTTGAGGCCGACCTTGCCCTTGAGGATGCAGGGTGGGTGAATTTAAGTGCTGCAACCGGGGAAGTAATCACGGCATCAGAGCGCATAACCAATGTCAAGCTTTCAAGGCTCTACGCCCTCAAAGACCCCATGGGTAAGCAGGCTATTAGATTGTGGACGGATTACACCTTCGGCTCCGGCATAACTTGGCAGGCCGAGGATGAGAAGGTCACCAAAGCTCTTGAGGGATTCTGGGGGTCGAAGGCCAATCAGTCTATATTTTCAGCTAGGGGGCAGCGCAAGTCCTCGGACAAACTGTTGATTGACGGTGAGGTGTTCTTCGCAATCTTTCTCGGTGCTAACGGTGCGGCCACAATAAGACATATAGACCCCCTTGAGATAACGGAGATAATCGCAAATCCTGAAGATAAAGAGGATATCAGATACTACAGGAGGGAATGGTCGGATGCCCAGGCGAAACCCCACACAGTCATCTACCGCTCCTTCTCAAATATCAAGGATGAGGCCACCCTCGACCAAAGCGGTAAGAGCGTCACAAAGACCGACGATGCTCTGATTTACCACCTAACATTTAACACCATCACCAAAAGGGGGAATCCCTTACTATTACCTGCCCTTATCTGGATGAAGTACAATACCCGGTTCCTCGCCTCCCGAATTGCCATTATGTTGGCCCTCGCCAAGTTCGCCTGGAGGTCAAAGGTAAAGGGTGGTCAAGCCACGGTAGATGCCATTAAGGCCAAGACACATGAGCAGGATATAGCCGCCGGTTCTCACCTTGTTGAAAATCTCGGCTCGGATACCCAGCCCATAAAGACCGAGACAGGAGCGCAGGGTGCTTACCAAGACGGCCGTATGATTAAGCTCATGTTTTGTGCGGGGGTAGGTTGGCCGGAGCAATACTTTGGAGACCTGAATACTGGGAATTTAGCAACTGCAAAGACAGTAGAACTTCCTGTTGCCAAGATGTGTCAGAGTTACCAGGCTATATGGAATGATACTTATAAAGATATAGATGAAATTGTATTGGCTCATAATAAAATACCGCCTGAGAAATGGTACGTAGACAGAGATTTCCCTGCCATTGCCCCCCATGACTACGTTACAATGGCGCAATCAATCCAGCAAATAGTCCAAAGCATACCAGAATTGGGCTTTGCCCCTGATGTAATGCAACAGGCCTTACTCTCAATAGGGGTAAACAATCCAGGGGAAGTATTAGATGCCCTAGCTAAAGAGGCGAAGGGTAATCCGAATACAACACTGATTAAAGCCCTGAAGCAACTCAGGGAATCATTAAATAAAAAGGAGTGAACGATGGTTAAAAAGGGAGCAGTCAAAAAACGGGAACCAGCACCAGAGATGCGGGAACCCGAACCCCTAGTCTGTCAATTTTGTGGGGGCAGGGGCTACATTGAGCTTGACAAGGTGGGACTGGTAATCACGCCCTGCTACAACTGCCTGAAAGGTATAACTAAAGCAAGGGAAATCGGTGTACCCGAAGAAGTAATTCGAATAAGGACAGGAGCAAATAAGCCAGAGGCGGTCTCTGTTGGCGGAGGCATACCTGAAGGGATTGACGTGCCTGAAGCTGTAACAACGACTAACGCAGAAGAGGGGGAGATGCAACCATATGTCGGTAGCGACTGAGTTGGATCAGATAATTGACCTACTGGAAGCACAGATACCGGCCAACCCGAAAAGTCTCAAGAACCAGAAGCTCCAGAAGAACCTTGAGCAGAATCTGGCTAAATACTTCAGGCGGTTAGAGCGGGCCTTCCCTTATTCTAAACTATCCGGCATATATAACAAATATGTTATAGAGGCTTTGGGGTCTGATTCTTCCCATATCATCGACCAGCTATTGGCACACTTTGGTGAGGAACTTGAGGTAGGGATGGCCGGGCAACTAGCCGAGATTTACATATCAGGCCAGGCCGAGATGGTATCCTACGGAAAGACCAAGCTCGGAGTCCCCATCGCTTATGAAGGCCCACCTATCGAGGATGCTATAGTCTGGGCGGAGAAGCACGGAGTCGAACTCGTCACCCAGATGGATGAGGAGACCAAGCGCCGCCTCTCCGGTGTAATCAAGAACGGGATAAAGAATAAGAGGGGCATCCCCGGGCTGTCCAGAGATATTAAAAAGTCCTTTATCGATATGGCACGATATAGAGCTAAGATGATAGCCCGAACCGAGACGGCCAATGCCTTGAGCCATGCTTCACTCGACAATATGAAGGGTATGGACATTGAGGGCAAGGAGTGGGTTGCTGGCGGAGACCCCTGTGAAATTTGTCAAGGGAATGAGGCCGAGGGGGTTATCCCTGTCGGGCAGGCATTCTCTAGTGGGCACGATTCACCTCCTGCCCATCCTAATTGCGAGTGCGCCCTAGCACCGGCGAGGTTGAAGTGACTGATAAACTATATCCATTCCAACCCTCAGACTGGGAAAAAGAAAGGGCACAGATAGCCTTAGCTTCAAGAGAAAAGACTCCGAATCCTCGTTTCACAAAACAACTTGAGGAGATTGATTGGCCGATTGATTATGGGAATGTCAAAATACAACTCAGGGCGGGGAAGCCCACCCTGGTAACTATAGAGCGGACAATAAAACTGGATTAAAAAAGGAGGAACCTTTAAATGGCTGAGGTACTATCTGGTTTCGAAACAATAGAGCGTTTTCATAAGTTTCTTTATGGTGCCGATGAACTGAAAAAAATTAAAGCACACCCCTGCAACGAATCATTGGTTAAACTTTTAACACATCCTAAGCATGGTGAATCTACTCCATCCTTCGAGATTGAAATTGACTTTCATATTTCGGAGCATGAAATCCAGTTGGTATTTGTTGACAGAGTAGAGGTTATAGAGCTAAAGCCCAAATAACGATAATCCTAACCTAATAGCGATAACCCTAGCCAAAACGGAGGAACCGGCAGGCTGTAAAAGGCTTGCTGGTTCTTTTTTTATTGTCAGAAATAGGAGGCCACTATGCCTCAAGCAAAGATGTGCGAAAAGTGCGGGCGGATAGTAACGCCTGATGTACAGTTCTGCCCTAACTGCGGGCATGATGAATTTCAAGATGTGGAATTGACCCCTCCATGGTTGAAGGAGACCGAAGATGGCCTTGCAATATATGACAGTTAAAATACTTAATTACTATGACTTGATATATGGCGGAGAAGCCATTATTGAGGCTTGCCGTTTATTGGATATCCCCCCGTACCTTCAAGAAAAATGGATTTCCGATTATGTATCTAGGAATATCAGTCTTGGAGTGTAAGTATGCCCTATAGTCATATTTCAGAACTGCCGCCACCCGTTAAAGATAACCTCCCTACTGAAGCAGAAAAAATCTACATGAAAGCCTACAACTCCGCATGGGAACAGCACGGCAAAGAGAAGGACGCTGAGATAACCTGCAATTCCATTGCCTGGGCTGCTGTCAAGAAATCTTATAAAAAGAATGCGGAGGGGAAGTGGGTAGCCAAGGAAGCCGTCCACCCCCATGGGGATCATATATGTGTATGCCCCGAATGCAAACATGAAATTCTTGTTGGGGAAGATATTAGATGCAATACAAAAAAATGCCCTGAATGCGGAGCGCCTATGGTGGCCAAGCAGGCAGGGGAACGGAGGGGAATTATGCCCAAGGTAAAAGAGGCCGAACTGAGCGCCGAGGATAAAAAGACTTTACTCCAGACGGCATTGACTGACGAATATAAACTGGCGGTGGAATCGCCCATCCCTAGTGGAGTGGTGGTTGAGGAGGTCTTTGACGATGCCCTGATATATAACATTGATGGGCAACTATATAAGGCGAGTTATGCTATGGAGGATGGCACGGCAACATTCGGTGACCCAGAAAAGGTCGTTGCCCAGAAAGTCTATAAGCCCATGGAGTCCCTGCAAAAAGTATATTCAGAGATTATTCAGGAGGCAGGTAGACGCAACGCCTCCCTGGACTCTGCAAGGATTAAGAAGATTGTTGAGCTCTGCCAGGAACTTCTAAGCTCTGAGGAGCTGGACGAGAAGGAAGTAAAGAAAGCCACAAAAGAGGCAACCTCCGTGCTGAAAATGATAAAAGAGCAGGCCGCCATGAAGACAGAGGATGGTGAGAAATATCCGGCGGCTGCCTTTGCCTATGTGCCCGATGCCGAAAAACCCTCAACCTGGAAACTCCGACTCTGGGAAGACCCCGAGAAAAAGGTTACCCGGGCGCAATTGGGCAGGGCGGCCGCTGCTCTGAGTCCCGGTGGTTTCAGGGGGCAGAAGGTGGCCATACCTGCTGATGATTTGTCTGCGGTAAAACGGAAGATAAGGGCTGAATACCGCAAACTCGATGTCGAAGATGAGGACATTCCGAGGTGGGTTAAGGAAGCCATGACCCGGGAACTGGTACAGAATTTCATACCCCTGACTGAAGCCAAGTTCGACAAGGGGAGAGCCACTGTAATCGTTATCAAGCCGGGATTTAACGCCACTGAAGACAGGTATTACCCTGCCGAGATGCTAAAGCGGGATTATAAAGTATTTGAAGGCCAGAAGATGTATGCAGACCACCCCACAGAGCAGGAAGACAAGGAATTACCTGAGAGGTCCATAAAGAATACGGGGTGGGTGGCCGTGCTCAAGGATGTAACGTGTGACGAGGCCGGAGTGGTTACCGGTGTTGCCGAAATCATCGAGCCCTGGTTGATGACAAAACTTGCTACCTTGCGAGATAAGAAGCTGCTCTCTGAAATGGGCATCTCTATCAATGCAATAGGCAAGGCAACGAAGTCTACCATCGAAGGTAAGGAGACGCTGGTAATTGAGGAACTCACAGGCGCCAGGTCGGTTGATTTTGTTACCGAACCCGGGGCCGGCGGGATTGTCACATTTTACGAATCTGATAGAAGTCGAGATATAGATTTGGTCGAACTATCAGGTCTAAGGGAGCGACGCCCTGATTTAGTCAAGGCTATAGAGTCAGCTGTCAGGGCAGAAATAACCAAGGAGGTAAAGAAAGCCGTGGAGAACGAGGAGAAAATCAAGGAACTGGAAGGTCAGATTGAAACGCTGACTACTGAGAGGGACACGCTCAAGGAAGCCGCCCTACAGGCAGAGAAGGACAAGGCAAAAGCCGAAGCACAAGCCGCCATAAAAGAGGCTGTCGATAAGGCCGAGCTACCCGATGCTGCTAAGGAACGGCTCATTGAGAGATTCAAGGACGCCGAGTCTGCCGATGGTATAACCGAAGCAATACAGTCCGAGGTGGATTACATCGCTAAGTTAGCTGAGGCGGGCAAGGTGAAGGGCATGGGGGAGACAAAGGTCGACCCTGAGAAGGCCAAGGAAGCCCTCAAAGAGTCCTTCAGGAAGATGCACCCGGAATGGACGGACGCACAGATTGAAACTGCCGTCACCGGGCGCTAAGTAAAAATTAACTTAGGAGGAAAATACAATGCCTAGTTTTGGAGTTTATCCTATAGCAGATGCTCTCACTGCTGGAGATGAAATCTCATCTACCTATGAGGGCAGACACGTTACGTTTGCAGCCAGCGAATTGACCCACGCTGGTTCAGTGGTTACTAAGGGTCTCCCCGTTGTGTGTGGGGGAATAGTGGGAATTGCTCTTAAAACCGAGGTGGCCGGAACTGATCTTATAACAGTTGACACCGAGGGGATATGGGTTGTTGATGTTGCCGCTATTGACGATGCTGGCAACAGCGCCGTAGCTGGTGGAGACTTGCTCTACATAAATACCACTACCTGCGTTGTGAGCAAGATATCCAGCGTGGAAACCCAGATACCGTTCGGTTATGCCCTTGGTATCGTGGGAGCGGGACTCACCGAAACGATAGCCGTTAAGGTGCATTTCGACCCCTGTGAGGCTGAGGCTGACCAGGTGTTTGCGAAGGAAATCACCTTCGTCGAGGAAGGTGCTGGAGTTTATACCGGTTCGGTAAATCTTCCCGCTGGTGCGACTTTGGTTGACATCATTGTCCATGCTGTGGCTCTTTGGGATGCTGGAACGAGTGCGACTCTAATCGTGGGTGATGTTGCTGACCCTAATGGATTCTACGCTGCCGTAAATCTTAAAGCCACCGACTTACTCGCTGGCGAGTCCATAAGTTTCAGCCATGCTGGTGGTAAGCAGGGTGCAGACCTAGATGTTGCCGATGGTCATGTTAGGCGGCGCTACCTACCTGGAGCAAGGGTTGTCACAGGTGAGGTAACTTCCGTTGGTGCAGGAACTGCAGGTCGAACCCGCATAACTGTTCTCTATTCCAAACCCACCACATCAGTATTAGCAACATTCGTATAACCTGAAGCCTGACTCTAAAGCTAAAAAGGAAGCTAAGGCAACCTAAAGGCCAAAGATACGGGCGAATACTAGGCCATATCCGCTATGAGGCGGATTTTTTGTTACCCAAAAATAACACAGGAGGAAATCAATGGAACTAATGAAATTGATGGAAGACTGGAAGGGCTATGTTGCCCTTTCAGATGTCAATAAGGGTGAGAACTATGAGCAGCAACTGAAGGAGACCATCGACTTGCTCAGTAACGCCAATCACCTCCCACCCCACAGGCATGAATACCTGCTCAGGGAAGCTCTCACGACCTCAGACTTCCCCTACCTATTCGGCGATGTGCTGGACAGACAGGTCTTGGCATCCTATAAGGCCGTTGACCCGGTCTGGAAACAGTTTGTAAAGATGTCTACTGTCAAGGACTTTAAGACCGCCTACAGGTTTGCCATTACCGGCGGTGACCAGTATCTGGCTGAGGTCGCTGAAAAAGGCGAGTATCTGGCCAGTGAACGGGACGAGGCCAAGTATGAATTGGCGGTCAAGAAATACGGTCGCCAGTTCGACATATCCTGGGAAACCCTAATCAATGATGACCTGGGTGCCCTCAAGGATACCCCCGAAAGGTTTGCCCGCGCTGCGGTAAGGACCGAACACCGGATAGTAACCGCCCTCTATGCCCGAAACGCCGTAACCTATACGGCGGCTCACGGGAATATGGTGGCTACTGCCTTAACCATCGCTTCCCTTGAAACGGGATTAGAGTCCATGGCAGCTCAGACCGATGCAAACACCGAGCCGATAATGAACAGGGCAAAATTCATCGTGGTACCCCCGGCCCTTGAAATGACCGCCCGCCAGATTCTAACCTCAGCGACTAAGGTGTGGTCGGATAACGCTGCTGGACCGGCAGCTTACCCCACAAACAACGTGGTTGCTCAGATGGGCTTGACTTTAGTGGTTGACCCCTACCTGCCCATAATTGACACCACGGATGGGGCTACCGGCTGGTACCTGTTCTCTGACCCGAAGGATATAGCGGCCATTGAGGTTGCTCATCTTTCAGGGCATGAGAGGCCGGAGATTTGCATGAAGGCTAGTGACAAGGTAACCGTCGGCGGCGGGGCAATCGGCCCAATGAGCGGAGACTTCGCAACTGACAACGTATTCTACCGCGTCCGCCTGGTCTTTGGTGGAGTAACCGAAGACTACCGTGCTACTTACATGGGAGGCTCGACACTTTAATCTTGCTTGTCGGGGGGAGTTAGGTTTGCTCCTTTCCTGGCTCTCCCCCGGCGAGGCTTAGGAGGATGATATGCCCAGTTCAGTTTTAGATTATCCCTTTCTATGGAAGCACCTGGCGGCTACCGACCAGACATTGGCAGCTCCGGGTACTTTGCACAGCATAACCATAAACAGCCCCGACCCTGCGGCCGGCTGCACTATTACCCTTTATGATTCTGCGGCGGGGGTTACTGCGGATATCGTAGCCATCATCGCCATGGATTCAGCTCTCTTTGTCGTCCCCCAGACCCTATTCTACGATGTCGAATTAGCGAATGGCCTATATATCGAATTCTCGGCGGGGTTCACGCTTGGCGATATAACCATTGCTTACAGATAGGAGCAAATATGCCTGATCCGAGGATATTCCCTATTGACCACGCGATTAACACCTTTGGCACGGTTACCGCAGTTTCTGCGGTAGTCTTAGCCGCTAATCCCCGGAGGGTAGACGCCGAGATTGTTAACGATGGCGATGAAACCATCTGGCTTGCCAGGGGGGAAGATGCTGTCGTAGGTTCGGGAATACGCCTAAATGCCCGGGGTGGCTCTTACAGGATAGGCACAAATAACCTCTTTTATGGGGATATTTACGGAATCTGTGCTGTCGGTCCAGTAAATATAACCGTCAGCGATGGGTGGAACGACCGATGAGTGGCGGAGAAGGGGTACGGAATCCTACCGATACAACTCAGCTAGAAGCCGATATTGAAGAACTCGTTGCTGATGTGGCGCTAGTTCAGGGAAACGTTACCGACATTCTGGCAATCGCCAATGGGCTACCCACGCTATCAGAGACAGGCGGAACGGTTACGACAGACGGGACCGAGCAGAATGTCTATATCAACAATACGCCTCTAGGGATATTCAGGCCTGTATGCGTCAAGATTGATTTCACCAACCACACAGCCGGGGAGACGGTTGTCGTCAGGGAATATTATCGCATAAAAGCCGGGATAGCTGCCCCTATCCGGCAAAACTCGACAACCCATGCCGGTGTGCCCGCCAATCCCTTAATCAATATAGACCTCCAGCCCAACAGGTTCGGGATCAAGGTCACTATCGAGAAAACAGCCGGTGCTAACCGTGATTATGACTGGGAGGCGTTCTACGAAATCTAATGACTAGAACATTTTATGACAGCCTGCCCATCAACGAGGATATGGAACTCGACCTCTCCATGCTGGAGGCCACGGGGACGATTACACATGATGAATCCAAGAACCATATCAAGGCTACTCTTCACGGCGGGATAGTCTGGAGAGCTCTGGCTGCCGGAAATTACGGCCTAAACCTCCATGAACTTATGTCCCGCTATCTCGATGCACCGGCGGCAGATACGACCGCCCTCAACTTTACCAGTGGCGATTACAGCCTGGCAGTCTGGATAAACCCCGGCCACTGGTTAGATGACAGCATGATTATTATGGGCAGATATGCCGTTGATGTGAGGGGTTGGGAACTCTACTATTACGACCCGACCAACCTTATTACTTTAAGACACCATCATGCCGGCGGGGCTACCAATAGGACGGGTTGCTATTCAGGTGGGTGGCTCCGTGATGGCAACTGGCGGTTATTTGGACTAAGTAGAATCGGAGGGACAGCCCAGCACTATATGAACGGGCAACCCATCACAACAACCTGCTCAGTTGGCGGATTGATAGACCCGGCAACCGATGCTGCGGATGATTTGGTAATCGGAATCAGGTTTACCAAAGATTCTAACTACTGGACAGGGTATCTCCACAGACCGAGGGCATGGTCTAGGGCTTTAACTGCCGATGAACACAGGCAACTATATGAGGAAGGTAAAGACTGGTTCTAAAGGAGCAAAAAATGGAAGAAATAAAAAGGGGCTTTTACGCGACAAGGGTATCTAAAACCAGTGGCGGAATACAGGTATCCTGGGGGGCAACACACAGGGACAAAGACGGTAACTTAATCTCCCGCCAGGTGAGTATTGAACCTCCCTCAGTCCCGACCTGCTTAACCCCTTCCTGTTTATGGCGTTACCTGAAGGATGCCTGGCTCTACGCTCTAGTTTGTAATTACCACGCCAGGCGGACGGCCTATGCCGAGGCAAGCAGGCATAGGGAAATTTTAGAGAGATACCGCACTGGAGAGCCTTCACCAGAGACGTTATGGCAGGCTATCCACGCTAATTTAAAACTCTCCTGCCCAATATGCAGGAGATATGAAAGGAGGTAACCATGAAAAAGGTGCTTGACAAGGCTTTAGAGAAAAAAATTGAGGGGATGAAGCCCCCAGAAATAATCGCAACCCTAAAGGAGCTTCAGGATGCGAGTGGACTAAAAATTTGCACGGCGGTCACTAAGACCGACCCAGCCTTTAGGGAGGTGTAATAATGGCGCAGACACAAAAACCAACTCAGCTTGGCTATGGCGAACTAGGCCGGCTTGTTGCCGGTGAGGCGGCCAGTGGCGTTAAATCAATCGTAGGCTTGACAGGAGCTTGCACGGCGGCAGAGGCTTCAACCTTTGCTAATCCTGGTGGGGCTACCAAACTTGCGGCCAACGGCTTTGCCTTGGCCGATGCGGATAG
>Ga0307428_1001425_pt1 | contig 12171 bp, 10 predicted proteins | sample SalMarWE160240MG_FD_202161 | JGI IMG/M metagenome (GOLD analysis project Ga0307428, IMG submission 202161) | Salt marsh sediment microbial communities from the Plum Island Ecosystem LTER, Massachusetts, United States - WE1603-240 | ecosystem: Environmental > Aquatic > Marine > Intertidal zone >...
GATACGAGTATCACGGTCCGAAGGGATTTCTGGCTTTTGCGCCGCGCGTGACTCCGGAAAATTTCCGTGCCCCGTTCACGGTGGCAGAAGGCTGGGGAACTTACAGCCAACAATCTCAGTCGTCGGTTTTCAGGGCCGGCATTATCCTGAAGTGGGGTAAGTTACGTTTAAGGCATCTGGCATTTGCCGTTGCAGACAAACGGGAAAACGTCACCGTGACGGTCAACGCTCGGCCTGTGGCCGCTGCTCATGTGTTCGAAAAAGGCCGTGTGAAGATTAGCCTGGCTGCCGACGCCATTATTAAGGCCGGTGAGAGTATCGAGGTTACGGTCGAGTAAACCCGATAGACTGCGGCCTTGCAGTGGCCTGCTAACTGCGGCTTATGGCTTGGCGGATTTCCTGGTTTATTCGGATACTGCACCACGCCCGGCCGCACATCGTGCAGTAGTCCGCGGAACTCAACCCGCCGGCCCCCAACTCCGGGCAGACCTCGTTGTGCATAACCTCGGCGACGGACGGGTCAAGCGACTCGGACAAATGGGTCTTCCAGTCCAGCTTCGCACGTGCAAGGCTCAATCTTCTGTCCCTGTCGGAGGCGCCTTTCAAGCCGCGTGCTACGTCGGCGGCATGAGCTGCGATTTTCGTCGCGATTACACCGGCCCTGACATCGTCGGCATTGGGCAGGCCGAGGTGCTCTCTGGGAGTAACATAACACAGGAACGACGCGCCGTAATATGCGGCGGCTGTTGACCCGATGGCCGAGGTAATATGGTCGTACCCGGGCGCGATGTCGGTCACGATTGGTCCCAGAACATAGAACGGAGCGTCTCGGCAAATCTCCTGCTCAATCTCCATATTATATTGTATCTGCTCGAACGGAATGTGCCCCGGACCCTCAACCATAACCTGGCAGCCCTTCTCCTGCGCCCTTTGTGTGAGCTCGCCGAGGGTTCTAAGTTCGGCCATCTGCGCCTCGTCGCTGGCATCGGCAATCGCGCCGGGGCGAAGCCCGTCCCCAAGAGAAAAGCACACATCGTACTCAGCCAAAATACCGCACAAATCATCGAACATCTCGTACATCGGATTCTGCCTGTTATGATAGAGCATCCATTTGGCAAGCAGCGCTCCACCTCGGCTGACGATGCCGCCGACTCGCTTGTCAAGCAGGGCCAGATGCTCTTTCAGCACGCCGGCGTGAATCGTGAAAAAATCAACCCCCTGCTTTGCCTGCCTCTCGACTATCTCCAGAATTACCTTGTTGTCTATCTGGTCTACGTCCCTGCCCGCTATCATTTGATAGACCGGCACGGTGCCGAAGGGAACCGGACAGCGCACAAGCAACTGCTCGCGAATATGGTCCAGGTCCCCGCCGGTACTCAAGTCCATTATGGTATCAGCGCCGACCTCGAGCGCTACATCCATTTTCTCGAGCTCAACCTCGAGCGACGAACGCACACTGCTTGTACCGATGTTCGCGTTGACCTTGGTGGTGAGTATTCTTCCGATGCCGACCGGATTGAGATTGGTTTGAATGTGGAGCTTGTTTGCAGGGATTACAAGTTGTCCTGCAGCCAGCTTGCTGCGGACGTGCTCGGCATCGAGGTTCTCTGTCCCGGCAACGTACTCGACCTGTTTGCTGACCTGGCCGCTCTTTGCGATTTGCAGTTGTGTTGCCATAATATCTTACTCCTGTTGAAAACAAAAAAATCGCTCCGGCAGGAAGCGATTCATTTATCAGCAAACGAATTGTCTCGTCAAATTCCGGTCCATCGCTTCCTACGCAGGCATCTCCGCCGGCTCGGCGATTGTCCTGATCAGGTTCAAAGGGTTTTTCTCAGACCCGCCCTGAGGCGGACCACCCCTGGCGAACTACCATCATTATACCATCCTGTTGCAGCCGGTCAAATAAATATTGGGACCAGGATTTCGGCCATATATGCAGATATACCCGCAAAGCAAGCCGGCTTATCGGGTTTTGCCGCGGTTGGGCAGATTTGAGGTGGCCGAAAACACCCCCCAAATTTGTCCATAACGCGCTTGACTTTGACCGACAGTTAGTATAAAATGGATACTCGACCGGAGTGTTGTTCAGCTTAGCAGTCAAATAGCAAGTGAAACTCGTATCGCGGTACGGTTTTCAATGCGGCATTGTTCTCGTTCCGCGGGGAGGACGGTAAAATGAAAATACACCTGCGTTCTGTCACAATTGCCTTGTCGGCGGTTATCTTCGTATCACTGCTTTCTATGCCTGCCCAGGCACTTGGTGGTTCAATAGCCGCCTGGGGCAGAAACGACGATGGGCAAATCAGCGCCCCCGACGGCAGCGATTTCGTGGTCGTAGACGCCGGAGGCTATCACAGTCTGGCACTGAAAGCCAACGCCTCACTCGCAGCCTGGGGCTGCAACGATGATGGCCAGACCGATGTTCCTGCAGGCAGTGACTTTACAGCCATTGCAGCGGGAGGCTGGCACAGTCTTGCTCTGCGGTCCGACGGCTCGCTCGTCGCCTGGGGAAATGATGATTTTGGCCAGGCAAGCACGCCCGCCGGCGACGACTTTATTGCAGTTGCGGCAGGCGGCTATCACAGCCTGGCATTGAAGGCCGACGGCTCAATCCTTGCCTGGGGCAGAAACAATGAAGGTCAAATCGACGCTCCATCGAGCGGCAGCTACGTTGCCGTGGCAGCCGGGCGGCTTCACAGTCTGGCCCTCAGGGCCGACGGCTCACTCGTCGCCTGGGGCAGGGACACAGAAGACCAGTGCGAGGTGCCGGCAGGTAACGATTATGTCTCCATCACGGCGGGAAGCTTTCACAATCTGGCCCTTTCATCGGACGGTACAATCATCGGGTGGGGGCTGAACGGCTACGGCCAGGCAGACGCACCGGACGGCAACGACTTTCTCGCCGTTGCTGCCGGCGGCTGGCACAGCCTGGCCCTCGCATCAGATGGGTCGCTGCTCGCCTGGGGCGACAACAGCTACCATCAAACCGATGTCCCTGAGCCCAACGACTTTGGAGCTATTGCCGCCGGTTGGTACCATTCGCTTGGAATCGCCGGCGAGGCCCCCTGGCTGATGCTGACTGACCCGAACGGCCGAGAGAATCTCATTGCCGGCAGGACGCACGCAATCAACTGGCAAAGCCAGGGATATATCCCGAATGTCCTGCTGGAGTATTCCAGCGACAACGGAACAAACTGGACGCAAATCGCCGCCGATGCCAACAATACGGGCAGCTACGACTGGCTTGCACCGCAGCTCAACTCCGATGAGTGTCTCGTGCGTGTCAGCGGCGCACGCTACTGGAGAAGCGTGGTCGATATCAGTGCCGAGCCGTTTATCATATATCAATGCACGCTGAGTTACGACCTCAATGGCGACTGCTTCGTCGATTTTGCCGATTTCGGAAAGTTTGCATCTGAATGGCTCGGTTGTGGCAACCCGTTTGACCCGAATTGCGGGCCGTAGCCGTGCATTGAAGAACTCTCCGGCAGCGAAACACGCGGTTGCCTTCGTACTCGAAACGCCGCAGCTAATGTCCTGCTGCGCCAAGCCGGAACGCCCGAAACATCGGTTCCTTCGGACATCCTCTGCTCAATATCCGGCAGCCCGTTGGCGTCACCGCAATATCGTCCTCGAGTCGCACGCCGGCTCTGCCGGGTATGTATATACCGGGCTCAACCGTAAAAACCATTCCCGCCTTCAGTGTGCCTTTGGCTCTTTCTGATATGACCGGCTCCTCGTGGACCTCCAGGCCCAATCCGTGCCCTGTCCCGTGCCCATAAAGCGGCAGACCGTGCCTGTTGATTACGTCACGGGCGGCTGCATCGAGTTGCTTTATTTTCACGCCTGGCTTGACGATGGCTATGGCGGCGGCCTGCGCCTCCTCCACAGCCTTGTAGAGCTTTTCATAAAAGCGATTTGGCCGGCCGATGACAAAACACCTGGTCACGTCGCAGCAGTAATTCTTGTACCTCACGCCAAAATCGATAAGGACCGTGTCGTTGTTCTTTAGTCTTCTGCTGCCTGGCCGATGATGCGGGCGCGAGGCGTTCGCACCGAAGGCCACTATCGTTTCAAAACTAATGACCGCCCCCAGTTTGCGAATCTGCAAATCGACAACGCCTGCCAGTTCATTTTCCGTAACGCCGCTTTTGAAGTAATCTGCCGTTCGCGCCAGTGCTCGTGAGGCGATTCCTGCCGCCAGCGCGACGCACCTTATCTCGCTGCTGTCTTTGATGCTCCGCAGCGACTCGACGATATCGGCAGCCGTTCTGAGCCGCGGCGTCACGTGTTTCTTCAACGCTTCGAAGCCGGCCAGCGACGTGGAATTCTCAAGAGCAACCCGCTCGACGGATTTCAGTCGGCCAAGAAGCCGCCCTGCCGCCTGGGCCATTGGAGTTGTGCGTTGGATTATTCTGCAATTCGGACACTCACTCTCGGCCTGTTCGACGTACCGGCTGTCCGTTAAAAGGTAAACCGACCGGCCGGTTATGACCGCCCAGCTATCATCGCCGCTAAAGCCGGTCGCATAAGTGACATTTGCCGGTTTGGTCAGCAAAAGACAATCTATTGGCTTGTCTTTGAGCGCCCGCCGAATCGCATTGACCCTGTCTTTCAAAATCCTGCTGTCCATTTGTCTGGTCACTCTCTTTCGAATACGCTAAATAAAGAATCATTAGCAGCATCGCCGCAAAAAATAAAGCCTTTTTCCTCGCGGCGTTTGCTCGTGCCGTATTATTTATTATATTTTGTTTAGAACAGAGACCGGCTGGGGGGCAAACTCGGGGCCGCAAGTAATTATCGGCTGCTGATGTTTTCTGCGGGGGAGAAAGGTTTTTAACCGCCCCTGTAGGCGGACAGGACGGCAATGGCCGTCCTTTTTTCTTGCGCCTTGTCGGAATGCCTGTGCTGCATTAGAATATCTCACCGAATTCGAATAGCCTTTAATTCGTTGAGTAAACCGAACGATGATAATATTACCGATTGGCACAAGCATTCGTCCCCGGCGAACACCTTATGTGAATTACGCACTGATTGCCGTCAATATTCTTTTTTTCTTCCTGACGTACTATCCCCACCGGGCAGTAGTGGGCGGGCAGGTGGTTACGAGGGAGCTGCGTCCCGCCGCCGAGCAATTTATGCTCCATCCACAGCAGCCTGTTTTGTACCAGTTCTTAACCTACGCCTTTCTGCACGGCGGCCTCCTGCACATCTTCGGCAATATGTATTTCCTGTATTTATTCGGCAACAACGTCAACGACAAGCTCGGACACATAGGATATTTGTGTTTGTATCTGGCCGGCGCCATTTTCGCCGGGGTGGGTCACAGCCTCGTCAGCAACATCCCCGTCCTCGGCGCGAGCGGCGCCGTCGCCGCGATAACGGGGGCCTATCTTATACTGTTTCCACAGACCCTTATAAGCATCTTTTACTGGATGTTCTTCTTCATTGGAAGGATAGAGGTCTCTGCACTGTATTTTATCCTCTTCAAACTCATCTTCTGGGACAATATCATCGAGCCGCGTTTTGCGCCTGCGGGTATCGCCTACAGTGCCCACCTGGCCGGCTATGCCTTCGGAATCGCAGCTATGTTATTTGTGCTTGCCACCGGCTTGATGAGCAGCAGCGGTTTTGACCTGTGGTCGATGATAAGGCAGTTCAACAGACGCCGGCGTTTTCACGATGTCGTATCGACCGGCTATGACCCCTTTACGGGACGCCCACCGGCAAAACGCATAAAGGTAAAGCAGGTCGAAACAGAAGCGCAAAAACAACAGCGGGAAAAAATCAACCATCTCCGCAACGAAATCGGCAGCCGAATCACAAAGAAATCTCCCTGCCGCTGCGGAGTTATACATCCAGCTTATGGAGCTTGACACTAATCAGGTTCCGCCACGCCAGTATCTGCTCGATATCGCCAACCAGCTTGCCAGCGAGGACAGACACATAGAGGCCGCCCAGACCTACGAAAAGTTCCTCGCACATTATTCAGACTACGAGTATGTCGAGCAGGTCCGACTTATGCTGGGCCTGATATACGCTCGTTATCTCAACCAGCCGGCCTCGGCCGCGAAGCACCTGCGGGCCGCCGAGGAGAAACTCTCCGACGAGACCCAGTTGAAAATGTGCCGCGACGAACTTGCGAAACTTCAGCACTAATCTGAAAAACCGCTTGAACACGAACTGTCATCGAGCTGATAGCCTGACCGGGGATTTCTCATAGTCCGCCATGAAGTATTTATCACCTTTCCTGATTATTCTGTGTTCCTCACCTTTTGTGAGGATTGTGCCGCAGCTACGCGGAATCGGTCAAATTGATGCTGAAAAGCCGTTTCTCAGGCCTTTTCTGGTGCCTGAGATTGCGGCGGACCAGATGCGAGGCCGGCGATTTTGCCGAAATAAAAAAGTTGACAAGCATTCTTACCGATGCTACTTTTGATATATGTAAAGTTGTCTGAAGGTTTGGTAATACTTTAAGGAAAGCCATTTCGGAGAGCAGAAAATGGAAGCTCGCATCAAATTCTTCATTCTCGTTCTCATCAGTGTCGCAGGTTTCTCGCACGTTCTCTCGGCCCAGCCGGTTGCGACTCCGCCCGAAACAGGTTCCCTCGGCGATGCCAATGCGCCCTCAGCCATTGCTTTTCCCTACGTCGCGATTATCACGGGAAACAATGTGCACATCCGTTCGGGGCCAGGCACGAATTATTATCGCTGTAGCAAGCTCAGCAAAGGAGATAAAGTCACCGTCGTCGGCAGCCACTACAGTTGGTCGCGGGTCGTACCCCCGGCCGGCAGCTTTTGCTGGATTTCAATGCGATACGTCAAAGCCGCCCCCAGCAACATTGGCGTAGGTATCGTTACCGGCAATGCCGTGCCCGTCTATGTCGGCTCGGTATACATGGACCCGATTCAGTCTACGCAAACACAGTTGACGCTCAGCAAAGACGAAGAAGTCAGGCTGCTTGGCCCAGGCCAGAGCGATTATTACAAAATCGAGCCGCCCGCGGGCGATTACCGGTGGATAAGTTCGATGTACGCTCAAGCGGTTCCTTCGAAACCTGGGCCCGTCCAGCCGCCTCCGGGCGTCATTGTCACCGATATCGATATCGAGGTCGATATCAATACTCCGCCTGAGGCAAACGTCCCGCTTGAGCAGGCGATGGTCGAGAGGTTTTATTCTTTACGCGAGAAACTCAACCTCGAGCGACGCAAGCCTATTGAGCTCCAGGATTACACGGCTCTCAGGCAGGCCTTCAGGCAAATCGCCGAGAACACGCAGGCCGGCAAAGCCGTCCGCTACGCTCAATTCGCGCTGGGACAGATAAAGCGCTTCGAGCTGGCGCAGGAGGTCATAAAGGTCATCAAGCTTCAGGACCAAAGCCTGCGCCAGGCCAGGATAAGAATCGAAAGGGGCGCAAATGCTCGCGGAATTGAAGCAGCTCGGCCAGTTTGCCGTCATAGGAAAACTCCAGCGGTTTGCCACTTACGGCCCGGGATACTACCGGATAGTCGATGATTCCAGCGGGACTGCCAAGACTCTTTGCTGTGCTCTGCCGACAGGACCAGCCGAGAACCTTGATATCAGTGAGTTCATTGGCCGAAAGGTGGGCCTTATAGGCAAAATCGAGCCGCATCCCGCAACCGCAGGAGCTGTCGTTAAGTTCACAAGGATAGTTGAGCTGGATTAGCCCGCATTTTTGCCTCGTACATCTTGTTCTTTAAGTTCCTCGCCCCCCGGCAACCTTCGCGAGTTCCGAGATTCGTAGGGTGCGATTTTTCGCACCTTTCACCCCTTAAACCCTTGAACCTTTCACGCCTTGCGTGCGTGGGCACAACCAAGATGGAGAATGCTGTTGCCTCGCCAGAATGCTTTGGTTACCTATCTTGATACAGCCTAATTCGAGAGAGTTGGGAGTTAAACCTCTTGCTCTTCTTCTCCTATTGATTCCAAACAAAGAGCTTCTATTTCGGGTAAAGGTTTCTGGTTTCCTACAAGACCTTCTATCGAACCATGTATACCGACGACATTTTCAATAACAGTTCCAATTTGTTTTTCTCTGCTGTTCCATATCTTTGTCATAGCACGCTTTTCCTTACCAAGCTCATCGTTCATTCTCTGGAATGCTTCAACTACCGCACGGATGCGCATTATAAATTCCTGGCCGGTTATATACTCGTAAAGTACATCTTTGATACTATCTTGACCAGTTGTAATCAGCTTCTGTCTTGCTATTTCTATCAAACCTTGTCTGAGGGCCGTGGCAAGTCCTTTTGACGATTTATAATCAGTAACCCAAACACCAAAATACATATCAAAGCTATCGATTCCGGCAGGCAATGCAACAGACATTATAACAGCAATATCAGCATTAGCCTGTTGCTGATCTTTTTTAAGCTTTTCTATCCAGCCTTTTTGAAAATCCTTCGTATTTTTAGATTCCCAAAGGATAGTCCCACATTCTTTTCCGGTAGAATTGCGAACTATTTGCAGGATATCAGCTCCCCTAGCTCCCTTTTTAATTTCCTTGAATTTATCAATGGGGAAAGTTCTTTCTAGATATTCCTGAAGTTCATGTTCCAGAGCTTCGCCCTGTGCTTCCTGTGAACCTACTTCTGCTTTTCGCTTAAGTTCGTCAATCTGTTTTTTCATTGCCGCGAGCTGGTCATCTTTTTCACGCATTTTTAACTGTTGCTCTTCAGCAGCTTTCTTGCTTGCTTCATCGGAAATTTTTTTCCTTTCTTCTGTGATTTTTCTTTGCACTTCCAGCTCTATGTTCTCTTTGGCCTGTTCGAGTTCCTGTTGCTTCTTCAACAACTCAAGTTCTTTCTTGTTCGCTTCCCTAACTTTGTTTTTCTGTTCGGCCAATTCTTCTTCGAGGGCCTTTGTCTGTTCTGACTGCTCGGCAATAATTTTCTTGCGCTCCGCCTCGGCAATCTCTTTACGCTCGGTCTTTAGTTGTTCGGCAACCTGTTTATCAATAGCTTGGCCTTTGGCCTCAATCTCTTTAGCTTTCTGCTTGAGAATCGTTGTTTCCTTCTCAAGCTCTTTGGCCTTTTCCGCCGCTTCGGCCTCATATCGTAACTTAATGCTCTGCTCTATCTGACCGGTTAAAGCTTCTGTTAAAGGAATCTGCATTCCACACTTAGGGCATCTAATTGTTTGGTCTGGCATTTTATTTACCTATATCGTTTTCTTATGAGAACATTATACTTTACTATAGCAATATATTCCATTTCTTATTCTAGTCTATTCATTGTCATCAAAAACAAACCTTGTATCTTCAGGAGCTTTTTCTTTTGCCCAATATTTAACAGCTTCTACCAACACATCATTACTGTTCTCAAATAAGCATTCAGTTGTAGTTTCCGAAACCAATTCATCAAGCACCTTTTTAACTGAAGCCTGAATCGAAGCAACATCATTAATCTGTTTTCGGAAATTAAATGGCTTTTCTTTTTCTACTTCTTTAAGGTCATGGCTTCTCTCAAAATCAGGTATTGACACTCTATGAACAACTCTCAATCCAGAGCGTCTCGCTTCATTTAAGCTCGTCATTATTCGTTCATTGGCGGTCCATGCCGAACTCTTTCCCCCCTTTTTTGTAATAGGTGCATCTGAGTCGTGCAGTACAGAAAAAGGTATTTTGAAATGTGTAAAAATCCTTGCAATAAGTACTATCGTGTATTTGCCCCTCGCTCTTATTAAAACAGGTTGCTTCTCTACAGGATAATCCGTTTGATATATTTCCATTACTTTATGAAAAGCTACGTATTCCGTATCACCTTCTATAATTATTGGATAGCTTCCAAAAAAAAGCCTCTGCAAGTGAATTGTCAAATTGAAGTAACATTTTAAGGTTTTCTTTGCCGTCTACGGAAAATGTCACCTTGTCACTACGATAACTCTTAGGAGTAAGCATATTACCCTCTCTGGTAAGTCTAACAATTGTAGTATGGCTTTTTAGGGGATCAATAAAGGCGGGGCTATGCGTGGAGAGCATTACCTGCCATCCAGCTTCATTAGCTAATTCATAAAGATAGTCTTTTGCGGATCTGATAGCATTTGGATGTAGGGCCAGTTCTGGCTCATCAATAAGTAGCATATATCCAGGAGCGGCAAAAGGCTCAATATCACCTGCTTTTCTATTTGTCAGAGATTCTTTTCTCGCCTCCAATTGCTGTATTTCTATTTTCTTTCTGGCCTTTGTTTCTGCTTTTTTAACTCTTTTCTGTTCTTGTTTTTTCTTTTTAATTTCTTTATCCAATTGTGCAGTTTCTTTCGCTCGCTGCTGCTTTTGGTCAATAGCTTTCTTTAGTTCCGATCTCACTTCCAGCATTGACCAGAAAAGAGCTCGTTGAGAGCCCGTACCTTGCTGGTGCCAACCTATCTGATTACCACCTTGCTCAATGATTTCCAATTGTGAACCACTGTTTAATAATTCGCTCGGTTTAATATCAATGTCTGAGAGACCAACTTCTAAATGAATTTGTGAATTTGGAAAAGTACGCCTATAGGTAGCATTTACTTTCCCTTTAATGTCCTTAATCGTTTTGGCAAAGAGGTCAACAGGCTTTTTGGCTTTTTCTTTGACAGAGAGAATTGCTATAGATAGCTCTGATTTATCATCTTGAACAAGTTTTATTAGTTCTTTTTCAATAGGATCGAGGATCACCTTTAAAAATGTTTTATGTTCTGTCTCTGGACCAGCTAAAGCTTCGATTCGCAGTGGTTCTGGAAGACGGCTTGAAAATACTGTATTTATTCCTGCGGCAGTTTCATCTTCGGAATAATCTTGCAACTCTGGATCCCATGTTTTCCGAACCGGTGGGTCAAGGGGTTGTGTCCATTCCCATTTGCACCGAACAATACGATCCTCGTTATGAATTTCCTTCCATTTTTCAGCAATATTGGGGATTCCTTCTGGAATATGCGCCCATATTTCAACAGCAGTGGGTTGACCGTTTGAATTAACGCAGAAATATTCCTTCGCCAATCTCTGGTTGCCAAATGCAGCTTCATAAGCACGTAATACAGTTGTTTTTCCTGTGTTATTTGGACCGACGAGAGCAATTATATTATTAAGATCAATTTCTAAGCCCTCAGGACCAACACAACCAAAATTTGCTATTCTCATTTTAACAAGATGCGAATGTTTTGACATAGTTAGTCACTATAAAAAACCGAGAAAATAAAATTAGCTGTATATGCCCCAGTCGCGTTTTATAATCCAGTTAGGTGTCCATGCTACAAATTCAACCGGATCAAACTCTTCATCAGTCAAGTCTATAGATTTAATCTGATTTGGCAATAAAGATAAAGTGTGGGGGCCTGTATCGCTTTCATAATCCCATAAGTGATATCTGTCCACCTTTACTTTGGCACGGCTACTTGGCCCAAAATCCATGGGGGCACATAATCTAACCAAGATAGCTTCATCTTCTTTACTTAAGAACGTTAAACGGATTTTTTTCTTATCATGAATTCCTTGTATAAAAATACCATGGTCACTATGCATCGTAATTTCCTTTCCCTAAGTATTAACAATATGTCACCCAATTTATTGGGGCATGTTTAGCGTTTCTGTCTATCTTTCTTTTCTTTCGTAAGATTTCCTAACGTTCCTATTGATGAACGAATTTAGTCCCCTACCGGCTATTGCTAACTTTTTCATCTGTTCGATGTTGTTAGATCCAGCGCTTGCATATGTGTAAAGGTACACAGAACCATCACTGAATTGTACTCTGATATAGTCCGAGCCAATTTCATAACCTGTAACCCCTGAATCACCACCGACATTTTTATACCGTTCCATAATCTGCCCCTTTTTCAAAATAACTGTTCATATTTACATAAATCATAGTACAGGACTAAAGCATCGCTAAGATGTATGGCACGCTGGTGAGCAGTAGTAGCAACCATCAGCTGTTGGATAAGTTTTCTTTGCTTTTCGCACAGCATCATGACAATTCGAAAATTGACCCAAATATAGCCTATTTTCTTGGTTTGGCAAACGGTTGCAATCTGATTTGTGAACTTCATGATCACCATTAGCTTGTGCGTTTTTGTTTACATAATATAGAGCCATGTTACACTCCTTTCTTTAAATATTAACAATTCTTCCTTCAACTAATCTCGGAAACCGGCCTGACGTGGAAAGCGGTATGTTT
>Ga0307428_1001427_pt1 | contig 12156 bp, 17 predicted proteins | sample SalMarWE160240MG_FD_202161 | JGI IMG/M metagenome (GOLD analysis project Ga0307428, IMG submission 202161) | Salt marsh sediment microbial communities from the Plum Island Ecosystem LTER, Massachusetts, United States - WE1603-240 | ecosystem: Environmental > Aquatic > Marine > Intertidal zone >...
GCGCGAAGTTTTTGAACGCTCCAAGGATACTCTCGACGCGGTGCTGAAGAGTTGGGAGAGTTCCTTCGACGCTGCCGGTCAAGGTGCCGTGGCGCTGAACCGCAAGGTCATCGACATTGCTCAACGCAACATCAACTCGGGCTTCGATCTTGTGAAGAGCCTGGCTGGGGCGAAGAACGTTGCCGAGGCCATGGAATTGCACGCCACCTATTGGCGCCAGCAGTTGAGCGCACTGACGTCCCAAGCGGAGGAGATGCGCGCGCTGTCGACGAAGGTGACGGCGAATGCTGCCGAGCCGATGAAGGCGCAACTGCGGCGCGGCATGGAGGAGCTCAACAAGGCGAACTAGAGCGGGTCGTCGCCGCCCTACGCGGCCGACCGAGGCATGGGACGGCTTCTCAATATCGGCTTCTGGCACATCGCGGACGAACCATAACCCGGCCGCGCGGATCTCACTTACGCCCAGGCGCAACACCCGTGGTGGCGATCGAGCACGCTCTCGAGGCGATCACAACCGTGGACTGGATCGTCGACCTCGGCGCCGAAGGCGGCGACGCCGGCGGCTATGTGCCTGCCCTCGGGCTTGACCCGAGGGTCGCCGGCCGGCACGCCCGAGGAGATCGCGCGCAACCCCGCAAGCTACACCGGGCAATACCTCAAGCAGGTGTTCGACCGCCGCGCTCGCCCCTATACCGGCCGGATCGAGTAGATCAGCTCGCCTTTGAACTTGCCCTCCTCCGGCACCCACGGGAAATAGATCACCCATTGGAGGTGGACCGTCTCGCCGACGTTCGTGAGACCGGCGAACGGCTTGACCAGCTTGCCGGTCATGTTCACCACGTCGAGGACGCCTTGCGGGCCGATGACCAGCGCCTGCGGCACCCACTCCATCTCCGCAAGCGAGCTCAGGAACACGCGGTAGAACGCGGTCGCCTGCTCGTGGCCGACGAAGCGCTCGCCCGTCGTGACCAGCTCCATGACGCAATCCGCGGTGAAGACGCTGAGCATGGTCTCCATCTGCGCCTGGAACACCTCTTCGGTGTATGGCTTGAACAGGACCTCCTCGGCCTGAACGTGGGTGAGGAAGGCGCGCCTGACGGCGTCGTACTCTTGCGGCGTGACCTCCCAGGTGACGGGCGAGCCCTTGAAGCGCGGATCGTTGAGCAGCTCGGTCACGGGATCTTCGGTCATGATGCCCTCCGTTCTCGGGGCCACTGTAACGTTGCACGGCCCGCACCAATCGTCCATCAAGGAGGGACGCGCGGAGATGGTCTTTCGCGCCCGTGTCTAAGGGGACCTCTCCTGCGCCGGCTGCTGTTTCTCGTTGTTGTCGTCCTGCTGTCCGCGTCCCCCGCCCGTGCGGCGGACTGTTCGGACGCCCCCAACCAGGCGGCCACCAACGCGTGCGCGGGGAAGGCCTACGAGAAAGCCGACGACGCGCTGGACGCGCTCTACAAGACGATCAAGCAGCGCCTTGCCGCGGACGCCGAGACGACGAAGCTGTTCGTCGCGGCGCAGCGGGCATGGGTGCCCTTCCGCGACGCCGCGTGCAAATTCGCGGCCTCGGGCGTGTCCGGGGGCACGATCTATCCAACGATCTATGCCGAGTGTCTCGAGCGCCTGACGAAAGCCCGCGTCGAGGACTTCAAGGCCTACCTCGCCTGCGAGGAAGGCGACTTGAGCTGTCCCGTGCCGGCGCAATAACCGTGCGCGTTAGCCGCGATCGGCGACCCAAAAGCCCGAGCAGACGCCGGAAGGTCCGGTCCCGTTCCATTTACCGTTGGCCTTGGATCGCGTGAACCGTCCGACGCCGACAGCCTGGCGCGGGCCGGCCACGCCATTGATCTTGGTCTTCCCCGAGCCCCAAATCAGGCCGTTGAGGAAGATCTTGTGCATGACGAACTGTCCACTCGTCGCGGAGATGTGACCGCGGCGGACGGCGACGCCAATGTTGATCACGCCGCAATGGCCGTTCGTCGTCACCAGGACCATGTGCCAGCTTCCGTCGTACGGGGATGCCGTCGCGGGCGCGGCGAATGAGAGAAGTGCGAAGGCGGTCGTCACGGCGAAGGCGCGCATCCGATTGCCGATCATGGGAGTCCTCATGGTTTTCGTTGTCGTGCTGGTCACCGTCGAGGGGCGTGTTCGTCGTCGTGACCTTCAAACCCGGCAGCCTGCCCGAAATTTGTTAAAGGAATAATGCGCCGGGGCTTCAGGCCCGAACGCGAGGCCATCGAGGGCAGCCAATGGCACCACAAGCGGGGGTAGCGAACCTTGAGCTGTCCTTGAATGTTATGCTGATGTCGACTTGGGCCTAACTGCGCAGGAGATGGTTCGACCGTGCTCCATAAAGTGACCCCGGAGCGACTGAGCACGTTCTCCGACGGCGTGTTCGCTATCCTCATCACAGTGCTGGTCTTGGAACTACGTCCGCCGGAGCAACCCACCTTCAAGGCGCTCCTGTCGCTCTGGCCGACATGGCTCAGCTACGCCGTGAGCTATCTGTTCATCGCCATTGTCTGGGTCAATCATCACTACCTGATGCGCTATGCCACGGAAGCGACCCCTCGCCTGTTGTGGTTCAATTTCGCCCATCTGTTTTCAATGTCATTGCTTCCGTTCGCTACCGCTTGGATGGCCGTGAGCGAATTGGCGCCACAGCCCGTAGCGCTTTATGCGGCAGTTTTCTTCCTTGTGAACGCGACGTACGTCTTGCTGATTTGGGAGCTTGTTGATCGAACTGCAGCCGATAAGGTTTCGCCCAGGGTGCGCAGGATCATGCATTTGCGATCGATCGCGACTTTGTGCCTTTTCGGACTTGCTGCGGTAATCGCGCTGAGATACCCCCTCGCCGGCCTCGGCGTTTGTATCGCTTGCCTGATCGTCTATCTGAGACCTGACCCGCCGGGAGCAGGGAAATCCGGTATCACCGTGGGGAGTCGACGAAACTTATCCTCGGCCCTCGCGTTGCGCTTAAACTCATCCCATCCTTCGCTCACGAGGACGCGAGCTGCAGACCGTCTGCTTCTCGAGGCGAGGGTCGCGGCGCCTGAGTGCGCCGGCGTCCCTTCGCTCGGTCCTCGCGAAATTCAGGCCGCAAGGCTCGAGACTAGCGATGCCCCGAATGGAGCCTCGGCGTGTGGCCTGGATGGGTGTGATAGACGATCATCAGCATCCCCAGCAGGATCGAGGAAAACAGGCCGGCCAGCGTTCCGATCCAGATCGCCGTGCTCACCCCGCTCCAGTCAGCGAGCTCCTTGGCGCCGAGGCCCGCCGTAAGCGAGGCCACGGCGGCAAACAGGATCACGGCTCCGGGCGTGCGCGAGTCGTCGGGGCCGACGCCCGTGACGCGCTTAAGGAGAAAATTGCGGACCATGGCGGAGATGACCGCGCCGAGGAACCCGGCGAGGATCGCGAGAAAGTCGGGGTGCATGGCGTCGCCAGCGAATAATCCGGTCAGCGCACCGACCACCGTTCCAACCAACAAAACGACCAGTAAGCTCGCCGATGTCATGGCATTCCCCCCCTTGATTGCCAGGCTGTTCGCACGTCGGCGGGACGATACCAGACGGCGCGATTCCCCGTAAGCCCCCGGGCGGGGGTGCCGGGGGCGGCGGGCTAGGGCGTCTGGGGGGCCGGCGCCGGGGCTGCCGGCTGAGCCGGGGGCGGGGCCGGCTCGGGTGTTGCCGCCCCTTTCGGCGCGGTCGCCTCGTGCACCTCCTGGCGCACCTCTTCTTGCGCCGCACCGAGCTTTTGCGACACGACACTCCAATTGACGATATCTTGGGTGCCAGGTTGAGACCCGACGTGATCGATGAGATAGACGCCAAGGATGGTCAGAAGAATCCCCGTCAGCACGCCCGACAGATAAGGCATGTCATGGTCTCCCTCGGCAAGTTCAGGCACGGACAGAATGCGGCGGCGCGCGTGACGGTTCCCAGGTTTGCCTACCGCCGATCCCGCCGCCCTCGCGCGCTCGCAATGCCCATCGCGCTTGCGGGAGCGCTGGTCGCGGCATCGCTCCAGCCGGTGTGCGCGGCGGATAGCGAGGATCAGGCGAAGATCAGGGCGGCACTCAACGACTGGACGGCAGACTTCAATGCGCGCCGCGCCGGCAAGGTCTGCGACCTGTTCGAGCCTGGCCTCATCTACGACTTTCAGGGTCTGCCCGAACAGCGTTACGACGACATCTGCCCCCGGCTGAAGCGCGCGCTCGCCAGCGAGACCCGCAGCTGGACCTACGCTCAGCCCGACATCAAGGAGATCCTTGTCTTCGGCGATGTGGCCGTGGTGCGCCTCACCTGGACCTCTACGGTGACGGGCGGCCCTGAGGGCGAGGTCAAATCCGTCGAGCCGGGCATGGACATCTTCCGCCGTCAGCCGGACGGCGGCTGGAAAATCATGCGCTACATGGCCTTCAGCCGCTAAACATGGCGGGCGCCGCCACCTCAAATCCGGGGCTTTCTGTGCCATTATGCGCGTGACGTGATCGGACGGGGTTCCATGCATCGGCTTTCTCTCTTGGCTCTCGCCTTATCTCTGGCGCTGCTCCCTCTAACGCTCGCCTCGGGAGCGGGCGCCACGCCACTCATCCGCCCCTCACCTGCGGCGGCCTTGGTGACGCCCGCCAAATATGAGTGCGGCACGTTCGACGGGCACTTCACCTGCAGATCCGTTCCGGGCGAGGCAGGGCCTGGGGGCAAAAGTGCGATTCCCAGGATCACCCAACCTCCATCCTCAGAGGAGCCGCCCGCACCGGTTCCGGGCGAACCAGGCGCGACCGCGCCTCCGGGCGGGGGAAGCGCCACGGGCTGCCAGCACGGCATGGTCGGCACGCCGCCGGACTGCCGCTGCCCGGAGAGCTCGGAGCTTCTCGGCGGCAATTGCGTCCATTACACCGCGCGCTGCAACGTCGCGCCGCAACCGTGCCCCGGGCCTGAGGAGAAGCTGGTCTGCAGGCTGCGCCCGGACGGCCAGAAGAACTGCTGCTGCCTGACCTACGACCGATAGGGATGGCGTCCCGATTGACCTGTCATTCGTGAACCCGAGGAGTTTCCCATGGCCGATACCGCAGCGCTGGCAGACATCGAGAAGCGGATTCATATCGTCGAAGACAATTTGCGCGAGCTGGTCGAGCAGGCCGCGGCCTATTCGGGTGCGGCGGACGAAGAGCGCAACGCCGATCGCATCGCCGAGCAGCAGGCGAAATTGGACGCGCTCCTCGCCGAGCGCGCGGCTCTCCTCGCCAAAGGCTAGCGTGGCACGCGCGGTGGTGCCGATCCCTTATCACGGACAAGTTGGCGGGTAGCGTGCAATGTGGCCTGATTGGCATTGGCTTCAATCGGGCAGCAGGAGGGACCCATGGCTGCGGCATCCACCATCGAACCGGCCGAGGCTTCCCCGGCCTCGTGTTTCTCGCTGCTCGCCCTCGTCCTGCTCGGTACGCGTTTCGTCCAGGGGTTCATCTTCTGGGGCGGGGCGAGCCGCCGGCTATTCTACGATTTCCACGAAATCGACGGCATCGATTTCGCCGTAAAGCTCGACTTCAACTCGGCCGGGTTCGTCGCCAACAAGCTCACCCATGCTTTGCCCGGTTCGTTGTGGGTCCAAGGCCCGATCGAATGGACGTTGCAGCATCCGGACCTGATCCTCACCTCGGTCTGGATGTGGACCTTCGCCGAGCTTGCCGTTGGGCTTGGCCTGATCTTCGGGCTCGCGACGCGCCTCGCCGCCCTCGTCAGCATCGGTCTCAATGTCGCGCTGATGTTGATCTTCGGATGGATGGGCTCGACCTGTCTCGACGAATGGACCATGGCCGTGTCCGGCGTGGCCATGAGCAGCGCGGTATTCCTCGCCGGCGGCGGCGCCTGGTCGCTCGACAGCCTGATCGAGCGCAGCGGCTGGGCCGAGCGAAATCGCTGGATCGCTTGGGTGTCGAGCGGGCCGCTACCGCCGGAGCGCGTCAAGGCTGCCGCTCTGTTCCTGGCGGCCGTGGCGGCCGTGTTCACCGTCGGCAGCTACAACATCCTGTTCGGTGCAGTGGTGTCGCCGCTCCATCCCCGGGTCACCTTTCATCGCCATCACGTCGCGTTGTCGGATGTAACCCTCGCAGCGGACGGAGCGGCCACCTTCAAGGCCTATGTCGACTCTGGGCCCGATACGGGCGCGGCCTACATCATCGCCGCCCGGCTGCTCGATGCGTCCGGCGCAACCGTTGCCGAATGGGACGGAGCGACGCTCGCCGCCCTGCCCGCGACCGCGATCCACAACGTCTATCCTTATGTCTGGGCATCGCACTTCAAGACCGAGAAGATCGGATTCAGTGGGCAGACCGGCGCGCGGGCGACAATCACCTTGCCGCCGTCACCGAATGCCGGCGCCGGCACGCCGCACGAGCTTGTCCTCGAGGCGATCAACGGCGCAACCTGGCGAGCCAGGACGGAGGCGCCATAAAGCGGCCTTTCGGGGCCGGACCGGCGTTAGGGATACCAACAGCATCATTGACTTAGGTAGAGACAAACCCGTCAGAATCGGCCATCCGTCATGGCCAATGGGACCGAGCCAAGGCCCCTTTCAAGGCCGAGGGCGTCCCTTTTTTTGGAAGGGTGCAATGCGATGATGTCGAAATCCGAGCTCATTCAGAAGATCGCCGACGAGTTGTCGCTGGCGAAGAAGGACGTCAAGGCCGTCATCGAGTCGCTGGCCGCCGTTGGCTATAAGGAAATGAAGAAGTCGGGCGAGTTCCTGCTGCCGGGCTTTGCCAAGTTCACCGTGGTCACGAAGCCGGCCACCAAGGAGCGGACGGGCATCAACCCGTTCACCAAGGAGCCGACCGTGTTCAAGGCGAAGCCGGCCCGAAAGATGCTCAAGGTGCGCGCCGTGAAGGCGGCGAAGGACGCCGTCTGACATAAGGCTTGTCTCTCGTTCCCCTCACCCCGCGACGGCCACCACAACGTCCCGGCGCGGAAAGGCGGAATCATTCTTCCTTTGCGCCCGCATGGGCTCCGGCGCCGTGCCCTATGGAGCCATCGCGCGGCGGCGGCGCGTTCGCCGCTCCCGCGTGCCGCTTCGCCGGCATTAGCGAGAACACCAAAAGATTGGCGAAGACACCGACGACCAAGCCTGCGATCTGGCCAGGCTGGTGCAGGACGTTGTCCCAGACCATGGCGACGAACAGCCCGGCGAGCGCGCCGACGACAAAGCCGGCAACGACCTTGCGAACGCCATAGATCGTGGCGACGAGCGGCACCAGCACCACCGGCGCCCAATACGTGTAGGCATAGATGAGAATGTCGAGGACGCTCTCGATGGCGAGCGCAAAGAAGACCGACATCACGCCGACCACGAAGGTGACGGCCATCGCCAGCCTCAGCGCCTGGCGCGAGGTGAGCGGTTTCGCGCGCAACGGCGCCAGCACATCGTTGATGAAGGCGATCGACGCCGAGTTGAGATAGGAGTCAGCCGACGACATCACGATTGAGACCACCGCGGCGATGACCAAGCCCTTGAGCACAGGCGGCATCACGGTGACCACGACGTGCGGCATCGCGAGATTGGAATCCAGCGCCGGATCGAGCGCGAGCGCCACGAGGCCGATGAGACCGGTCACGGCGAAGAACGGGATCGAGAACAGTCCCGAGTAAAGTGTTCCCTGCGCCGCCTTTGCCGCCGTCTTGCCGATGCACAGGCGCTGCACGTAAGGCGGCACCAGCGTCTCGCCGAACATGAAAACCAGGATCAGCGCGATCAGCCCGAGCCATTGATAATGCGCGCCCGGGATTTCGATCCGGTCGGCTGGGATTGCGGCGACGAGGGCGTCCAAGCCGCCGACATAATTGATGCCGAAATAGAGGACGAGCGGCATGCCGATGGCGAGGATCAGGAACTGCACGATGTCGGTCGCGACCACCGCCCGCATGCCGCCAAACGTCGTGTACAGGATGACGATGCCGCAGCCGATCAAGATGCCCCAATCCCGGTCAATGCCGTAGAACACGTTGAACACAATACCCATGGCGCCGACCTGGGCGCCGACGATACCGGCGCACAGGAACAGAGCGCATAGACCGGTAACGACGCGGCCTACCTTGCCATAGGCGGTGGCCATGATATCCCCGACCGAAATGGCATTGGGAAACCTGTCCATCTTCGGCGCGACGAACAGCGCCACCAGAATTTCCTTCAGGCTAAACCCCCACAGCCCGATGATGTTGGCGATCCCGAACAGAAAAACCTTCTGCGCATTGCCGGTCGAAAAGCCGCCGCCGATGAACGAGGCCGACATCGTGGCGAAGATGATGAGCGATCCATAGGACCGTCCGACAACGGCGTAGTCCGCCAAGTCTTTTTGCTGGCGCCCCGCCCAAAGACCAATGCCGAGAATGACGACGAGGTAGACGGCGACAATGGCGATGTCGATCATGGTCCGCGGTTGTTCCCTGCCCCTGAGCGCGGGATGACCCGCTTTGTCTACCAGATCGTGGTCTTGAGGGCGCCAACTTATGTCTACTGAAGCCGCAGCAAGCCTAACGTCTTTGAAGGCCCTTAACTCCTCCGACGCAGATTGGCATCACTTTGCCCTCGTTAGCCGGGCGATAATTCAGCCGTGGTAGTTGAGGTCAATGACGGCCTACGACCGACCGATCCCGATATACAAACATGCGCCGACCGCGGGAAGTTACCTAGGCATCCCGATCGACGCTCACGATCCCCGCTATGCGGAAGCTCTGGTGGACGCCCGTGCTTTTGGACTCGCCGGCGAAAACTACTACGCCCGCACCGATGGGCGAAACACGCCTTACGACGCGGTGGTAACCGGCGCGGTGCGAGAACTCTGGTGCCGGCAATCAATCGTAGCGATGTTGGTCGAGGTCAACAAACGGCTCGCGGAATATGGCGCTGAGGTCTATTTATTGGACGCCTATCGGCCGGTTGCTTGCCAGCAAGCCCTGTGGAACTTCTACTGGCGCAGATTCCGCAACGAAACAGCGCACGCTGGCGATGCAGCGCTGGCCGAGCATGTTCGCCACTACGTATCCGACCCACGGTTTTTCGATCCAAAGAATCCTTGCACTTGGCCTGCGCACGCCACAGGCGCAGCGCTTGATCTAGCGCTGCGCGCCAAGAAGACCGGCGAATTGCTCGATATGGGAACCCATTTCGACGACATGTCGACGGCGAGTCACAGCGACCACTTCGAGCGCCTCCTGCACGCTGGTTGAATCGGCGAGGACGATGATCGCCTGTGCAACAGGCGTCTCTTGCATTGGGCCATGCACGAACAGGGGTTCACGAACTACGGTTATGAATGCTGGCACTTCGACTACGGCGATCAGATGTATGTCATGATGCGCAATTTTGTCGCCCGGGATAATGCAGACGCAGCTTGGTATGGCTACGTCCCGGCGCCGATGGCCGATTGAGATTGGCCTCGCGCGCCTAGCCCGGCGGGGCCTCGGTGATAGCGCGCTAGTGTATACCCACATCGAGGTATGATGCAGGTGGTCGGGGTTTATGCCGACAACGAATAACCGTTAGACTAGGCTCCATGGCCCTCCTCATCGCCGTCCTCATCGCCCTCCATGTCCTCGCTGTCGCCGTGTGGGTGGGCGGCATGTTCTTCGCCTACGTGGTGTTGCGTCCGTCCGCGGGGCCGCTCGCCGCCGAGGCGCGGCTCCAGCTCTGGCACAGGGTCTTCCGCCGTTTCTTCCCTTGGGTGTGGGCGAGCATCGTGGTTCTCCTCGCCAGCGGCTACGGCATGATGTTCCTCGTTTTCGGCGGCTTCGCCGGCGCTGTCCTCTACATCCAATTGATGCAGGGCATCGGCATCGTGATGATGCTGTTGTTCCTGCACCTCTATTTCGGTCCCTGGCGCCGGTTCGGCGCCGCGGTGGAAGGGGGTCATTTCCCCGAAGCAGCCAAGCGCCTGGCTCAGATTCGTCGCATCGTCGCGGTCAATCTGGTGCTCGGCCTCCTGACGATAATCGTGGGCGCGAGCGGCCGCTTCTGGTAGTGGCAGGTGCGACGTGCCAGCGATTCGTGTCTTTGCTGGCTCGACTCTTGCCTGGCCTCCGCCCAACCTCTGCCTCAGTCTTTGTTGATGTTCGCGGCGGTTACAAACCAGCCCCCTGCCCGTCTTGCCCTCGGCTTGAGGGCGGATAATACATTTCGGAGATGATCTCGATGAATTCGGATAAGACACGGCGACCCTTTGCCATGCCGAGGACGAAACGGGTGCTGACTGGCGAGACACGAGAAGAAGAGGCCGCTCGGCTTGAAAGAGAGATCGCTGCCCATCCCGTGACACGCTGCGCGCCTGGCGAGCGAGGTCCGTCGCTGTCGCGCCCTGGCTGGAGCAACAAGCCGTTCATTCCGGAGGCCGAGCGAGCGGCCGCCGAGAAGATCGCCAAGAAGATGATGCGCAAGCCCTGATTTCGCGGCGCGCGTGTGGCTGCAATTACCACACCGCATCTCTAGCGGCGCCGGCCTCTAGACGGGCGGAACCGCGGTGATGGCACGCCGGATCGGCGCGAGCGGTGCGCTGTCGTCGAACGTCACCTTGCCCCCCGACACGGAAATGCCGAGCTCGCGCCATAGCGCGTTGAGATCTGGCGCGATGGGCTTGTCGCGCATCTTGGCGTAGAGATCGGCGAGCACGGTCGTGCCGGTCGCCTTGTCGGCGACGGCGAAGATGCGCGCGACCGGCCACTCCTCTTCGTGATTGCCGTCGGCGGCGAGGATGCCGCGAAGCGCCTGCTGCAATCCGCTCCTGTTGCCGGTCTGTTTGCGGATATCGATGTCGGCGAGCAGGCAGAACATGGCGCCGCCCCAATAGGTCCGCCCCCAGGTCGGCGTCCGGTCGAGCCCGTGATCGCCCGGTTGCGGCATGCCTTGCTTCATGTCCCGCACCATGTCGCCCCAGATCTTTGCTGCGGTCAGGTCGCCGGCCTGAACGCGCGCGATCGGCTCGACATAGACGGCGATGCCCTCGGCGAGCCAGAGATGCGGCTCGTGCACATCGGGGAGCGCGAGATGCGTCATCTCGTGCACGGCCTTCCAGTCATTGCGGAGTTCGGCTTCGGTCACGTCGCGCCCGATAACCAAGCGGATGGCGGCGCCGCGATAGCCGAAGGTCGTGCCGCTTTGTACGCCGCTGCCCCGAACCGGGACAATGAGGATCCGCGCCGAGGAGACCGGGAACTTGCCGAAATAGACCGACACCGCCTTGGCTGACCTCTCGAGCCAATCGAACAGCGCGCTGCGCGGTAGGGCGAAGTCACCCGGCGCGAAGGCAACATTGAGGGTACCGCCGTTGACAGTGATGGGCGTTGCCGGCAGGCGGTCGAAGACCGTGTAGGGAAAGCGCTCGCCTAGAAATTCGGTCTGGGCGTGCGCGGGCAAACACGCGGCTGCAAGCACCATGACCTGCGCCACCAACCACGCCGCGGACTTGATCATCGCCGGACTTTGCAAATCGCGTCTGGCTGAAACAAGTCACGCTTCTGTGTTTTGCTGGCGCGCCCCCACGCCGCGGTGATAACCCGTACCACATCCTCCATCACCGATCGCGGCGGGCATCGATGGTGGGATGCCCGAACAATCCCGGCTCGTCCGAGAAGCCAGGGCTGTTCGGGCAAGTGTCGATCGACGACGAAGCTTTAATGTCAAACCGATCACAGCTTTATGACGCCAGGAGGCTATGCAACGCTTTGAATACCGACAAAGCGCCTATCCGCCTCATGAGAATATGGCCGCGACAATGGCGTCGACCCCGACGAAACGTCAGCTAATACTCAGCGATCGTCGCGGTTGAGAGCGCGCTGGGCGCTACCCCTTGATCGCGTCGCTGAACTTCTCTGCCGTAACGACGATCGCCTTGGAGAACGCATTGCGCGACTCATCGAGCGCCCGGCTCATGGCAGCCCATGACGCCTGACCGGCCCTTCCAAGATCATTGACCTTGGCGTTGAGATCCGCTTGAGCCTTCTGGGCGTCTGCCTTGAGCTGCTCAACCTGGGCCTCAGCCTGCGCCTTGTTTTGGGCATGGACTTCGGCTGCGAGCTGCATGTAGCTGTTCACAACATTTTGCCAGGATTGAGCCTGGGCCTGGGCGCGCGCTTGAAACGCAGCTTGCTCGTCTTTGGCCCGTTCGACCCA
>Ga0307428_1001428_pt1 | contig 12152 bp, 12 predicted proteins | sample SalMarWE160240MG_FD_202161 | JGI IMG/M metagenome (GOLD analysis project Ga0307428, IMG submission 202161) | Salt marsh sediment microbial communities from the Plum Island Ecosystem LTER, Massachusetts, United States - WE1603-240 | ecosystem: Environmental > Aquatic > Marine > Intertidal zone >...
TGTCGACCGCCGGCGGCCCTTCATCATCGACTGCGGCAGCAACATCGGCCTCTCGCTCCTCTACTTCAAGCTGATCCATCCCGTGGCCGAGATCCTGGCCTTCGAGCCGGAGCCCCAGGCGTTCGCCCGGCTCGAGGAGAACATCCGCGCCAATGGGCTCGACGGCGTGCGCGCCGAACCGGTTGCGCTGTGCGGCGCCGAGGGCGCGGTGCCGCTCTATGTGGACCCGGGCGAGCCGGCCTCGCTGGTGGCCAGCCTGCACCCGGCGCGCCTCGCCGGTACGGCGCGGGAGGTGGCGGCGGCGCGGCTCTCCAGCCGCATCGACCGCGAGGTCGACTTCCTGAAGCTCGACGTCGAGGGCGCGGAGCGCGCGATCATCGAGGACCTGCGCGAGACCGGCAAGCTGGCCCGTGTCCGCCAGATGGCGGTGGAGTATCACCATCAGTTCGGCGGGGCCGACGGCACGCTCTCGGACGTTCTGCGGCTGCTGGAGGAGGCGGGCTTCGACTATCAGCTCGACAGCCGATTGCCCCGGCCGCTCGAGGGGCCACGCTATCAGGACATCCTGATCTACGCCCAGCGCCGCGCGCGTGACTCCGGCGAGAAGGGCTGACGCCCACCGTCGCCGCCGCCGCGACGGCGGGCCCTCCGGATTTGGCGCTGGCGTCGCCAGCGGACGACCCTAAATAAGCCAAGTTGCGACGTGGTTACGGACTTGTTGCGGTGCGCCGCGGGCGGCTTCCGGAATCGAAAGGGATGACGATTGATCGAGACGGCGGCGCTTGAAGGTCTGGCCGTGGCCCTCGGCATCGGGGTCCTGATCGGCATCGAGCGCGGCTGGCACGAGCGCGAGAGCCCGGAAGGCTCCCGCGTCGCCGGCATCCGGACCTTCGGGCTGATCGGCCTCCTGGGGGGCGTCTGGGCGCTGGCTGGCGAGGTCGTCGGTCAGATCGTCCTGGGCTTCGCCTACGCGGCCTTCGCGGCGGTGATGGTGGTCGTGCGGGTGCGCGCCGCCGTCCACACCAAGGACTACGGCGCGACGACGCTGGTGGCGGCGCTGCTGACTTTCGTGCTCGGCGCGCTGGCGGCGAAAGGCGAGATCGCCGTGGCCGTCCCGGCGGCCGTGGTGGCGACGCTGCTGCTCGGCGTCAAGCCGGCGCTGCACGGTCTCCTGGAGCGCATCGACTACGACGAGCTCTTGGCGGTGCTCCAGCTCCTGGTCATGTCGCTGGTGCTGTTGCCGGTCCTGCCGGACCAGGGCTTCGGTCCCTGGCAGGCGCTCAACCCCTATCAGCTCTGGCTCATGGTGGTGCTGATCTCGGCCATCTCCTTCGCCGGCTACGTGGCGGTGCGGCTCTTGGGGCGGCGCAAGGGCCTCTTCCTGGCCTCGCTGGCCGGCGGCCTGGTGTCGTCGACCGCCGTCGCCCTCAGCTTCTCCCGCCTGAGCGCGAAGAACCCCGAGCAGGGGCGGCTCTTGGCCGGCGGGATCACCCTGGCCTCGGCGACCATGTACGTGCGAACGCTCGTCATCGTCGCCGTCATCGAGCGCGGGCTCCTGCCCACCCTGGCGCTGCCCTTGGGGCTCGCCGCCGTGGCCGGCCTCTTGGCCACGCTGGCGATCATGGGGCGGTCCGACGGCGACTATCGGTCCGAGCCCCTCAAGCTCCGCAACCCCTTCGAGTTCGGCATGGCGCTCAAATTCGGCCTGCTGCTCGGCGCCATCGTGCTCCTGGCGCGGGCCTTCCGGGAGTGGCTGGGCGAGGTCGGCATCTACGTCGTATCTGCGCTCTCCGGGTTCGCCGACGTCGACGCGGTGACCATAACCGTGTCCGGCCTGCTGCCGGACCAGCTGGCCTACGCCGCGGGCGCCGTCGCCATCATGTTGGCGGCCTTCGCCAACACGCTGACCAAGACGGGCATCGCCATCGTCAACGGCGGCGGCGCCATTGCCCGTCCGGCGACCATCGGCCTGGTGGCCCCGGTGATCGTGGGACTGGCGGCGCTGGCGGCCCAACTCTGGCTGACGCAGCAGGGACTTATTTGAGCAAGCGGCGGCTCTAAAAGAAGATCGTCAGGTTCTTGGCGAGCAGCACGTTCTGGTCGAGGTAGATGGCCCGCGCCGCGATCTCGAAGCCGTCCCCGGCGCGCCGCAGCCGGTCGTGCCGCTTGCCGACGAAGAGGTCGGTCTCCGTCTCGGTGCGGTTGCGGTAGACCAGGAAGCGCGAGCGGGCGGCGATCAGGCCGTCGTTGTTGCTCGCGTCCTCGACCTCGAGGTTGGAGAACATGTGGCAGGTGCGGGAGGCCGGCTCCTCGGCCCAGTGCACGCCGGTCATAATCTGCTTCACCCGCTGCTCGAGCTCGAACTTGCCCTCGTCGAACCAGTTGAGGTCCTTGCCTTCCCGCGAGTGCTCGCCCTCCCAGTCCCCGTGGGCGCGGTTGTAGGCGAGCGGCATCCAGTAGCGGACGTCGTCGGCCAGCAGGCCGAGCCAGTCCTCGAAGCGGCGCGAGTCCAGGAGCTCCGCCTCGCGGACATAGAACCGCTCGACCTCGTGGCGCAGCAGCAGCCCGTCGAGCAGCGCCCGCTCGGCCGCCCGAGGCGCGGGCCGGCGGCTCATTCCGCCGCCCGCACCGCCGGCCGGGCCGGGCGCTCGGCCGGCGGCGTGTCCATGAGCGCCGCCCAGCGGGCGTAGAAGGCGCGCTGGTTCTGCTCGGAGACGTCCTCGCTGGCATAGACCTGGCCGCCCAGCCAGGCCGCCGGCCAGCCCTTGCGCTCGTGGCCCAGCCCCATGCCGTAGTGCAAGTCGTAGCGCCGGGCGATGGTGCCGCGGGCGCCCTCGTGGGCGTAGCCCCAGTTCTCCATGTCGTCCTGCTCGGTGAGCCCCGCGGGGCCCTGGTAGCGGATGACGTAGTGGCGCAGCACCTGCTTGACCTCCGCGGGCGCGTCCTTGGGCGCCAGGAAGATGCGCCAGGTCTCGGTCTCATGCGGGCCCACGGGGTGCCAGGTGCCCAGGGACTGGACGCCGTTCGAGTAGGAGACGTTGGGAAAGACGGTGCCGCCGTGGCCGAACCAGCGCGCCTTCTCGCCGAGCCGCTCCCGGCGCATTGCATGGCACTGGCGGAAATAGTCCTCAACCACCGCCATCTCCTGATAGGTGGGCTGGTAGTCGTAGTCGTCCTTGAACAGCTCGCCCCGGGCCGTGTGGCCCTCGGGGGTGACGCAGATGTTGAGCTTGTAAAGCTCCCGCGCCCGGGTCACCGCGTCGTATGTGTGCCGGCCCTTGACGCCCGCGGGCGACAGGATCACGGCGTCGACCGAGGCGTGGCTGGGGTTGTGGTAGTAGTCGCCGGCGAAGTTCTCGGCCGCGAACTTCCAGTTGCAGGGCATGCGCCACTTCAGGACGCCGCCGAAGGCCTGCCAGTCGCCGTGGCTGCCGTCGGGCAGCTCGCAGAAATCGTCGAAGTAGAAGCGGAGGTCGCCGAGATAACGCTCGAAGTCCGGCGTCGCCGGGTCCCAGCAGGCGAAGACGTAGCCGTGATAGCTCGCTGTCCGCGCCTCGATCAGCCCCCACTGTGCGCGGTCGAGCTCGTTGTGGTAGCCGCTCTCGAGCTTGGGCACGGCGACGAGCGCGCCCTCGTCCGAATAGACCCAGCCGTGATAGGGGCAGGGAAACTTGGCGGCGTTGCCGTGGTCATAGCGGCAGACCCGCATGCCCCGGTGGCGGCAGTTGTTGAGGAAGACGTGGAGCCGGCCGCCCCGGTCGCGGTTGAGGATCACCGATTCCTCGGCCATGCGCCCCAGCACGAAGTCGCCGGGCGCGGGGATCTGGCTCTCGTGGCCGACGAAGAGCCAGGAGCGGGCGAAGACGCGCTCGAGCTCGTCCTCGTAGACGGCTTGGCTGGTGAAGATCTCGCGGCTGATCCGGCCGTGCTCGACGTCGACCAGTTCGCCCGCGTAGCGCCGCCCGCCCCGATCGGCCATTTCCGTCCTCCTTGGGGGATCGAATGCCTCGAAACTATAGCGGAGCGCGGCCCGGCGCGGCAACGCGGGCCGGCGGCCGAGACCCGCCTCAGTACGGCTTCGCCCAGCTTCTGCTATGGTCGATCACCTTGTTCAGCAGTTCGACGAAGGCCTGACGCTCGCTGCCGTCGAGGCAGGCCATCATGTCGGCTTCCCGGGCGACGAAGCTTTCGAGGATCTTCGCGTAGGTTCGCTGCCCTGCATCGGTGACATGGAGGACGCGACGGCGGCCGTCATTCTTGTCGGTCCGACGCGATATCAGCTTCTTTCGCTGCAACTGCTTGACGGCTGCCGAGACGCTCGTCTTCGGTCTGCCCGAGACGTTGCTGATCTGCTGCGCGTTCAAGCCGCTCCTCTGGTTGAGGCAGAACAGGACGATCCACTCGGGCCGGGTCATGTTGAAGGTCCGCTCGATACGCTTGACCAAGGGGCCAACATAGAAGTTCGCCAGGTAATTCAGCCGGTAAGCGACCGGAATCGGGTTGTCCTCCAAGATGGCGGACAGGATCAGCCGGTGCGAGAAATCAATTTCGGGTTGCCAGGTTGTGTGCCGATCATCGGACTCGGCGACCGCCGTCTTGCGCATGGATCTGCTCCTACCTGATTGCCTTTGTTAGTTCCCTGTGGGTCCGAGGAAGTCGACCAGACGTTCATATAGCTGCGACCTGTTCTTCTCCAAAAGCAGGAAATGCGATCCGGGCGCGACGACGTGGTAGTGCTTTTCGGGCGCCGCGACGGCCGATAGCAGTCGGCGCGCATCGCTGTCGGTCGCGGTGGTGTCGTCGGCGCCGCGCACCAGCAGTGTCGGCATGGTCAGCCTGCCGGGATCATAGAGCGGCCGGCCGTTGAACACGCTCACCAGGTCGGCAAGGGGTCCTGCGGGGCAGCGGAAGGCCGGCGGGACCTGCGACCGCGTCCGCGGATCCAGCGCCGCGAAGGTCCCAAACACGATCTCCGGCAGGCCGTTTTCCCGGTAGCGGCCCGGATCGTCCGTCGCCAGGTCGGCATCCCACCTTTGGGTCACGTCGGCCTTGGTGATCAGGCGGTAGGCGCCGATGCCCGGAACAAGACGATGGCGATCGTCGGGATCCGTGATCCGATCGAGCCACATCGTGTTCACCTCGCCACAGAGCGGCGCGTAGAGCGCCAGGCGGGCGACCCGCTCGGGGTTTTCGGCGGCGAAGCGGGCGCCGGTGACCGTGCCCCAGGAGAACCCGACCAGGTCGACCGCGTCGCTCCCCTCGCGCTCCAGGATGAGGTCGACCGCGGCTCCGATGTCGCTGACCGCTGCGCCGAGCCGGGCGAACGGCGCATGGGCCTCGGGCGGCGCGTCCATGACCGTCCCGTTCAGCGAGTTTCCAAAGCCTCGCACGTCGATCGCGTAGGCGGCACGACCCATGCCCGCCAACCGGGAGATCAGCGAGTAGCCCGGCAACGGCAAATCGAACAGCGTCGCCCCGAACGTCGCCCCGTGGACCAACAGAACCGGCGGCAGGACCGGATCGATGGAGGTGCATCGCTTCTCCAAGAGCCCGAGCGAGATGTCGTCGGCCCCGGGGGCGGGCATCCGGATGACCTGGGTCTCGGTCAACTCGGGGCTCCCTCTCTCTCCGACAAGCGCCATTGCACGCTCCTCCTCAGCAACCGACGTTGCGCTCCGCCACGATTCCAGATTCTGGGGAGGCGGCTGCCACCCTGCCGCCCCGGCTCAGGCCAACCCCAGGTAAACCTCCTTCAGCTTGGTGTCGCGGGTCAGTTCGGCGCGTGTCCCGTGGAACTCCAGGCGGCCGTGGTCGAGCACCGCGACGCTGTCGCAGACCTCGAGCGCCAGCTCGACGTTCTGCTCGACCAGGAGCACCGTGACACCCATCTCCCGGATCTTGCCGATCGCCTCGAACACCTCATCCACCACCCTTGGCGCCAGGCCCATCGACGGCTCGTCCAGGAGCAGAAGCCGGGGCCGGCACATGAGCGCGCGGCCAAGCGCGAGCATCTGCTGCTCCCCGCCGGAGAGCGTCCCCGCGAGTTGGCCTTGCCGCTCCTTGAGGCGCGGGAACAGCTTGAAGACCTCATCGAGCCGGGCCTCCGCCTCGGCGCGGCCGGGCCAGAGCGGCCTGCCGAGCAGGAGATTCTCGACCACGGCAAGCTCGGCGAAGGGGCGCCGGCCTTCGGGGCAATGAACGAGGCCCTCGCGGACGATCCGGTGGGGCGCGAGGCCGTTCAGCAACCGGTCCTGGAACCTCACCGTCCCCGTGGTCGGGCGGAGCAGGCCGGAAACCGTGCGCAGGAGCGTCGTCTTGCCGGCGCCATTCGGCCCGATCACGGCGACCAGGGCGTTGGTCTGCACGTGGAGGTCGACGCCCTCGAGCGCCAGCGCCTTGCCGTAGTGCACCGTCAGGGCCCGGACCTCAAGCATGGGACGACGCCCCGCGGCCGCCCATGTAGGCCTGGAGGACGCGCGGGTCGCGCGCCACCTCGGCCGGCGAGCCGTCGGCAATCTTCTCGCCGAAATGGAGCACGACCACGTGCTGGGCGAGCTTCATCAGCTCGCGGAGCTTGTGTTCGATGACGACCAGGGTCAAGCCGGCGCGATGGAGGTCCAGGATCACGCGCGTCAGGTGGGTCATCTCGGCCGGGCCCAGTCCGGCGTAAGGCTCGTCGAGGAGCAGGAGCGCGGGGTTCGTCGCGATCGCGCGCGCGACTTCGAGCAGCTTGAGGTCGCCCTGGGAGAGCGTTCCGGCGCCTTCGTCCCGGCGCTCCCAGAGGCGCACCAGCCGGAGCACGCGCTCCACCATGTCCCCGTGATCCTGGCCGAGCGCACGGATGACGGTGCCGACCTTCGAGGCGCGGGCCACGGCGACGGCCTCGGCGACGGTCAGGCTCTTGAAGGGGCGCGGGATCTGGAACGTGCGCGCGAGCCCGCGCCCGACGATCACGTGAGGCGGCAGTCCGGTGATCGCTTCCCCGGCCAACTCGACGCGCCCGTTATCGGGCCGGGTAAAGCCGGTGACCACGTTGAACAGCGTCGTCTTGCCAGCGCCGTTCGGCCCGATGACGCCGAGGATCTCGCCGCGCGCCACCTCGAAGCTCACGCCGGAGAGCGCGGTGAGACCCCTGAAGCTCTTGGTGACGGTCTCGACGGCGAGGGCGGCGGTCATCGGCTTCACCCCTTGGCCCGTCATCGCGACCGGATGCGCGCGCGTCCGAGCATGCCGGACTTCCGGGCAAGCCCGCTCAGCAGGCGCCCGAGGCCCCACAGCCCCTGGGGGAAGAGCATGACGCAGAGGATCAGCACAGCGCTGTAGATGAGCACGCGGAAGGTCTCGATCTCGCGCAGCGACTCGCCGAGCAGCGTGAGGAAGAAGGCCCCGAGGGCGGGTCCGAGGATCGTCCCCATGCCGCCCACGATGCCCATGATCACGATCGCGAAGGAGGTGAAGAGCGAGAATATCTCCGGCCCGACGTGCCGCAGGTGGTAGGCGTACAACACGCCGCCGAGGCCGGCCAGCGCAGCGCCGAGCACGAAGGCCCCGAGCTTGAAGCGCGTCGCGTTCACGCCGGCGGCCATCGCCGCCTGGTCGTCGTCGCCGATCGCCCTGAAGGTGCTGCCGATCCTCGACTCGGCGACCGCGAGCAGGACCATGAGCGTCGCCAGCAGCAGGGCCAGCGCGGCCAGGTAGAGCCCCATGGCGGAGAGCGGCGGGTCGACCGTGATCCCGTACTCGCCGCCGGTCACGTCGCGAAAGGTGAAGGCGAGCCGCTCGAGGATGAGCGGAAACACCAGGGTCGTCAGCGAAAGATAGGGGCCGCGCAGCTTAAGGCAGGGAACCCCCACCAGGAAAGCGAAGCCGACCGCGGCGACGGCCCCGGCGGGCAAGACGAGCAGCGCAGGCAGGTGCGGGCCGAGGAACCCGGCGGCGTACGCGCCCGCCCCGAAGAAGACGGCGTGCCCGAAGTTGAGCTGGCCGATGTAGCCGGAGAGGATGTCCCAGCTCGAGGCGAAGATCGCATACAGGGCGGCGAGGGTCAGCACCGAGAGAACGTAGGGGTTGCTCACCCAGAGCGGCAGCAGGGCAAGTCCGCCGATCACGACGAGCAGGCCCAGATAGCGGGGGGCGAGGCGGCGAATCACTCGACGATGCCCTTTCCGAAGAGCCCGTGCGGGCGCACCACGAGCGTCAGGATCATGATCCCGAAGGTCACGGCCTCGCGGAGCTGCGGCGAGATGGCATAGGCCGTGAACATCTCCGCATAGGCCACGATGAAGGCCGCGAGGATCGTTCCCCAAAGGCTCCCGAGGCCGCCCAGGACCACGATGGTGAAGGCGACGAGCAGCGGTGACCAGCCCATCTCGGGGCTCACCGTGAGGAAGGGCGCGATCAGCGCCCCGGCCGCGGCGGCGAGCGCCGTCGAGATCGCGATCGCGAACAGGTAGGTCCGCTCGACCGGAATCCCCATGAGCGCCGCCATCTCGGTGTCCTGGGCGACGGCGCGCAGTTCCCGCCCGAGCCGGGTCCGGGTGAGGAGGGCGTGGAGCAGGGCCAGGAGCACGACGGCGACCCCCAGCGTCAGCAGCTGCTGGTGGGTGACGCGCACCCCCCAGATCGCCAAGCTGCCGGGGAGCGCCGTCGGCACGTAGCGCGGCTCGGTGCTATAGGTCAGGACGGCCACTTCCTGGAGGAAAATCGCGATCCCCGCGGTGACGATCAGCACCCGCCCGAGGGACTCGCGGAGCGGGACGATGAAGATCCGGTAGAGCGCCATGCCCACCAGGCAGGTCAGCGCCACGGCCAGGAGCCAGGCCGGGATCATCGCCAGGCCGAAGTCGGAGACGAGCGAGTAGATCAGGTACGAGGCGACCATGTAGATCGCCCCGTAGGCCAGGTTCAAGATGCGGACGACGCCGAAGATCAGCGTGAAGCCGAGCGCCAGGATGGTGTAGATGGCGCCCCAGATCGTCCCGAAGATGAGGATTTCAGTGATCACGGCAGCCCCCGCAGCCGCACGAGCGCGGTCCCGTCGAGCATAACCCAAGACGCAGGCCGGCAGGACCTTGCGGTCCTGCCGGTCCGCTTCCCGGCGCCGCTCACCGAGTCGGCGAGCGCTACTTTTTGATCCAGGGCGGCGAGGCGAAGTCGCCCGTCTTCATGTTCGGCGGCCACACCGTGACCATCTTGCCCTCGTTCCACTGGACGTAGGTGAACGGCACGAATTCGGGACCGGCCTCCGGGTCGTGCCGCTTCGAGAACTTGATGCGGCCGGAGACGCCGACGTGGTTGGTCGCCTCGAGCACCTTGACCAGCTTGTCGGCGTCCAGCCCGCCGGCCTGCTTGATGGCGTCGGTCAGGATGTAGAGGCCGTCATAGGTCGCGAAGTTGGTGTAGGCGCCCGGCACGTGGCCGTACTTCTTGGCGAAGGCGTCCCAGTACGGGATCGTCTTCTCGCTGATCGGCGCGCGCACGCCGTGCTTCCAGGTCATGAACGCCTGGGCGCGCCCTTCGGTCTGTTCCCAGAAGCGGTCGCTCTGCGCCATGACGGTGTAGCCGGTGATCAGCGCCGGGATCTGCCGGTCGGCCCACTGGCGGGCGAAGGGCAGGCCTGCGTCGGCCGCAAGGATCGCGAAGATCACCTGGGCATTGGCATTCTGCACCTTCGAAAGCTCCACCGAGAGGTCCTTGGCGTTGGTCGAGACCCGCTCCAGCACGACCAGCTTGTCGCCGAGGCCCTCCTGGAGCTTCTTGACGATCGGCTCGACCCACACCGCCGTCTCCGCGATGATGGCCACCTTGTCCATTTTGTTGGCCTTCATCATCTCGTCCAGCTGCGTGACCATCTGATCGGCCATCTGGTTCGAGTTGAGAAACGTCCGGAAGTAGTACTTGTACTTGTCGTAGTCGTCGAGCACCCGCTGGGAGAGCAGCGGCGACGCCGTGCCCGTAGCCAGGAAGATCTTCTTGTTCTCGACCACGATGGGCTGTACGGCGAGGGCGACCTCGCTCCGATGAGTCCCGATGATGGCGTCGACCTTGTCCACGAACAGCAGCCGCTCCACCGCGGTCTTCCCCTTCTCGGGGTTCTGCTCGGTTTCGCCGAAGACCAGCTCGATCTTGCGGCCGAGGACGCCGCCCGCCGCGTTGATCTCCTCGGCGGCGAGCGTCGAGGCCTCCATGATGTCGCGTCCGGGCGTGAGCTTGAAGGGTCCGAGGACCCCGATCTTGATCGGCTCCTCCGCCGCCAGCGCGGCGGAGCTCAACATGGGCGTTAGGCCGAGAATGGCGGCGCCGATGGCGAGCCAGAGAACTGCACCTAGTCGTTTCATGGTCGATCCTCCCATTGTGCGGGCGCTTGCGCACGGGTCAAGGATCGCCGCCGTGAGCGGCGCTGCCCATCGGGCGCCCGCGAATGAATTATCCGTCGCTTGCTTGCTTGTCCCACGAATGTGCGCCCCTCCCACGCAGCGGCACATCTGGGTCTAGATCAAAAGGTACATTTTTGTACCAATTAGTATAATTCGATACCTATTTTGCCACGTTTCCTGGGCAATGGCAACGGGCTTCCCGCGAGCTCGGGACAAACCCGGCCATGCGCTCTTCGTGCGGGCAGGAGGGGGCTTCGTGAAAGACCCGATTGCGGAGAGCCTAGAGCGAAGCGGGCTGCCCTCCTTCGCCAAGGCTAAGGAGGGCAGCCTTCACTCTAACCCCGCTTGGGCTGTCCTTCTGGCGTAAGCCAGCCGAAGCTCGAAGAGCGAAGGGTGGCGGAGGGTGTGGGATTCGAACCCACGCAACGGTGTTACCCGTTGACGGATTAGCAATCCGCTGCATTACCGCTCTGCCAACCCTCCGTGGGGGCGGCAACCATGGTGCCGGCCGGCAGAACGGCCGTTCTAGCGAGGGCCCCGGGCCCTGTCAATCCGGGCGGTCCTAGGCAGCGCTCAGGCGGCGCTCCAGTCGCGGTAGCAGGCCTTCATCCGCTCGAGCGCCGCCGCCAGGGCTTGGGCCTGGGGCGCCGCGGTGGCCTCGGCAGCCTCGGGGGCCTCGGCCGCCAGCAGGGCCTTGTACGCCTCGCGGGCGGCGACGTAGGCGGCCCAGAGTTCGGCCTGCTCCATAGCCGAGGCGCGCCGCCGTTCCCGCTGGCCAAGCGGGGCGGCGCCCTCGACCCGGGCCAGCATGGTCCGGAGCTCCGCCGCGATCTCCGTTTCGCCCGCCGAACAGGCGATCGTGAACGCCGCCAGGATGCGGTCCGAGAGGCGACGCTTGGGGCCGAGCTGCTCGAGCTCGACGCGCGTGCGCCGGTCGTCCTCGTCGGGCTTGCGGGCCGCCAGCGTGTGGGCCTGGGACACGGCTAGGCCTCCACTCATGGTGCAGATGGGGAGAGGCCAGCGTAAGGCGGCATCGTTGACAATTTCTTAAGATTTACTCGCCGAGCCGGGGGCGCCGGCGGGCCACGGGCTTTACCGGTTGTTAACGCGGCGCGATGGATGTTTGCGCGCGAAAGCCGACCCGTCTTGGGAGACGCGACATGACGCTCAGCCGCAAAAGCATCGATACGCTCATCGACCTGGTCGAGAACAAGCTCGGCTGCATGGAGGTTTATGACCGCGACGACAGCCGGGAACTCAGCCGGCTGCAGAAATGCCGCCATGAGCTGGTGCAGCTCAGGACCGGGGTGGTTCCGGGCCGGGTCATCCCGCTGACCGCCGACGGCGTCGCCAACTGATCCCCGGCCCCCGGCCCCGGCAGCGGGGCGGGGCGCTCAGCTCGCAGGCGGCGGCGGCGGCACCTGCATGCCGCGTTCGACGGCGGGCCTGGCGGCGACGGCGTCGTACCAGCGCTTGACGTTCGGGAACTCGGGCAGATCGACCCCGTGCCATTCGTGACGCGCCGCCCAGGGGAAGGTGGCGATGTCGGCGATCGAATACTCCTCCCCGCCCAGATAGGCTGCCTCGCCCAGCCGCTTGTCGATAACGCCATAGAGCCGCTTGGTCTCATTGGTATAGCGCTCGATAGCGTAAGGGATCTTCTCCTTGGCAAAGCGGCGGAAATGGTGGGCCTGGCCCAGCATCGGACCGAAGCCGCCCATCTGCCACATCAGCCATTGCAGCACGACGAGCCGGGTCCGGGGATCGGTCGGATAA
>Ga0307428_1001430_pt1 | contig 12129 bp, 12 predicted proteins | sample SalMarWE160240MG_FD_202161 | JGI IMG/M metagenome (GOLD analysis project Ga0307428, IMG submission 202161) | Salt marsh sediment microbial communities from the Plum Island Ecosystem LTER, Massachusetts, United States - WE1603-240 | ecosystem: Environmental > Aquatic > Marine > Intertidal zone >...
GGGAAATTATCTTTGTGTGTCAAACCAGATTCAACCGCATGATATTGTGGAGGGAACGCGCCGACGAGATTCAGACAATCTGACCAGCAGGCGAGGAGATGCTAAGACGGTTACGAAGGGCTTGATTGTGACGGAAGAGCGGAAAATGGAGGAAATCTGGGTAGGGCTATGCAGCAAGCCCGGCTCCTTTTCTCAAGAATCAGCCGGTGTAGGTCTCCGGATATTTAGCTGCCATCTATGTATAGGCAGGCTCAGGGTCTGCATATAACCACTTATCGGACCCACCAACAGGACTGCGGGCAGGCTCCGGGAGCTGGGAGTCGGAATAATCAATAAAGGACTCATGTTTTGGCAGGGCATTGGCCCTGGGCGGCGGTCTGGTCTTTATTTCCCACAACCCAAGGTGCTTGAGTATCTTTTTGATCACCTCTTCATCCTCTATAAAACTAATGATTCGCATCTGGCCCTGGCATTTAGGGCATGTCAGGGGATCAACCTCATATATCTTTTGAATAAGCCTGGCCCAGTTCTTTCGGTACTCCCTGGCCCAGACCGATCACCAGCGGTGTATCCTCGAAAAGCCAGATTTGTAATAGAGCATTGTCTAAACCTAAATAAGTAACCGAGTCGCACCGTTCGCGAAGCGAATCGGCGAAGCTAAGTGGTGCCACGGGTCGTTCGACCTGAAGGCTCTCGACAGGCTTACCCGTGGGGCTCCATCGGCGTCACGGATAATGATTGGTTTGCATTCCTCTCCCAGCAGTTATTTTACCCAAAAAAGCCCGCCAGAAACATGGCGGATAAACCTTAAGCAGAAATGGGTAAATCCGATATGAGGTCAGGATTTGAATCGTAAATTTTCCCTAATGTGTATGACGTGGCTAAAAGATGGGCACCGGCCCAGATTTTGATCTATTGACAATCACCCTGAAAGCTGATCCTGATAAACCAATGCACTGGGGAATTCTGCAAAACTAAAATATCGTAGGCTATAAAGAAGTTTTTCTGCATAAAATTGTTAGCCATCTTCAAAAGATTCTTTGCCCCACAGTACAAAATAGTTGACATGATGGTATCATAATGATACTATATTTTTATGCCGCCAAAGATAAAACAACTAATAAAAGATCTTGAAAGGGCAGGTTTTGTTAATCGGGGCGGCAAAGGTAGTCACCGCAACTTTGTTCATCCAAAGGTTAACAAACCTATTACAATTTCCGGCAAACGTGGCGATGAAGCTTTGCCCTACCAAGAAAGGGATGTGAAAAAAGCAATTAAGGAGTCGAAAAAATGAAAGATTCCGATCGTTATTTAAAAATTGTTGAATGGTCAAAAGAGGATCGATGTTATGTGGGCACTTGTCCGGGCCTTTTCTACGGAGGTTGCCACGGAGACAATGAAGCCGAAGTCTACAAGGAATTGTGTAAAATTGTCGAAGAGAACATTGCCCTTTATAAAGAAGATGGAAAACCCCTTCCCCCTGAGACTGCGGGAAAAGAATATTCTGGCAAATTTTTACTTCGTACCGGAAAGGAACTGCATAAAACCCTTTCAATACGGGCTTTGCAAACAGGTGAAAGTCTGAACAATTTCTGCCGAGACGTATTAAAGAAAGCAATTTCTCACTCCAATCACTAAAATGTAGATAGATAGTCAATACGGAATGGGATATAAGTGAAATTCCAGGACATCAGTGAATGCAGGGGAATGTGAGTTTAAACCTAAACTGAACTGGAACGCTAGTGCAGAAATTAATTAGCGCCCCTTGAGCATCAAATAAAGGGCTTACCCCGCCCGCAGCAAGCCACGGCTTTAGTCCCGACCTTTTGTGGTCGGGACATCATGCCACTAAGTCCCGCCGTTCGCAAAGCGAATCGGCGAAGCTAAGTGGTGCCACGGGTCGTTCGACCTGGAGGCTCTCGACAGGCTTACCCGTGGGGCTCCACCGGCGTCACGGATGATGATTGGTTTGCGGTCCTTTTCACAGCAGCCGGGAATAGATGAATAACTTTATTGAATTAAGAGCAGGAAAGGCTCATTTTCTGTTCGAGCTTGCTTAAGTTTTAGCAAATCAATTTATGAAGGCATGAGGTTTTAAAATGTTAATAGCGATCAGTGACATCCACTTTGTGAATTTGGGGTCAAATCCCTGTTAAATACGCTACGCTTGTTTTCTTCGAAAAATTTAACGGGGTAAACCTTAACTATTAACTACAATGCAACGCAAGCTGGAAAACAAGGTGGTTGAAACCGATGAAACTGAAAAAGACCCGACCCCTTTAATGGAGGACCGGTAAGCGTGTGGACCGACCAGCACCAATTGCCGGAGCCATATAATGGTAATAATTGAACATAAAAGGGGCCTGGCGAAAAAAAAGCAGGCGGATTTTCATGAGGGCCAGAAGGTGGCGCTGCTTATTTCCGCTCGAACCAAGATGGGATTTACCGCTATCATCAACGGCATCCACAAGGGCATCCTGTATAAAAACGAAGTGTTTCAGCCGCTAAAAATCGGCCAGGAAATTGACGGGTTTATCAGAAAAGTGCGGGACGACAAAAAAATAGATCTTTGCCTGCAAGAGCCCGGCTACAAAGCCATCGATGCCCTGTCCCGAAAAATTATGGACAAATTACAACAACAGGGCGGGTTTATCTCGGTCACCGATAAAAGCCAGCCTAAGGTAATCGCCGACCTTTTCGGCGTCAGCAAAAAAACATACAAGAAGAGCATCGGCAACCTATACAAAAAAAGGCTGATTGCCCTCGAAAAAAACGGCATTCGGCTGCAGGAAAAAAAAGTAAAAAACCCCAATAGGGGACGTTGTTTCTGAATGAACTTATTTGGAATGGGCTTACGTTTACGTTTGGCTATTGTTAAGTCAGTAAAAGTTCCAGGAAATACCAAATGAAGGGCTTTTTCGGCGTCACGGATAATGATTGGATACGTAACCCTGATAAAGCAGGATTGGCCTAAGGCGCAGGTCTTAAGGCTCAAATTCCGGGACATTCTTGACCACGTTTAATAACTCAAAATATCAGGGCAATGAAAGAACACGAGGAGGTCACCTGATCCCCATTATAGAGTACCTAAGTTGGTATCCCTGCGTTTTTAACCCTTATAGAAAGGAGCTACGCCATGAAAGAAGAATACAAAAAGCTGGTTGAGATGGTGAAGAAAAAGGTGCCTGATAAGGAAATGATGGAGAAGCTGGGCGTCCAGAGCAAGGCTACTCTGAAGAAGATGTATTACGATGCATTAGTCGAGGCCGGGAAGATCAAAGATATCCTCACCGAGAAAGAGGTCAAGAAAAGAACGGCTAAAGGAAGAAAGCTCAATATCGGCAAGAGAGGAACCATGACTCTCGGAAAGGCACTGCTCGTAGACACGCTTGGCTTCAAAGAAGGAGACACATTTACCGTGTCAAAAAGGAAGGACAGCATCATCCTAAGAAAAGAAGGTTAAGGGGAATGGGGGACAATTATGAATGCGGAATGATGAATGATGAATAAGAATAAAGACATTCTGGAAAGGACGAAGGCTTTTGCGCTAAGGATTATTCGGCTTTATACGGCGTTGCCCAAATCAATAGAAGCGCAGGTGATCGGTAAACAGGTTTTGCGCTCGGGAACATCGGTCGGCGCACATGTGCGGGAGGGTAAACGCAGCCGTTCAGATGCAGAGCTGGTCAGTAAAATAGAAGGTGGTCTACAGGAGCTTGAAGAGACGGTTTACTGGTTGGAATTGCTTGTTGATTCCGGCATAGTGAAGGCAGAGCATATGGCAGAGCTGCTGAAAGAGGCAGACGAAATCATTTCCATCCTGGTTTCGAGCGCAAAAACTGTAAAGCAGCGGTCGAAAAAGAAATGATCCATCATTCCTCATTCATCTTTAATCATTCACTGAAGGCGGACGGGCTGAAATAAGGAATAGGGGGACGACTAAGTAATTCAATAACTCTCTGGCCAGGAAACCCTGTTTGAGGATAGGGGGGGGATTCATGCAGAAATTGCCTAACGTAAAGGGGGACGTTGGTTCTAAAACGATTTACTCAAAGGGTCTCTGTTTGACTATTGTTAGGTCATTAAAGAGATGACTTTTTTTAGGCTGCGTTAACCTTTTCCTATACCCTAATCTATTCTCCACCGGCCAAATTTCATGACGATTACATGCGCAATCATTCATCCCAAAGAATGAAAGGAAAGGTTCATTCCGATTATCCGATAGTAGCCTCTTGACATTTAACGCTTTGCGTTATACCCTATGCATTATGATCCAGTCCTTCAAGTGCACGGAAACTGGAAAAATATTCAAACGTGAATTCTCGAAGAAGTTGCCACGGGATATTCAACGAATTGCCTTTCGAAAGCTTCGAATGCTGAACCGTTCGGTTTCATTGAATGATTTACGTGTACCCCCGGCAAATCGTTTGCAAAAACTCCACGGAGAACGTGCGGGTCAATTGAGTATTCGTATCAATGACCAATATCGAATTTGCTTCAGATGGCAAAACAACAACGCGTATGATGTTGAAATTGTAGATTATCACTAAGAGGTAAAGGTTATGGGAAATGATAGAATAGCTCCGGTTCATCCGGGCGAAATCTTGCTTGAGGAATTTCTTAAGCCTATGCGTATAAGCCAGAACCGAATAGCTCTGGACATCAGGGTTCCTCCCCGAAGAATCAATGAGATTGTACACGGAAAAAGGAGAATAACTGCTGATACGGCCTTACGTTTGGGCCGATATTTCGGTGTGTCGGCCCAGTTCTGGTTGGGCCTGCAAATGGATTACGATCTGGATAAGGAAGAAGACAGATTGGGGAACCGTTTAGGCGAAGAAGTTCGCATATATGATGTTTCAGCGCAAGCCTGAAGCAATTACACTCGGGACGTAAAAACATAGGGGTCTTCATTCTTGACAAATATTGAATTTTAAGCCAGGCCCGCCATGCTAAAGGCGGGCAGGCACTCTATCTGTTGAAACTCGCCATAAGAGGGGACGTTGGTTCCAAAACAACTTTTGAAATTGAGGGCAAATCTTGAATGCTCTTGATAAACAATAAGTCATTAGGCTGCCCGGGTGCTACGAAATGAAAGGCTTTATCGGCTTCACAGATAATGAGAGGAGCGGGAATGGCTGAAGGCGCAAGACTTACGGCTCAAGCAGATCGAATCTAACTGGGCAAGCGCTTAATCGCGAATTTCTCTGAATAGGGCAGCATAATTTTATTATTGACATATCTATCGTCATTTGGTATAAAATATGACGATAGAATCGACAATAGCTACTAAAGATGGAAATGCCGCGTATATTGAGCGGATTTTGAATCTGCCTCCTCTCCTTGATAAAAAATCTCATTTCCTTTTTGGACCACGCCAGACCGGCAAGACATCCCTGATCCACCATACCATGAAAGAGGTGAAGGTGTACGACCTTCTGGACACCTCGATCTTTCTGGATCTTAGTCAGAATCCTGGTCGCATCGCACAAGAGGCAACCCGGCTGACGCGACCCTCACTGATCAGATGCTCGATCGTCAGGGTGAGCTCTATGGCCGCTACCCCCTCAAGGTCGCCTTAGACGGTGGATTTGCGAGCAAAGAGAATCTCAGCTCTGCTCAATCCAAACACATCAACGATGTGTGCTTCGCCAAGAAGCGCGGCATTGAAATAGAGGAGATGTGCCGGAGTCCCTGGGTCTACAAAAGGCTCCGGAGGTTTCGCGCTGGCGTGGAGTCCGGCATCTCCTGGCTTAAACGCTGCTTTGGGTTATGCCGGTGCACCTGGAGAGGCTTTCAGTCCTTTAAGAGCTATGTCTGGGCATCAATTGTGTCGGCGAACCTTGTGACCCTTGCCAGAAAGCAGATGGCATGACCGAGCTCATGTGGAGCCATGTAAGTGACGTATATGCTTCACACCCTACCGGTGTGTCTCAATTTGCCTGTTTCGCACCCAAACGGGTAGTTTGGGCGCCCTAAGCTCCTTATTGTAAGAGACAGGGCAATCATAGGGTTAGTTTTATTATCCTCAAATCTAAAAATTAGCCCATTTATGGATGGGCGCTAGGTAAGTGTGGTTATGCATTGACGGGATGCACTCAGTCAGGTACATACAGCTAATAGGCTTCTCTCCAATGAAGATTGGCCATGGTTTAGTGACAAGAAGTTTCGCACCTTGTGGTATAAACTGAATGCTTATTAGATAAAAATTTAAGGGCTAAAAAAGAAACCCCTATGAAGCCGGCGTTCCATCCCAGATTGATCAATGATCCCTTCTCGGATCCGGGGCTCTTCATCCCCTTCATGTTTCAGAGGAGGGCGCTCCTCTTTGATATGGGCGACCTATCCCGTCTGTCTGCGAGGGAGCTTCTGAAGATCAGCCATATCTTCGTAACCCACATGCACATGGATCATTTCATCGGATTCGATCAGCTCCTTCGTCTCCTTCTCGGGCGCGACAAGGTGGTTCACCTGTTCGGCCCTACCGGCTTTCTTGAAAAGGTCGAGGCCAAGCTTAACGCCTACACATGGAACCTCATAGAACAGTATGAGAATACGCTGATTTTCAAGGTGACGGAAATTCAGCCGGGAAAGTCTTTGGTCCAAACGTTTACCAGCAGCAATCGTTTCAGGCCTGTGGGGACTCATAGGGAGATTCCTTTTATGGGGAACCTGCTTTCAGAGAGATCCTTTTCAGTTGATGGGGTGATCCTGGATCATAAGATAGACTGTCTCGGCCTATCGGTAAGGGAGCATTTCTCAGTCAATATCATCAAGGAGGGACTCGAGGAGCTGGGGCTGCCGGTCGGTCCGTGGCTGAGGGAGTTCAAGGATGCGCTCTATGAGGGAAGGGACGGCGCCGAGGAGTTTCGGGTAGGATGGCTGGATGAGGACAAGGAGCGCAGGGAAAAGGTATTTGCGATGGCGGAGTTAAAAAAGAAGATCGCGAGGATCTCGCCGGGGCAGAAGATCACTTATATCGTTGATATGGTCGGAAGCAAAGAGAACATGGACAAGGCCGTTCGCTTGGCAATGGATTCCCAGCATCTGTTCATAGAGGCGTCCTTTTTGGATAGAGATGCGGATATCGCGCGGAGAAAATACCATCTGACCGCACGAGAAGCCGGCCTCATCGCTTCGCGGGCCGGGGCAAAGGAGTTCACTGTCTTTCACTTCTCGCCGAGGTATGCCGGAAGGGAAGAGGAGCTTATCGATGAGGCCATGGAGGCATTTCGATCGGGCAGGTGAAGGATTCGTGACCACATGCGAGCAGACCAATGGTTCAAGGCATAAGGCATAAGGCTGTGCGCCCTGTGCTTTAAGGTAAATGCGCAAAGCAATGCGGATCATGGTTTAATCTTGGCGATACTTTTCAGTTTGCGGGAACTTCTCTGTCGGGGAATACGATGCGGGCTTGGTAAGAGAGTCGTGGAAACTAGTCTGCGTATTTGAGCCGGTAGGCAAAGGAAGCATTGATATTTAAGAATTGTACGGGGATGGTTTCAGGGAATGGCGGAAAAGGGCTTGCCAGTTCTATGGCCTTGATAGAGGCATTATCGAGGATCCGGTGTCCGGAAGAGCGGGCTACGCGGGAGTTTACCAGGTGCCCGTTTCTCTCGAGTCTGAAGATTATCAAAAGGGCCCCCTGTACGTACTTTTCCCGGGCGGCCACAGGGTAGATCCAATGCCGTTGTATCCTCTCCTTGAGCATTTTTGCGTAGGGATAGTACAGGGTGTCGGTGGTATCGAGAGAGATGGTAGCTTCCTCTTCCTCCTGGGCGCTCTCTGTAAGAGCCTCGCTGATCGGGGCCGGAGTCTCTTCGCTCAGTTCCTGGATCTCCTCCATGGGCGGACGGATAAGATCAACCTTGAATGCCTTGAGCTTACCACCGAAGTCTCCGGTCATAAAGATATTCGGAGATCCCATAAGAATGCCCGCGTGGATGAGCGCAGATGCAAGGAATGCCATCAGGATGATTCTTTTTCTTGTGATACCCGGGTAGAGACCCTGCATATCAGGGGATTTCCTCTCGGCCATTGACCCATAGATCCTCTTCCTTGGTAAACCACCACTCGCTACTATCGGTTTTGAGGATCTCATCCGCGAGCCTTTTGGCAAAATCGCTGCTGAGGCGTTTTACCGAATAGGTGAGCCATTCAGCGGCTGATCTGTTTCCCAAGTCCTGCTGCCGTTTCAACTCGAGGATAAAATCAAGCTGATCCGCATCATGTACCAAGCGCGCCTCCAGACTCTGACGGGAGTTGAATTCATGTATCAAGGCAGAAATCTCCCCTCCGGGAGGGATCTTATGAGCGAGATCGTTCACTGCCTTCTCCTCGTTCACTGTCACGTACCTTTTGTTGACGTAATTCTGATCCCCGGTCCTAGCCTCGGGGAAGTCATGGAAGAGACCCATAAGCACGGCCTTTTGCACATCTGTTTCAGGCTCTCTCTTTGCGAGCAGGTAGGCGATGACCGCAACCCTGAAGCTATGATCGGCCACCGATTCGCTACCGGTGCCCAGAAACTGGTACCCGGATCTTGGGGTCTTCTTTAAGATGCCTACTTCGAAGAGAAAATTAACGATGTTTTTCACCTTTCCCGTCCTTTGTTGGATGCCCTTTGAACGATTCGTCAGCTTCTTCCGCCGGTTACGGTCAGCTCGATATCCCCCCATGTGGCCATAGTCTTTCCGGTGATAACAATCCCCCCAATGATCGCTTCGAATTCCCTGAATGCCTCTATTTCCCGTTTCAGGCCGTGTTTGTTCTTTATCCTATTTCCAAGGGATGTGGCTGCGGCGTCGGCCACCGACGCTGATCGTGCCGCCACACAGACTGCATCGGCCACACCCAGGCTCAGGGAATGTCCGACTGTTGCTGATGAGGTGCAGATGCCTAAAGGCATCTGGGACGGATCTATGACCAGGCCGAGCTTGTTGCTGAGGGGCGAGTAGCCGGCATTGACCGACACGGTCGCTGGCTGGGCTGTTTTGAGAAAAATATCCCCACCGTTTTCGACGATGACCTCGTCGCTATAATCGAGCAGGCCGCTGCCCACGAAATCGGCGATGGTTCCCGCTACGGCTGCCATGGGGCCGACATCGAACATACGGGCAGCGGAAATCATTTCCTTGACGATCTCCGGGGCAAAGGGATCCTCGGGGTAGGGGAGCAGGGTGGCGGCGAAGTCAGGTTTTGAGCGTATGTAGCCCTCCAGTTGGCTGCGCAGGTTGTGAACCATGTCTCTGGTCTGTGCGCTGAGATCCCTTGAGGAGCTGACCATCAGGTCCGTTTCCTTGATCAGGACCCTGAATGAGACAAGGCTGCCTGATCGGACCTGCCTTCGGTAGGGATGGTCTTTGTATGCTGGTTCTGTCGGTTCATACTGCTGCATGCGGTTCACTGCGGTCATTTTTTCCTATTCGAGCTGATAGTTCGGTGCCTCTGTGGTGATAATCACGTCGTGTACATGACCCTCCCTGAGACCTGCTGCGGTTATCTTGATAAATTTCGCCTTGGCCTGGAGCTCCTTTATGTCTCGAGCCCCCACATAGCCCATACCGGACTTGAGCCCTCCGATAAGCTGGTAGATGGTGTCAGCCAAAGGACCGCGGTAGGGAACCCGTCCCACGATACCCTCAGGAACCAATTTGGCCTCTTCTTCCGTCTTATCCTGGAAATATCGGTCTCTGCTTCCCTCTCTCATGGCATCGATGGAACCCATGCCCCGGTACACCTTGTAGGTTCTTCCCTGGAACAGCACGGTTTCCCCCGGGCTTTCCTCAATGCCGGCGAGCAGGCCCCCGATCATGATCGATGATGCACCTCCGGCAAGGGCCTTGGTGACATCGCCCGAGTACCGAATGCCCCCGTCTGCTATAAGCGGGATGTCATGCTTGACCGCCTCTTTTGCGCACTCCATAATGGCGGTTATTTGCGGAACACCGACGCCCGCAATAATCCTGGTGGTGCATATGGAGCCCGGGCCTATACCGACCTTTACCGCGTCAGCACCTGCATCGATGAGGGCCTTGGTGCCTTCGGGGGTGGCTACATTGCCCGCTACCAATTCCAATGTAGGATAGCGACGTTTGGTGTCCTTCACCGCCTCTATCACCCCTGAGCTGTGTCCATGGGCGGCATCGATGACGATGATATCCACGTTCGCGCTAATCAGCCTCTCAAGCCTCTCCAGCCTATCAGGACCTACACCTACTGCAGCACCCACCCTCAATCTCCCCAGGTCATCCTTACATGAGTTGGGGTATTTTTTTATCTTCTCGATATCCTTTATCGTGATAAGACCCCGGAGTTTCCCCATATCGTCAACCACCAGCAACTTTTCGATCTTCCGTTGATGCAGGATGGCCTTTGATTCCTCCAAGGTTATTCCGACAAGCGCTGTGGCGAGGTTTTCCTTGGTCATCACCTCTTTCACCGTCTTATCCAGGTTTGTCTCGAACCTGAGGTCCCTGTTAGTGATGATACCTTCAAGGTTTCCCTCTTTTACCACCGGCACCCCTGATATCCTGTACTTCTTCATGATGCCGAGGACCTCGGAGATGCTTCGGTCCGGATCAATGGTAATCGGGTTGATGATCATGCCGCTCTCTGATTTTTTTACCTTTTCAACCTCCATAGCCTGTCTTTCGATGGACATATTTTTGTGTATGAATCCCAATCCACCTTGTCTGGCCAATGCTATGGCAGTATCGGATTCGGTGACCGTATCCATGGCCGCGCTGGTTATCGGTATATTGAGCAAGATATTTCTGGAAAGCCTCGTTGTCACCTCCACATCTCTCGGCAACACACCGGATTTACCGGGTACCAATAGGATATCGTTAAAGGTGAGGGCTTCTTGTATTGATTGACTATCCATTCATCTCTCCTTTGATATAATCTACCAGAATGCCTTCAAGAATATCGGAGTAACTCGCCACGATCTCATTGTGGTGAAAATACTCCATTACCTTTGCCACTACAAGGGTTCCCGCCACAATAATATCTTCTCTGCCGGGTTCAAGGCCTTTCAGCTCCAGCCTATCGTTTACCGGGATGCCTTTCACTGTCTCAATGAGGGATTGGAGTGCCTCGGCCTGAATCACCAGGCCGTTTATCGCTTCACCGAATTCGCTGGCCTCGATGCCATGTATCATGGCAGCAAGCGTGACTACAGTGCCGCCTGTTCCCACGATCACAGGCCTTCCGCAAATGGTCGCCTTCCATGGGTCGAGGTATCGCTTGAATTCCTGCTCCATATAATCCGTAAGGTTGCGTATCTCTGCATCGGCCGGCTGGTCCGATCTGAGAAACTCATCCGTCAAGGTAACCGCCCCCATGTCGATTGAGAGGTTCTTCCTCTGCTTGGCATTGCTGAGGATGAATTCAGTGCTCCCTCCTCCGAGGTCAAAGACGAGATCTGCGGCTCTGCCCCGATCCAGGAAGCAGGTGACCCCTTTCCATGTGAGATCTGCCTCCCTGTGCCCTGAGATAATCGTTATCGCGGTGTTCAGGTTTTGGGCGATCATATCCATAAAGACGTCCCTGTTGCTCGCTCTCCTCACTACGCCTGTTGCCGCTATGATGGGAGGGAAGGCGCCCAGTTGTGAGGCAAGGCTCAAGAAATCCTTGAGGACCTCGATGCTCCTTGCCATGGCATTGTGGGTCAGGACGCCGGGACCATAAGTGCTGAAGCCTTCTCCCAGTCTGGTGATGCTTCTCTTTCTCAGCACAGTCCTGAGCTCGCCTCCTGTTCCGTCGATCCGGGCAACCAGCATCCTGACGGAGTTTGTCCCGATTTCAATGGATGCGAGGGTATCCTGCATAGACGCCTCTCTCCCTGCATAGCACTGTCATACTGCGCGGCTCGCCTTGTATTTCATTGAATCCCCATCTTCAGCTCAGCCATGGGTTCAGCCTATGGCATGTGATAACACGGAATGCAGCAATTCATACTTACCGAGATAGAAGTGGTCCGCACCCTCGATAATCTCAAGGCGTGCCTCCGGATTCCATCTTACGATCAGATCCTTAATCCTATGGGCAGGCGCTATTTCATCCCTGTCCCCCGCCACCACTACCTGTATCTTCGGGCTTTGCAGAAAAGGGGAAAACTCCAGAAAG
>Ga0307428_1001433_pt1 | contig 12122 bp, 8 predicted proteins | sample SalMarWE160240MG_FD_202161 | JGI IMG/M metagenome (GOLD analysis project Ga0307428, IMG submission 202161) | Salt marsh sediment microbial communities from the Plum Island Ecosystem LTER, Massachusetts, United States - WE1603-240 | ecosystem: Environmental > Aquatic > Marine > Intertidal zone >...
ATCCCCGATTGACCCGGATGTGGTCACACTTAGACAGCGTCGCGGGGGCCGGCGGCGCAACCGCTGCCGGCGCGGTCGGCGGCATAGGCACCAGGGGCACCGGCGAGCAGCAGCTCGAAATCGACCGCCGGCTCGTCAGCAAACGAATCACAGAACTGAAACGCGAGCTTGAAAATATCGATAAGCGCAGGATTCGCGAGATCAACGGGCGAAAAAGTCTCTTCAAAATCTGCCTTGTCGGCTATACAAACGCCGGCAAAAGCACGCTGCTCAACACGCTCACCGATGCAGGCGTCTTTGTCGAGGACAGGCTCTTTGCGACGCTGGATACTCGAACGAGAAGATGGACGCCGGCCAAGGGCGTGGAAGTCCTCTTGAGCGACACCGTCGGTTTCGTCAAAAATCTGCCGCACCAATTAGTCGCCTCGTTCAAGGCAACGCTCGAAGAGGCCGTCAACGCCGATCTGCTCATGCACGTCGTGGATGTATCGAATGCCGATGCCCTCAAGCAAATCGAATCCGTCAAAAACGTCTTAGCCGAAATCGGCTGCGGCAAAAAACCAATCCTGCAGGTGCTCAACAAGGTCGATGTAGTCAGAAACATCAGCGATCTGGAGACTCTGCAAACGCTCTATCGAGATGCGGTCAGCATCTCAGCCAGAACCAGCTATGGCCTCGACAACCTCTGCGAAGCGGTCACGGCGAAATATAAGGGCACCGAACTTCTGGTGCGTGTCACCAGCAGCCATTCGAACGGCAAGGTCCAGAGTTTTCTCCGAGCACGCGGCCGGATTATAAATGAACAATACACCGACAGCTCCGTCCTGATCGAAGCGAAATTAGGCCGAAACCAACTGCCAGAGCTGAAACGACTCCGGCCGGATATGATTGAAATCGTGGAAGCTTAAATGCGAGAAGTTTTGGATTAGACACGGATTAACACTGGTTGACACTGTTTAAAGAATAGAAAAGAATAAAAAACCGTGTAAATCCGTGTAGTTCCGTGTCTGAAAGTGGTTTTTGTAATTTTTTAGACACTGATTAACACTGATTAACACGGTTTAAAAAGTTCTACTGATAAGAAATTAAGTATATGTCGTTGTTTCAAAAGAACTAATAATAATGGTTTATAAAAAACGAGCATAAACAACAACGTTTTGAAAGATTGTAACACTGATCGACAAGGTTTTAAGAAAAAGATAAAAACAAGACTTTTTGACAGGATAACAGGATACTCTCGATAATTTATTGGGAATCCTTTTGTTAATCCTGTTATCCTGTCTATATCTCTTTTTCTGTGTAAATCTGTGTAGGTCCGTGTCTAAGAAATATAAAACTTGCCTTTTTGCTTACTTTCGTCTATTATACTAACAAAGGCGATATACGAAAATATTCGCCTTGTTTTCATGCCGTACCCGTTTTTAGTCGTACTTAGTCTTTACACGAAGCGTTTTTAAATTGGTTATTTTTAGTTTTCTTACGCTCTTATGGCCTTGTGCTCTTATGACTTGTATTTTGTCAAAGGAAGTCTTTCAGGAATGAGAGAGGAAAAGGGGTTAGAGGAATTGCAAAAATTAAAGCCTGACCCCCTTGGGTCTTGACATTAAGGGATTCGACAATGATGAAAAACAGGAAAAACTTCAAACCAAGAATAACAAGACGTGAGTTCATTGGCACTGCAGCGGCAGCAACTGCGTTTACGATCGTTCCCCGGCACGTTCTTGGCCAAACAGCCCCAAGCAACCTGGTCAATATCGCTGTTGTAGGTTCAGGAGGGCACGGGGCCTTTGTCATTACCCAAATGCTCAAGGCAGGCGGAATAAACGTGGTTGCCCTTTGCGATGTGGATACCGACTTCGCAAGCCACATTGAAACAAAGGAGTATGGTAGTCGCAAAATCACAGGCCTCTATAGGCAGTTCCCTAATGTCCCAAAATACAAAGATTTCCGGGTTATGCTCGATAAAGAGCAGAACAATATCGATGCGGTTGTGATCACTACACCCGAACATACACACGTCTCTGCCAGCGCGATGGCCATGAAAATGGGGAAGCACGTCTTTAGCTCGAAGCTACTTGGACATAACATCTATGAGATACGTCTGGCAACCCAACTGGCCGAGCAATACGGCGTTATTACCCAGATGGGAATCGGAAACCACACCACAGAGATATTCCATCAGGCCGTCGAGATCATCCAGGCCGGTGATATTGGGGATGTCAGAGAGGCATATGTCTGGTGTGATAATGAATGGGATCCATATCAGGGGCCTGCGGCTTGGCCACCGAGAGCCGTCAGAAATGATTACAACCCCGACCGGGCAGACAAGCAGCTACGGGAGAAACTGCCCATCCCCGCTCACCTGGATTGGGATCTATGGCTGGGACCGGCAAAATATCACCCTTACCCAGGCTTCCACCGTGGCTGGTACCATCCCTCGGGCTGGCGCAGTTGGTGGGATTTTGGCAACGGGAGGATTGGGGACATCGGTAGCCACGCTGTCGATCTGGTGTTCTGGGCACTGGACCTCAAATACCCGTTAACCGCCGAAGGAGAAGGACCCGGTCGGCCCGCGTTGGAACGTGTGCCTCCCTGGCAGAAGGCGACATGGACGTTTCCGGCGCGAGGGAACAAGCCGCCGGTGACAGTGAAATGGTGCCACGGCAATGTGCGTTTTGACGAATTGAAAGACTTGGATCTGCCTCACGAGTGGCCCGTTGGCATACACTTTGTTGGTAGTGAAGGAAGGCTGACCATGCAGATTGAAAGGGGGCCTGCCGGGCCAATGGAGTTGTATCCGAAAGCCAAGTTTGCTAATTACAAGCCTCCGCCGCGTACGCTCTCCCGATCCTATGGCGAGTATCAGCAATGGATACAGGCGATCAGAAACAACAATCCAGCGGGAACCGAAATGCCTTTCAGCTACTCGGGACTCTTGTCTGAGACGTTGGCGTTGGGGAATGTCGCCTATCGCGTTGGTAAGAAGCTCGAGTGGGATCCAGTGAATCTGAAGGCCACCAACTGTCTGGAGGCGGACCGGTTCATCCGACGCGAGTACCGCCAAGGTTGGACACTGTAGTTCGGGGCACCAGCCGACCGGCGATGGGTACGGGCCCGCTGAACAGTTACATTTAAGAAGGAATCCGAATATGAAAGAGATTAAACTTCACCGCCAACCAACAATGACAAGGCGCAGGTTCATTGGCGCAGCAGCGTCAGTGGCTGCGGTTACGATTGTTCCGCGGCGTGTGCTGGGCGGCCCAGGAATACCAACGCCGAGTGAAAAACTCGATATCGCCTGCATCGGGGTTGGTGGTAAGGGATTCGACAACGTCCGGAACGTAATGAGCGAGAACATTGTGGCGCTCTGCGACGTGGACACGGAGCGAGGCGCCGACGCGTTCAAGATGTTCCCCAAGGCCAAGCAGTACCGTGACTACCGAGTGCTGTTCGATAAGGAAGAGAAGAACATCGACGCTGTGGTGGTCACCACGCCCGATCACCACCATGTCCCCTGCAGCGTGATGGCGATGCGGCTGGGTAAACATGTCTACTGCGAGAAGCCCCTCGGCCAGAACATCGGCGAGGTCCGACTGGCCACGCAGGTCGCCGCGGAGACCGGTGTGGCTACCCAATTGGGCAACAGCGCGCATTCCGGCCACAACTACCGCGGCGTGGTGAGGATGATTCAAGATGGCGTGATAGGAGACGTCGAGGAGGTCCACTGTTGGTGCGAAAACGAGTGGGAGGCCCTTCCGAGAGTCGCCGCGGATGGCGGCAGCCGCCATGGCCGGGATCGCCCGAAGGCAACGCCTCCCGTTCCGGCGTATTTGGATTGGGACCTCTGGTTGGGTCCGGCCCCCTATCGTCCTTATAATCCTTGCTACCATCCCGTTCAGTGGCGCAGTTGGTGGGATTTCGGCAACGGAAGGTTGGGCGACATGGGTTGTCATCTGGTCGACCTTCCGTTCACCGCGCTCGAACTGAGGCGCCCGCTCACGGTCGAAGCGCGCGCTTCCGCGGTCCATGCCGAGCGCGCGCCCCAATGGCTCATTTGCAAGTGGGCTTTCCCTGCGCGGGGCGACAGGCCACCCGTGGAGCTGACGTGGTACGATGGAAACAAGCGACCCGAGTTGCTGGAAGAGCTGGATCCGCCCAAATCCAACAATCCCTGGTACGTTCTGTTCGTGGGCGCCGAGGGGTCGCTGATAGCCGGAATGGACACCTTCAGACTGTATCCGGAAGAGAAGTTCGCCGATATCCGGCGTCCCAAAGTCCCACGTATCGGTTCGCATTTCGACGACTGGTTCGAGGCCTGCAAGACGGGCCGTCCGACCGGAACGCGTTTTGATTACTCCGGGCCGTTGGCAGAAACTGTGTTGCTGGGCGTTGTGGCTCATCGCGCCGGTCAGAAGATCGAGTGGGATGCCCGGCGCATGGAGGTCACCAACGTCCCGACAGCCAACCGGTACGTCCGGCGGGAGAATCGCGAAGGTTGGATCATATAGAGAAAGGGAATGGTGCCAGCATGAGACACAAACTAGACTGTAGAACTGCTATGGCGTTGATCTGGGTTACGGCCATCCTGCACGTGTCCGGTGTTGCCGACGCTAGAAAGGGCTTCTCGGACACATGGCGCGTGAGCGGAGATTGGTACTCAGCCGAAAACGCCCGTCTCGACACCTGGAACGAGAAACGCCTGATTGGCGATCGGGGCGAAGGCGTGCTGATCAACGGCCGGATTGGAAAGACCCAAAGCCTCGTCACGAAGCGCTGCGACTACCAGGACGTCGAGGTCCACGTGGAGTTCATGATCGCCAAGCGGTCCAACTCCGGGATCATCTTCCATGGCAATTACGAAATCCAGATTCTCGATAGCGCCCACGTGAAGGAACCCACCGGCGCACACTGCGGTGGCGTCTATCCGCGGGCCGAGGAGAAGCCAAAGTACCATCACATCGACAAGGGGTCTCCCCCGCGCGTCAACGCCGCCGGAAAGCCCGGCGAATGGCAGACCATGGACATTGTCTTCCAGTCTCCCCGGTTCGATGAGAACGGCGTCAAGACAGCAAACGCCCGGTTCGTCAAGGTGGTCCACAACGGTCAGGTCGTCCAGGAGAACGTGGAGGTCCCGTACGCCTGCGGCCCGAACTGGAATCGCAAGCAGCATCCGCGAGGGCCGGTCATCATCCAGGGCGACTACGGTCCAATCGCCATTCGCAACGTCCGCGTGCGGGACTGGCAGGGGGCGAACGCGAGCGTGGCGAAGAAGCTGAACGTGCCCCCGCCAGGCTTTACGGCTCTCTTCAACGGCAAGGACTTCTCGGGCTTCAATGTGAATCCGAAAGTCGAGAAGATGTGGTCCATTGAGGCCGGCGTGCTCAAGTCACATGGGCTGCTCGAAGAATGGGGCGCGGACCTGGTCACCAAGAAGACGTATAAGGACTTTGTGTTGCTGGTCGATTTCCGCATGCCCATGGATTCGGACAGCGGCATCCACTTCCGGAAACTGATTTCTAAGATGGGCTACTTCGGACAAACAGAACAGATGAACATCGGCATCGGCCATCGCATGGGTCAACTGGAAAGCATCGGTTTCATGCGTGCCAACAAACTGGAGGCTGCCAAGCGTCTGAAGGATAGTGATATCCCAAAGGTGAAACAGGTCGACCCAAAGGTCGGCCACTGGCATACAGTCAAGATTACCATGGTCGGCAGGACCCTTTCAGCCGAGCTTGACGGCCAGGTCATGATCGACCGCTATGATTATCCCCCATGGCTCCTCAGCACCGAGGCGGAACAACTCCGCTTCCAGAAGCATCGCTATTTGGAGAACACCGCCACCGGCAAGAAGAACCCGTGCCCCATCGAGTTCCGCAATATCTTTATCAAGGAGATCGAGCCACGAGCACTGAACGTCCCGCCGGAGGGATTCACAGCCCTCTTCAACGGCAAGGACCTCACCGGTTGGCATACGCCGCCGCTGGTCAAGGAATACTGGTCGATTGAGAACGGCGTACTCAAATCGCCAGGGCTTATCGAGCAATGGGGCGCCAGTCTGTCCACCAAGAAGCACTACACAGATTTCATACTGATGCTCGAGTTCCGCATGCCAACGATTTCCGACAGCGGCATCAGCTTCCGTAGACTGATTCCGGAGATTCCGGGCTTCGGAGATATGGAGCAGTTTAACCTGAGATCCAGGGGCGGAATGGGACATCTGGAGAGTTACTATTTTCTGCCGCAAGAAACGGCAAAGAAATTGGGACTTACGGAGCAAGAGAAACCTCATGTCCGGCATATTGACCCGGAAGTCGGTGTCTGGCACACGGTCAAGCTGACCATGAAAGGCCAAACCTTCTCAGCCGAGTATGACGGAGAGGTTCTTCTTGATAAGTTTGAGTATCACGACTGGATGATGAACACCGAGCCGGCGCCGATCAGGCTTCAGAAACATATCGTTGTGCACGGTGATAACCTCGGCAAAGAGAATCCCTGTCCCATCGAGTACTGCAATATCTTTATCAAGGAGCTAAAGTCTTCCAAATAGATGATGCCGGCGGAATTCAAAGGAATAAACATGAATTCGACAACAACACTGGACAGAAAAGTTGACCGACGGGATTTCCTCAGGATGGCTTTTGCCGCCGGCACCAATGTGACATGCCTCTTCTGCGGCGTCACTATCGCTCAACAGAATCGTTCTCAACAGGCAGGCGGGCAGGCAATGGCAGACGGGCAAAAGTTGCTCGCCGGGATTAAGCGCCCCAACATTGTAGTCTTGCTGGCGGATGATCTGGGTTATCGGGACATCGGCTGCTATGGAGGTCCGGTGAAGACGCCGGCGCTGGACGGTCTTGCCGCCAAAGGCGTACGATTTACAGATTTCTACTCAGGATGCGCCGTATGTTCGCCCTCGCGAGCCACATTGCTGACCGGACGCCATCACATTCGCACAGGCGTATACAGTTGGATTTCGGACCACCACCAGAACTCGCATCTGGCCGAACAAGAGGTCACGTTGGCTGAGGTTCTTCAGAGTCACGGATATGCCACTGCGCATTTCGGTAAATGGCATCTTGGTTTGCCAACAAGAGAAAGAAACAAGCCGACGCCGAAACAGCACGGCTTTGATTACTGGTTCGCCACGGGAAACAACGCCCAGCCAAGCCACAAGAACCCGGTGAATTTCATTCGGAACGGCAAACCTGTAGAGAAAATCGAAGGCTATTCCAGCCAGATTGTCGTTGATGACGCGATTTCTTGGCTGGACAAAAAGCGAGATCCCGGCGTACCATTCTTTCTAAACATCTGGTTCCACGAGCCCCATGCCCCCATCGCGGCTCCGGAGATAATCGTTTCGCAGTACGGCAAGCTGAAGGATCCCGCAGCGATCTATTCCGGCACGATTGACAATACGGGCCGGGCCATCGCGAGGCTGCTTAAGAAACTTCAAGAAATCGATTCGCCGGAAAATACGCTGGTCATTTATTCATCGGACAACGGCAGCTATCGGGCCGATCGCGTCGGCGCCTTGCGCGGCAAAAAGGGGTCTAATTTTGAAGGCGGCCTTCGTGTCCCGGGGATCTTCTATTGGCCGGGCACGATTACGAAAGATCATGTCGAGCACGAACCGGCCGGTCTGGTCGACTTGCTGCCGACGGTTTGTGGTCTGATTGGAATCGACAAACCCGAGGGCGTACACCTTGATGGTTCCGATCTTTCGGCTTTGCTGACGGATGGTGACAGCGCGTTCACTCGGCACCAACCGCTGTTTTGGATTTTGCCGACATCACAACCCACCGTGGCGATGCGGGACGGCAACTATTCGCTGGTTGCGTATCGCGACTACGAGTTCCCCAAGGACCAGGAAAAAATGACTGCCCTGGTGAAGCAAATCGAAGAAACGCTTCGGAAGAATGGCACCATCGAGCAGGAACTTCGCGGTAGCACTTTGCAGGCACAAATGTTTGAGGGATTCAAAGATAGAGAAGCGGAAAAGCTCCGCGGCCAATATATCCGTTTGAATATGTTTCAGGAATCGTGGATTCCTGCGATCAAGGCAGGCAGCTACGGGCGGTTTGAATTGTTTGACCTGGCAAGGGATCCAGGGCAACAAAAAGACTTGTCGGCCAAACTCCCCGACGTCCTTGCCAGGCTTAAAAAGAAGCTGCTGGAAATTAACGCCAGCGTCATGACCGACGCACCGGAGTGGCAATGAATTAAATGAACTTTTGCAAAACTCTTGAATTAAATAAGAATAACAACCTGATTGATGTGGAGAAATTCATGAGATCATCTCAATTGCTTGTCCTGCTGCTGCTGAGGGTGTGTTGCCTCTCATCGGAGGCTGAATCCGTGCACTGGAACCAGTTCCGCGGACCAAATGGCGCCGGCATCGCAGCCGGGATTTAAATAGGGACGGACCCTATTTTACAAGGGTGAATTACAGCATTGACAACATGCTGCGGGATACAATGCTCTTTCGTTTTGATTTGAAAGAAAACCCGCGGAGTGAATCGTCGGGCTAAATATTTTACGGCCGTTGGCGTCAAATACGCCGGTAAAAGCATTGCCGGAGCCTGGATCAGTTTAATTGAGAGAAAATATTTCAGATTATTGCATTTAGCTGTTAGGCATGGTATACTAATAGAGTAAAATATAATGGTATTGCCCAGCGGGCTTTAAGAGCGAATATCCGCTTTTTTTACAAAAGGAGGATAACATGACTACGCGCAAATCAAGTGGATTCACATTAATTGAGCTTTTGGTAGTGATCGCTATTATCGCTATCCTGATGGCGATATTGATGCCGGCCTTGAATCGCGTCAGGGAGCAGGGCAAGCGTGCGGTCTGCCTTGGCAATCTCAAGCAGTTGGCCTTAGCGTGGATTATGTACGCCGACGAGAACGACGACAAAATCGTCAACGGTGCCGGCGGCGTTAACAGAGACGACGACTACACCGGAAAAACCGAAATTCCCTGGGTAGGCCAGTGCTGGGCATCCGATTACCAGTCCGGCGGACAGATGCCGGAAAAAGATCAAATAATCCAAATCAAAAGTCCCTACGGAGCTCTCTGGCCGTATGCAAAGGACGTAAAACTCTATAGTTGCCCCACCGGCGCCAGGGGAGAGATGCTGACATATGCTGCAATGGATTCCATGAACGGCTGTGGCGACGGAACCAAAGAAAAGGGATTTTGGATCAAACAAAGAATGGAGATTCGCGGCCCGGACAGAAAAGCCGTCTTCATTGACGAGGGCTGGGTGACGCCGGACAGTTTCGCTGTTAATTACACAACAGAGCAATGGTGGGACGACCCTCCCGTACGGCACGGTGACGGCACGAGCATCGCTTTCGCTGACGGACACAGCGGCCACAAAAAATGGAAAGGTATCGACACAATACACCGCGGCAGAAGTCTCGAACGAGGCCATCTCGGCGCAGGCTGGGTCCCAGACAGTTACGACGGCTATCAGGATTTGTACTGGATGCAGAAAGCAACATGGGGAAAATTAGGTTATCCTCCAAGCCATCCGTAGGCTTGGTTATTTGTGCCGAGCGATTTTTTTTCGGCTGAGCCCGGATTTTCCAAAAATAGTTGCATTTGGCTGTTGGGTATGGTATATTAATGATATGAACGCTCAACGGTATTGCCGGGCAAGACGTGACGGGAAATTCCCGTTTTAATTGTAGTAGGAGGATAAAACGTTATGCGCAAAACACGAGGATTCACATTAATCGAACTGCTGGTGGTCATCGCTATTATTGCAATCTTAATGGCGATCCTGATGCCGTCACTGCATCGCGTCAAAGAACAGGGCAAGCGTATAGTCTGCCTGAACAATCTCAAGCAGTTGGCACTTTCGTGGATTATGTACGCCGACGAGAACGACGATAAGCTCGTAAACGGCGCCGCAGGGTACAGCTATCAGGATACGGGATGGGGCGATCACGGAAAAGAGCTGGCCTGGGTAGGCCAGTGCTGGGCGTCCGATTACCAATCCGGCGGGCAGTTGCCGGAGAAGCAGCAAATAGAACAGATCAAAAGCCCTTACGGAGCACTCTGGCCGTATGTCAAGGATGAGGATGTTTACAGGTGCCCGACCGGCAGCCGGGGAGAGATGCTCACCTACGCTATCATGTTCTCTATGAACGCTGTTAACCACCCACCAACTCAGGGAAAACGCGGCGCACATATAAAGAAAAGGACCGAAATTAGTAATCCGGCACCGGCCTACAGACTCGTTTTTATCGACGAAGGCTGGGTGACTCCTGATGCTTTTGCCGTTAATTATGACACTGAGGTATGGTGGGACGATGCTCCCGTCCGGCACGGCGACGGCACGAACGTCTCTTTTGCGGACGGACATAGTGACTACAAAAAGTGGAAAGGCATCGAAACAATACAGAACGGCAGAGATCTCGAGCGCGGCCATGCCGGAGCAGGATTCGTACCTTCGAGCCCTGACGGATATCAGGATTTATACTGGATGCAGAAGAGTACCTGGGGAAGATTAGGCTATACACCGACACATTGATTGTTCGTACTGCGTACTAAGTTGTGCGTACTGCGAAAATCGATACTCGATTTCGGATGTTCAGAAGGAGCAAGTATCATACTACGCAAATCACGAGGATTTACTTTAATCGAACTTTTGGTGGTCATCGCTATTATCGCCATCCTGATGGCGATATTGATGCCGGCACTTAATCGCGTCAAGGAACAGGGTAAGCGCATGGTCTGCCTTGGCAATCTCAAGCAGATGGGACTTGCATGGATTATGTATGCCGATGAAAACGACGGGAAGCTTGTCAATGGCGCCATAGGCTTTAGCGATGTGGATAATGGGGACTGGTGTAAACACGCTGGTGAGCTGGCGTGGATCAACAGGTATAGTGATACAGACCCGGCCGAACAGATTCTAGGGATCAAAGAAGGCGCCTTGTGGCCTTATCTCAAGGATCTCGATATCTACAGGTGCCCGACCGGCAAGCGCCTCGACAATGGCCAACGACAGGCTCTAACATATTCAATCATGTTCTCCATGAACGCTGTTGAACATGCCTGGATTAGAGGAGTGCGCGGAGCATACATCAGAAACATGAGCGAAATAACCAACCCCTCGCCTGCCCAGAGGCTCGTTTTTATCGATGAAGGCTACATGACTACGGATGCCTATGCAGTCTGGTATCTACAAGAGTCATGGTTCGACAGCCCTCCGGTCCGGCACGGCGACGGGGCAACCCTTTCCTTTGCAGATGGGCGCGCCGACCACTGGAAGTGGAAGGGCACCGATACGATACAGCATGCCAGAGATGAGGAAAGCACGGGGCCCAATACCCAATGGGCACCATCGACGTCCGCAGGTTACCAGGACCTTTACCAGATGCAAAAAGGCTGCTGGGGAAGATTAGGCTATACACCGACGCATTAAAAGCTCGTATTGTGTAGTGCTTATTGTGTATTGCGTTGAACCATGCCCATATTCCAATGCCACATCAGGGCAGGCGTGAGCTTTGTGCGTATCCGAAAAATTCTCGTCAACAGCAAAAAGATAGACCTGACCAATCCTGTTCGGCCCCCATTATCCTTAAAAAATACGCAAAAAACGGCAGAGCCTGTGGATTACAATTGATTTAGAACACCCTGTAGGCAAGGTATACAAACGCAATCACAGAAAAAACTATAGTGTTAAGATGGAAGTAATTCACTCGTTCCATTATTCTTCACCCCCTTTTGAATATAATGATGTACGTATTATATATTTTCCAGCAATGAAAGTCAAGTAAATTCTCCGCTAAATGGATTTAAAGAAGCACAAATCCCGTTTTTCGCTGTGTAAATTGAGGTTTGCGAATTAGCCGGAGCGTTTCTTTGCAGCTTTTTCTACTGCCCATTGTCCCTGATAAAATCTCACGGGCACGGCAGCTATTTGCTCCTCAACTCTCGCCGCAGGGCCTCAAGCTGCTCTACGGCTTCCTGCGGCAGAGGTTTGGCTCCTCCCCAGATCCTGGCTATCGTGAGCGCACGAGCGTGCATTTCCAGGGATTCCATACAGAAATGGGCCTGCTTCAGCGTCGAGCCCAGGGTCAGAGCGCCGTGATTGCCCAACAGAT
>Ga0307428_1001435_pt1 | contig 12119 bp, 10 predicted proteins | sample SalMarWE160240MG_FD_202161 | JGI IMG/M metagenome (GOLD analysis project Ga0307428, IMG submission 202161) | Salt marsh sediment microbial communities from the Plum Island Ecosystem LTER, Massachusetts, United States - WE1603-240 | ecosystem: Environmental > Aquatic > Marine > Intertidal zone >...
TTGGCTTGAGGACCCGGCTACGCCCATAGGAGTGGTAAAGGGTTATATCGAGAGAGGTGTTGACTATGACCTGGAGGCTACCAGGGCGGAGCTATCCGCCAAGAGAGAAAAAGCCATAGCGGAGTTTATGAGCCGAGTGCCGGCAGACGAAAAAGACGTCTGGGAAGGACTTATCCGGCTGGCAGGGAAGTCCAGCTCCTATAGCGAAGAGCATAATCTTTATTGCGAGCTCATGGCACATGCTTTCATGCGGCGTGGCTATCTGGCCATGGGAAGAAGACTGGTGCAGAAGGGAACAATTGATGCCCCTGAAGATATCTTCATGCTTAACCCGGAAGAAATTGATAGGGTAATGCTTGTCCCTGAATATCATGATATGCGCTGGATAACAAAGAGACGCAAGGCTGCCTGGGAGGAGGAGGTGCGTACCAGATCCAATCCTCCAATCTTTACTGACCGAGCCGGTCCTGAGGAAGCAGTAGGTATGGATTTGATGCCCTCCGGAGATTCTATGGCCATTAAACTCGTCATTGGTGAGTTGCCCACGGTAAAGCCGGAGCTGAAGGCAGACCTCTGGGGTGTATGCGGCTGTGCCGGAGAAGCAGAAGGAATTGCCCGTGTATGTTTTGTCTACGAGGATCTAAAGGATATCCAGCCGGGCGAAATCCTGGTCTGCCCCAGCACCAACACATCCTGGACACCTGTATTCAGTTCAGTAAAGGGTGTAATCACGGATGCCGGCGGGACCTTATCTCATGCGGCTATCATCGGACGTGAATATAATCTCCCTACTATTATCAATACCCGTGAGGGGACGGGTACGATCAAAACCGGGATGCGCATCAGAATAAATGCGAACGAAGGGGCTATTTTTGTTCTTGATAGATAAAGATGCATCAGGAAATCCTGTAACGTTATTTCAGAATGCCCGGTCAAAGAGGGGCGAGTTCATGCAGTGGGGTTCAGACGGATATACGCCTTGAACCCCACTTTTGGGAGGGCGGCATCCCAGGTGTTTCTGAGGTTAAAGGGAGATGAAATGGGGAGGCTGGAAGACAAGGTAGCTATTGTTACAGGTGGCGCAAGGGGCCTTGGCAAGGTTTTTTCCATGGCGATGATAAAAGAAGGCGCCAAGGTAGTTGTTGTGGATGTTTTGGGTAATGAAGCCCGACAAACGGCTGAGGAGATCAGGATCGGGGGCGGTTCTGCCTTTGGAATCAAGGTTGATGTTTCCTCTGAAGAAGAGACCCTGTGGATGGCTGAGGAGACTATAAACGAATTCGGACGCATTGATATTCTGATAAACAATGCGGCTATATTCGCCGGACTGGGACGCAGACCGTTTCATGAGATCCCTGCTGGTGAATGGGAAAGGTTGATTACGGTTAATCTAAAGGGACCTTTTTTGTGTGCGAAGGCAGTCTTTCCCCAGATGAAGGAACAGATGAAAGGGAAGATCGTCAATATGGCTTCAGAAGCCGCATTTACGGGATCTAAGGGCTTTATTCATTATGTTACCTCAAAGGGTGGAATCCTCAGCTTTACCAGGGCGCTGGCTGCAGAATTAGGTCAATATGGTATCTGCGTCAACACTATAGCTCCAGGCCTTACTGATACGGAGGCAGGCAGGACCATTATTGATGATATTACAAAATATGATACCAGCCTCACACCTTTGGGAAGACTGGAGCAACCGAATGACCTGATTGGAGCCCTCATCTTCCTCGTTAGTGATGAAAGCGACTTTATCACCGGACAGGCCTTGGTTGTTGATGGCGGTCGATATATGCATTAGCATATCCGGTGTAACTACTCAGCACATGACCCCGGCGCTTCCTCTCGGCCATGAGCCCCTCGGCCTTGAGCTCGGGGCCGAAAGGCTCGAGGCCGAATGGCGCTTCGGAGTTATACATGGAAGAAACTCATAGTTATCTTTCTTCATGTATGAGACAGGATAAACAGGATTGACATGATTTGTTTCTTCTTGTGTCCTTCCCGCCTGCCCGCCATCGCGAGTCTGAGTTCGCTCAGGCGAGGCGGGCGGGGATGGAAGGACAAAACCACCATGCCGCCAAAGGCGGCACCTGAGAGCTCCAGGGTCAAACCGGAGATGAGCAGTATGACACACCATAGAAACGCAGCAACTCAGATGTATTTCTCCCGCGGAGCGGGATTCTTCTTTCTCAGTTTCGTCCCCGCCCGCCTCGCAAGCGAGAGCGTTGCGGGCAGGCGGAAACTGAGAAAAAGAAAAGAAAATCCTCCTGATCCGGTACATCCTGTCAGATAAGAAAAAATCCATTGATACGTGAGTTTCTGAGGAGGTAGAGAGGTTTTAGGCTGAAGACTGTTAGGAATAACGGGAATACGGGGCATCTTGAAGCCATGTTTGGTGCGAGAAAGTGCTGTTTCTTCAAAAATAAGCCTTCAGTCTAAATCCCGCCGAAGGCGGGACTGACTACGTGAGTAGTCACTATCCGGTCTCTATTAGAAAACCTGCCGCGAAGAGCTTCGAACATTGGGAACGTAGGGAGAAAGGATGAGAAGGAAAAAGAAGATACCTACACTCTGCAGGATGTGCGACCAGGGCTGCGGGCTTGAAGTGACCGTGGAAGATGGACAACCTGTAATGATACAAGGTTCAAAAAACCATCCTTACAACAAGGGGTGGCTCTGTGCAAAAGGCAGGGCGGGGTTGGATTTTTTCTATTCCTCTCAGAGGCTGTCTTCCCCCCTGATTAGGCGCAAGGGAGAACTCATCCCTGTAGAATGGGATGAAGCCCTTGATTTTGCCGCGGAAAGACTTGGCAGACTGAGAGATCAATATGGCCCCGAAAGCGTGGCCATTTACCGCGGAGAGGGTATAGGGCATCAGGAGATCAAATACTATATGAAGCGCTTTGCCAATGTTTTTAGAACCCCCAACTTCATGGGGGTTGGATCTTTGTGTCACTTTTCCAAGACACTTTCGGAGCAGCTCACCTATGGCGCCGGGACCGGACCTGATATCGCCAATACGCGCTTTCTGATGATTTGGGGCGGAAACCCATTCTTCTCTCATGAGCCTGTGGTTCCCAGGGAAATATCCAGGCTTAAGAAAAACGGCGGGAAGATTGCGGTCGTTGACCCGCGAAGGACCGAAACAGCTTCCATGGCAGATCACTATTTGCCGGTCAAACCGGGCCGGGATGAGATCTTGGCCTTGAATATGCTCCATGTTCTCTTAAAAGAGGGTCTGTGGGATAAGTCATTTACCGACAAATGGGTCCACGGGTTTCATGGATTTTCCGAGAAAGCTCGAGAAGATCGATTTTCCCCGGAAAACGGAGAGCCTATGACCGGAATAATGCCTGATCTGGTCCGTCACGTAGTGCGCTCCTATGCTACGACAAGACCGGCCTGTATTTATTTGGGGAACGGTCTGGAGCATCATGGACACGGAGTGAGCACCATGCGGCTCCTGGCCGTCATGAAGGCCATAACCGGAAACCTGGATGTACGTGGGGGAGATATTATCACGCCCGTGCCCAACCTGCGAGACATGACCATGCCCTTGCCTCAGCCATCCATCCCGCCTGTGGGTTCTGAAGAGTTTCCTTTGTTCTGTACGTTGCGCAAAGAAGGGCACGTACTTGCCCTACCGGCGGCTATTTTGGAGGAGCGTCCCTATCCCATTAAGGGCATGATTATCGCGGGAGGAAATGCTTCCCTGGAATGGCCTAATAGTATAAGGGTCCGGAAGGCGCTTAAGACATTGGAGTTTCTACTGGTCATAGATGTTGTTCGCTCCCCTGATTGCGAATATGCAGATGTAGTTCTCCCGGCGTGTACCTATCTGGAACGGGATGAACATCGGGTAGATGCTGATCATTGCTTTCAGCATATCTCTTTGAGAAGACGGGTGGTGGAACCGGTTTATGGTCTTCCTGACCAAATGATTTGGGTAAGATTGGCAAAGCATATGGGGTTTGAGGAATATTTCCCGTGGAAAAGCTGCCGGGAAGGCATAGACTATTTATTAGGTGATGAAGGTGTGTTATACGAAGATCTGCTTTCACAGGGCGGAATCCATGAATATGGAAAAAGGGAATATAAAAAGTATGAAAAGAATGGTTTCCTAACTCCTACCGGGAAGGTCGAGATCGATTCTGAGAGGCTAAAAGCTTTTGGATACGACCCCTTTCCCATCAGAGAGGATGTTTTCGAACCGTTTGAAAAATCTGATGAATTTCCCTTGTTCTTAACAACGGGGGCAAACCTGCTTTCGTATGTGCATTGGCAGTACCGCTATATTCCGAGGCTTAGAAAGATGTTTCCTGAACCTGTATTTGAGATTCATCCGGAAACCGCCGCTCAATACGGTCTATCAGAAGGTGAAATGGCAGAAGTGCATACAACAAATGGAAGAATTCAATTAAAGGCACATGTGACACCCAGGATACGTCAAGATACAATAAACGTTCCCCAGGGTTGGGAGGAAGCGAATGCCAATGAGTTAACGAGCTCAGAAGGTGCCGACCCAATTTCAGGGTTCCCAAACTTGAAATCCCTCAGGTGTCGTATTCGGAGGATGAAATAGCGATTTTTGCCGGAGCTCTTTTAATTTTTTAACGTTAACACCGCGCCTCTTTTCCCTGGGGCATTTTTTGCCGCCGCACATTGTGGTTAGCCGAAGATCGTTACATCTGCTGATCCTCAAAAAAGCTGAAAGGTGCTTCGGAGTATTCATGAGATGTTCGATGAATGGCAATAGAGCTCTTGCACCGCTATGGATTTGGGATTAGAGAATTCAGTCTGCCCTGCAAAAGGGAAGTCCATGGCCTGTTGACTCATAAGAAAGTGTTGCCCTGATTTTGCCAATTTTTTACGGATTCCTAGTGTCACGTACAATTACATATTGGGTCATCATGGTGCAGTAACGTTAGAAATGCTTCTTAAGGAAGACATGGTCTATTGATTGGAATTATTGCAGGCAAAGAAACAGCAATCAGATTCGCTGATATGCTGGCTTTACCAGAACCGGAACGAATTTTCATAAATAGAATTGAGAGAGGGAGGATACTGATGGCGAGCGAAGAAAGAACCCAAGAACTGATAAAGGGACTCTACGACGCGGTGGTGGCGATGGATGAGGAACAAGCAGCCGAGCTGAGCCAGGTGGCGTTGAGAGAAGGCGTTGACGCCTACTATGCAGTGATGAACGGGCTGGCTGCCGGCATGGATAAAGTGGGGCAGCTTTACGCGGAACAGGAGTACTTCGTTCCTGAGCTCCTGCTCTGCTCCGATGCCCTTTATGCTGGTCTTGGAATACTGAAGCCCCATATCAAGGCTGAAGAAGCGCATATTAAGGGGCAGATAGTCATCGGCGTGGCTGAAGGGGATGTCCATGATATCGGCAAGAATATGGTGAAAATAATGTTCGAAGCGGCGGGCTGGACTGTCCATGACCTGGGCAAGGATGTTAAACTGGAAAGGTTCGCCGAGGAACAGCAGAGGACAAAGGCCGACGTGGTGGCGATTTCTGCCCTGATGACAAGCAGCATGCTGGCCATACCTCAGGCCATCAAAATGATCAGGGAACGTGATCCCAAAGTGGCTATCCTGGCAGGCGGGGCTCCCCTCACCCGCGACATAGCCACCAGTTATGGCGCCGACGGATACGCTCGTAACGCTGGTGATGTTGTCCAGGAAGCGGTAAAGGTGCTCAGCCGCCTCAAGGGAAACTGAAAAGATAGACAAGACAGTAGTTTTTGCCAAACCCAGTAAGATGATCAGTGAGCTATTACTTTTTGTCCAGGAAGGAGCGTAATGCCAGCAAGTAGACAGGAAAAGATGACGAAAAAAGAACGTATTGATGCCTTGCTGAAGGGACAACCGATTGACCATGTGCCCTTCTATCCCTTTGTTCTCGGTTTCTGCGCCAGAAACGTGGGCTATCCACTGTCGGTCATATACAGCGACCCGGCCCGGAGCTGGGAAGCCCAGCTCTGGACACATGAGGAATACGGCTTCGATTGGGGCCCTATTTACGGCTATGCCTCTTACGGCACCTGGGAGTTCGGCGGTGAGGTCAAGATGCCGCAAAGTGCCTATGAGCAGGCGCCCACCCATATCACCTTTCCTGTGCAAACGGAGGAGGGCGTCTACCGACTAGAACTACCGGATGTGAAGAAGGCCGGCTGTCTGCCGCTGGCCATGGAGTTTTCCCGGTTACAGGAAAAACAGGGAACCCCCATCACCCTTATCTTTGGCGGCAATTTTACCATTGCCGGCAATATCTGCCCGGTGGAGAAGCTGTGCCGCTGGATGATAAGGAAACCGGAGTTGGCTCACCACATTCTGCAGCTGGCTACTGATCACATTGTTGATGCGGTGAAGTACTGGGCGGATACCTATGGCGGCGAGCAGGTTATTGCCCAGATATGGGAGCCCCTAGCCAGTAACGACATCATCTCCCCTAAACAGTTTGAGACCTTTGTCCTGCCCTATATGCAGGAATCGGGCAATAAGATATTGGGCATGGGAGTAAAACATATATTCTATCACATCTGTGGCGAGCAGAACCTGAACCTGCCCTACTGGACTCAGATGCCGATGGGTGACCTCGGCATCTGTAGCATCGGAAGTCAGATAGAAATAGCGACTGCCATTAAGCATCTGGGCACTAAGGCCATCATCGCCGGCAATATAGAACCCAATATCCTGCAGACAGGCCCGCCGCAACAGGTTTACCGTCTGTGCAAGGAGATAATTGAGGCCGGCAAAAAGGCTCCCCGCGGCTTTATGCTCATGTCCGGCTGCGAAACGCCCCCTGAGACTCCTCCCTATAATGTTTACATGATGAGAAAGGCAATAGAGGATTTCGGCTGGTATGACTAAGCCACTGTCCTCTGAAAGGTAGGAGAGGGAAGGACAGGTTTGGGATTGAAAGGAGCTCTGGTATTGTGGCACAGTTCAGACAGGATAGGATGACAGAAAGGGAGCGGTTGGAAGCTTTACTGAACCGTCAGCAAGTAGACCGGGTTGCCTTTTTCCCGATACATGGTTCCTTTGCCGCCGCAATGGTCGGTTACTCGAAAGTCGATGTGTATGAAAACCCTGAGATGGCCTTCTGGGCAAGATTGCGAACCCAGGAGATGTTCGGCCAGGTTGAGCGTGTAAGTTATAGTGGCGGGGCATTCGGTGCTCGGGAATTTGGAAGCGAAGTAAAAATGCCGACGAGCGAATATTCAATGACAATCTCGCTCTTAAAAGCTGCTGTACAATCGGAAGAGGATGTTTGGAAGCTAAAGGTGCCTGATGTGAAAACAGCTGGCGTGCTTCCGATGATGATGCGCTTTAGCAAGCTGCAAGCGGAATACGGCTTGCCGATCTCCTTCAACTCTGGAGGTATTTTGACCATAGCTGGATACATAGCTGGGGTTGAAAGAATGTGCAGATGGATGATCAGGAGGCCTGAACTCGTTCACAAACTCTGCCGAATAGTTACGGACTTCCTTGTGGCGATAGCCGAGTACTGGGTAGAAACCTTTGGCCCAGAGCGTATGATACCAGGCACCTTGGCACCTACCGAGGCCAACCAAATAATCTCACCTAAGCAGTTTGAGGAGTTTTGCCTTCCCTATCAGAAGGAAGTTCATGAGAAGCTGTTCGGTTTGGGTGTGAAGCATATTTTCACCCATGTCTGCGGTGAGCAGAACCTGAATTTGCCACTCTGGGCCCAGATACCCATGGGGGACCCGGGCATCGTCAGCTTTGGCAATGAGGTTGACCTGGAAACGGCCTCAAAGTATTTCCCTAATGACATCATTATGGGCAATGTTGAGCCGGCAGTTATCCAAACTGGCACCCCGGAACAGGTCTATGAACTCAGCCGCATATGCCTCCAGAAGGGGAAGAAGCATCCCAGCGGTTTTTTCCTCGGCCCCGGCTGTGATATACCGCCCAAATCGCCGCCATATAATGTATGGACGATGAGAAAAGCCATCAACGATTTCGGCTGGTATAACTAAATTCGTGGAAGTGTTTTTCCTTTGATTTTGTATTTGACGACATAATCATTGGCAGAATAACCGATAGAATTCAATCCATTAAAATTTCAAATATATTTGGCTAGATTTTAATCCCGTTTACATACGGTAGAGGGAGATTCTTGAGATGTGTAAGATGACAGTAGATCCGGGTATTTGTGGTTTTCAGTCTGAAGTGGAAGTAAAAAAGAAGGAGAGACGTAAGGTTGATGTGAACATATACAGCGAATGTCCTCAACTGGTACAATTGAATGAAATGCTAGACTCGTTGGATTTGAGAGATATTTTCATGCCTCCAATTAGAAATATCGTTTTTACTCTATCCGAAAAGGCCGGTTGTCATGCCAGCTGCCCCGTGCCTTTAGCGGTCTTAAAGTGTGCAGAAGTCGAGATGGATTTAGCCATTCCCCGAGATGTGATAATGAGTTTTAGGAGATGATAAGGAAATTGCCCCACGCTCTGAATTTGATGCTTATTCAGATGTGTGTGTCTCAAATCGATATTTATTTCCTGTAGAAAGGGGGTAAACCAAGATGACACAATTTAAGCAAGATAGGATGACGGAGAAGGAGAGGTTCGAGGCCCTGCTGAACAGACAGCCGGTGGACAGGGTCCCCTTTTTTCTGTGGGCATTTTCTTTTGCCGCCGTAAATAGCGGCTATCCGAAGGTCGTTTTTTATGCTGATCCTGAGAAAAGCTTTGAGGCGGTTCGGCATACTTATGAGATGTACGATGGATGGCACTGGACCTATTATACTGCCGGGTCGCTCGGGGCTAGGGAATTCGGAACTAAGGTCAAACTTCCAACAGAGGAATACTCCCAGTCTGTATCGATCTTGGATCCTGTTGTCAAATCAGAAGAGGATGTTGATCAATTGAAGGTGCCTGATGTTAAAGCGGCAGGTATGCTTCATTTGGTGATGGAGCATGCCAGATTACAAGAGAAATATGGCTGGCCTATCACCTTTTCATCCGGTAGTATTCTTGGCAGAGTTCAAGCTATCATGGGTGTTGAAAAGATGTGCAGATGGATGAGAAAGAAGCCCGAACTCATACACAAGATATGCCGGCTGGCAACAGACTTCCTTATTGCCATTGCAGAGTACTGGGTGGAGTCTTTTGGTTGCCCTGAGCGTATGATACCCCTTACATCGGCACCGACTGAGTCCAACCAGGTCATTTCTCCCAAGTTTTTTAGAGAATTCAGTCTGCCTTATCAAAAGGAAGTCCACGAGAAGATATTAGAACTCGGCGTGAAGCACATTCATGTTCATGTCTGCGGTGAGCAAAATCTAAATTTGCCTTACTGGACGGAGTTACCCATTGGGGAGCCGGGAATCCTAAGCTTCGGACATGAGGTCGATCTGGACAGGGCGTCCGAATATTTTCCCAATGACATTATCGTGGGGAATGTAGAGCCGGCAGTTATTCATATCGGGAAGCCGGAGGAAATCTATGAGCTCAGCAGGATATGTATTGAGAAAGGAAAGAAGCATCCCGGGGGTTATGCCCTATCTCCGGGCTGTGAACTTCCGCCCTTGGCCCCGCCTTACAACGTATGGACCATGAGAAAAGCGATTAACGATTTCGGCTGGTACGAATAGAAAGGGTAACAGTGGAGAGACAAGGGAGGAAAGGGGCTGATTATCAGGGGCAATGGAAGGAGGATTATTCTAATAGTTCTTTTTTCAGCAGGTCTAAAGTTTTGTCGCTTACACCCGCTTTGCTCCTGAGATAATTAGCGGAAGAGCCGTAAGCCTCCCGGATATGATTGATGACAGGGACAAAAAAATGGGGTGTTGCGGTATAGTAGAGAGCTACCGTCTCAGGATCGACCCCACGGGATCTGATACGCTCGTTAATCTTTTCCCTATGTTTTGAAATGAAGACACCGGAGAGACAGTAGTCATAGAGAACCGTCTCCTCGGGCACACCGAGAGAAAGCAGGATCAGGGCTGCGCAAACGCCGGTCCGGTCCCTTCCGCCGGCGCAATGAAAGGCAATAGGACGGTTGTTCGGCTCGGCCAAGCGATGAAAGACGTTGCCGAGTGTATCCCCATACTCATCGAGAATCCTTATATTGGCATCGATCATAAACTCCTCTGTCAGCCAGCTGACTTCGCCTTTCCCTATCTTTTCTTGGTAAAAATCGAATTCCCTTTCACCATGGATGATAGGAAGCTGAAGATAGTGTATTGAGTTGTCATTCGGCAATCGATCGGGCCACCTCTTCGATTCGGCCGGGGTACGAAAATCACAGACAAGTTTCATTCCCATTTGTTTAAGCAGTGCCTGATCACTGTCCGTAAGATGAGCAAGGTTATCGGAGCGGAAGATTTGCCCCCATTTTACCCGGGAACCGTTTGATGTCTGGTATCCGCCCATGTCTCGGAAGTTCCATGAACCTTGCAAGGGGACCAGCCTCTCAGCGGTAATAACCCCCGGCTCACCCTCTGGTGCCACCTGAAAATAATAGCGGATTTCAGGATCAAGTTTAGAGATCCTGGCGGTGTTTCCGTCCCTTACCCTAGCTACGGGGGACTCGTAGTCGATGGCGGCCGGTGAACTGCCCATGTAAATCGAAACGCTAAGATCACTCAATAAGGATTCCCAACGGATTTCGAGTGTTTCCGGGTCGATCCTTTCAACCATGGCATTGGATATTTCGGCTCCTACAAAATGCATAGCGGATATATTCTCCCTTTTTTGCCCTTCAATGTACCAACTCTGAAAGCAAGATGCTATAGGGTACATGAAGGTTAGATGAGCAAGGCTCATTACACTATTGACGCCCTTTGGGTGATGATTAATGATTTTATTCGATTTTTGGAGGGAAATATAAAGGCTAGGCGTTTGTGTGTCAAAGGGAAATAGATCTATAAACCCATTTTTTGCTAAATATAGCTTTGTGATAAAGCTTGTGTGTTGGACGTGGAAGAGGAATGGTGTATACATGACGGGGATCCTCGACCAGTAGAGGGAGGTTTATGAGTTTTTAAAACGATCAATCTTGATAAAGTCGTAAAAAGTCTTTTCACCTGTCATTGCGAGGAGTCCTTCGGCTATGCTCAGGATAAACTCCACGACGAAACAATCTCGTAAATTCAAGTACGTGCATTGAAGGAGATTGCTTCGCTCCCGCCCGCCTCGCCTTGCGGACTCGCACCCGCCTGCCAGCGCCTGAAGCGCAGCTGATGGCGGGCAGGTGGCGGGCAGGTCGCTCGCAATGACACCGATGTTTACTTTTTAAAACTATCAATCTCGACATTGGTAGTATGGGTATTGTATATGAGGTATTCGTTATGGTTATATTTATGGGAGGACTCCCTGGGGCGGGTAAGTCTTCTATCGCAAAATTCTTAGCTGAAAAACTCTCTATTCATTACTATGATGTCGACGAAGTGAAGAAGGTGATATACCCACAGGATCCTGATTTTGACGATAACATGAAGCACGGGATACCCTTCAAAGCACAAACGCGACTCAAGGTGTTTGAAAAAGTTGTTGAGGATTTAAAGTCCCTATCCGAGAGGAATGAACACTTGATGGTTGATGAATCCCTGCATTTGAAAAAGCTGCGGCAGATATTGTTTGATGGTGCAAAGGCGCACTTCGGAGGATATGTTATTGTCTGGATAAAAACGGATGAGCAGGTTGTTGAGGAGCGTCTGAAAAACAAAGAAAGAACCGGTCATATACTCACAGACCCCATGAAGATGTATCGTAGTTTTGCAAAGGAATTTGAACCCTTTGATGAAAGCCACATCGTGTGCGAGAATAATGGCTCGATAGGAGAAACAACGGAAAAATTGTATTGCTTGATTAAGAACCTGGCCTCATTGAGGATTTAGAGAGGTATCTTTGCTGAAGATTTGTCAGGAAATCAACTATCTTCGATGAAAAAGGGGTTTTTGTGGAAGCTGTAAAGCCGTTAAAGGAGGCATCTGACTTAATAAAGGATGCCGGTGGTGAGGAATTCGACCTGTGCTTCCAGTGTGGGCTCTGCACAGTCAGTTGCCCGTGGAATAGTGTCAGAACCTTCATTCCTCATAAGATCATGCGTCAGGCACAGTTTGGTTTGGTTGACCTGGA
>Ga0307428_1001436_pt1 | contig 12108 bp, 16 predicted proteins | sample SalMarWE160240MG_FD_202161 | JGI IMG/M metagenome (GOLD analysis project Ga0307428, IMG submission 202161) | Salt marsh sediment microbial communities from the Plum Island Ecosystem LTER, Massachusetts, United States - WE1603-240 | ecosystem: Environmental > Aquatic > Marine > Intertidal zone >...
AATATGTCCAAAAGTGGTTCCTCCCTCTCTTTATGAGGCTGACCAGCGAGCCACCAACTAAATAAAACTTTCTCGCCAGTTTCCCGGTCAACTTTTGAACTCTCGAATAAGAGTATAGGATAGCCGAGTATCTTTTCGGCAGTTGGGTTTATAATCTCCTTAATTTTAAGTAAAATATCCATATGGGTCGGAGCCTTTATCAGCTTGACCAAGGTGTCAATTCTGGCGTGCTTGTGCTCATAAAGAAATATAAGTATCTCTTTTGAATCGGCATCCAATTCGCTAACAATTTTATTTAAGGTCTCCCGGTCTACTTTTAGCAATACTCTCTTATATAGCTCTTTTCTCCAATCCTCTAAATTAAGTGATATAATCCAGGCTTTTAATAATTCACCGGAAGAGTCATATTCTATGCGGATAGTATCACTCTGGCTTACTCCGTAAACTCTTTTTTCTATTCCTAAATCCTTGATGCTGCCCAGCAGTGTCTCCCATACAAATTCCGATTTAGAGGTAAAAAATGTGAGCTTCTTGGGGGTAAGGAGAAGGGTTCCCATACACCACCTTGATTGACCGGGAGTTAAATAACCACCCTTTTCCTTTAAAATTTCTTCATCAGGTAGTGAGTTAGGGGCTGTGTGCTGTGGATCAGAAGATGTAGATTGTGAATCCGGTGTCCTCTCCTCAATTGCCTTTTTCCAATTCTCAGGATCTTTTATGGCAATATATGGCACTCTCCTGCCTTCAGATACTATATTAAGTTGTTTTACTTTCTTGCCCAAAATCCATCCCCTCTTTACTATATTTATAGTCTTTATTTGATTGAGTAGAACCATGAATAGTATCTTTCTTCCCTGAACAAAAAACAGTCTTTTATTGGACAGGTATAAATTACCCAGTCTCCAAGAGGAAGCGAGTGAACTCCCGGTATCGTAGCTTGCCGTATAATACTTAATCACTTCCTCACCCGGTAGTAAAGGTAAACTCACTGGTTTTCTTATTGTATCTAAATCTCTTCTCATATTACGATTGCCTTCCTCTTTTCCTTCCTATGCTCTCTCTCCATTGATGACCCCTAAATAGAAATAAGGGGGGGATGGGGCTGCCACAGAGTAATTGGTTCCCAGGTCTATGCCGACCAGTCTAGCCATGGATATGGTCATTCCTCTCTTGAAACTTTGCTATAGTTTCCAATATCCTTTCCTCAGTAAACGGCTTGTCAATGAAACCGTGAACCCCCTCCTTGTCCTTCGCTTCTGCCCTTTTTTCTTCACTGCCGTAAGCGGAAATTATGACTACTACTGCCTGCGGGGCTGCCGCTTTGATTTCGGGAAGCATATCCATTCCATTCCCATCAGATAACTTTAGGTCTAATAATACCAAATTGGGCACCTTCTTCTTCAGACAGGCTATACCTTTAATTATGCTATTGGCAGCTGATACATTATACCCTTTGCTTTGTAAAGTATTGGTTAAGAGCCAGCACAAGTCCTCTTCGTCATCCACGATCAAGACATTCTTTATCTGCCTTTTTGGGAGCGGGACCGGCCTTAGCTCTTCCTTTTTCCTTCTTAATCGTTCCTGTTCCCTCTGTTCAAAAAAGGGTATCAGCTCTTCAAGTTCTTCGGGTTTGCGCCAGCCCGAAAGACCGCTTCTCCATACAAGTGCTTCGTCTTGTTTGATAATACCCTTTAGAATCCAGCTTTTCAGCCTGGAGTGATAGATTAATCTGTATGTATCCGCCCCTCTTTTCACATCGTATTTTATCTCTGACATGACCTCTCCTTTTGGATTGAAGTCAGATATCAGAAGTCAGAAATCATATGTCAAACTGTTATCTTTTCTGTCTTCTGTCCTCTGTCTTCTGTTATTACACCTCGGGGTCTATTTTGTGGGCAAAGAGATTGTAAAGACAGTACCCCTTTTCCAAACGCTTTCTACACTTATTCTCCCACCGTGACTTACCACAATCCCGTAAACTATTGATAGACCCAGACCTACTCCCATTGGCTTAGTACTAAAAAAAGGATCAAATATCCTGATAATATCTTCTTCGGGGATGCCTACCCCTGTATCTTGAATCTTTACAACAAAAAAGTCCCCTTCAATACTGGTACTGATTGTCATTGTGCCGCCTTTAGGCATGGCCTCAACAGAATTGATTACCACATTCAAGAATACCCGGTAGATATGTTCCCTATCGACATTTATTATTGATGGCTTAGCGTCAAATTTCTTAATCACCTCTACCAATTGTATGGAAAGACTGCTCCTTATCGAACCCAAAACCTTTTCTATAATCCTATGCATATCATGGGAACGGATGTTAAGCTCCGGTGGTCGAGCACAGTTGAGGAGTTCGGTGATCAAAAAGTTAATTCTCTCCGTGTTTCTAATAATAACTTCAATATGTTTGGACCAGGGGTTATCTTCGCTATAAGCCTTCTTAAGCTGCTGGACCGCCATAGACACGTTAGCAAGCGGATTTCTTATCTCATGGGCTATACTGGCGGCTATTCTACCGGTAAAGGCAAGCCTTTCGGATAGAACCGATTCTTTGCCATGATTGCCAACTCTTTTATAGGAATCTTCACCTTTTGATCCGGACATGATATTTCTCCCTTCCCTGACCTCTTTTTCTCTCAAGGGTATCCTTGGGCTGCTTATTCAGCTGATAAAGCCGCTTTGGCTATCTTCTTTTTTAATCTAGGGCTAACCCAGCCACAGCTCTGGCAACCTTCTTCTAATAGTTCTTTGGCCGGGGCGGGCTTGCCGCACTGGGGACAGGTTTCGGTTTCCTCACTTATCTTGCCAGAAACAATCCTATTTAGCGCTTCCGCCCATTCATCTATTTCTTTACCGGCAAAAGAGGCTGTACCTTTGGTTAAATTAGCCTGATATAATATATCAAGAACTTTCTCCTTTTTGCTATCAAGACTGCTTGTTTTTCTCATCCCGGTGTTAACCCCAATTATCCTATCCACAGGAAGATCAAAAACCAATTTTCTCTCAAAATCGTTCCACCAGCACAATCTCTTATTGGTAAGATAGAGATGACCTGGCCTCCAGGTCTCTTGTTTTATACCGGAGGCAGGAACTAAATACCATACCTTTCCCCCTCGGTGAGTGACCTCTTCTCCTTCGGTCAGGAAGTCAATGGGCCCCTCTTCAAACTCCGGAAGTACGGGGTTCACCTCTAAAGAAAACCCCGTCGTTGCTAAATTTTGCTCAATAGCATCTTTTAACTGATTTGTTTCTACTGCATTAAACCGATGCACTTGATCCTGTTTATCTATAAGATAAAGTACCTGTTTTTTCTTTCCTTTAACAAAATGCGCTTCTCCTCTCACTACCAATGCCTTTATTTCTTCTAATGGTATCTGCCAGGTGATTTCATCAAAATCTTGACGATAATGAATAAACCTTTTATTAGTTAAATAAAAATAGCCTGGTCTCCAGGCATTATATATTCCTTTGCTATAGTAATAAGAACCATACATTTTCAGGGCAATTTCTTCTCCTTCAACTAAAGAAAGGACATTTTTCTTCCTATGTTCTCTTTCCCAGGCCCTACTTTTTTCATCCCAGGCCTGCATCACTCCATATTTAAGCATAGTCTCCATTCCCGCTAATGCTGCCCTTAAATTAACACCGATTAAAGGAATGCCAGCCACAGAAATAATAATATCCGCATTTATTATCAATCCTTTATCTAAAATTCGATCTAACAGATCTACTAAAGTTGCGTGTGTATCTCTTGATGGTTCCATTTCTTCCCCCTATACGAAACTATATGGTGGCCAGGGACCGGTAAAGCGAACAGAAAATCCTTTCAGATGTTCAATTTTCTCTAGCTCTTCACCCAGTATTTTGCTCTTTTCCTTAAAAAGCAAACAAGAGAGGTTCAAAAGCATTTGTTTTTCTTCTTCAAGTTTTTTGGTCTTTTCTACCTTGATTTGGTCGACACATCTTCTAATCTGCTCATAAAAATCCTTAAAATATTTATCTGCTTCCTTTTCCAGCGCTTTTTTTAATAAGTTCTCCAATTTCTGCTTATACATATAAGCCAGGCCCTTAGATTTGGATTTAATATCCTCACTCAATTTCTTGATCTCAGGGGTTGCCTCAATTAACCCTTCGCTGATAATTTTGGGGTCCCAAAATACCTGCACTCCAAACTCAGCTCTGTCTTTGAGCTTAGCTAGTTTTTGTCTTAAATTTTCCTCATCACCTTTTAACCACTTCTTGATATTCTCATCGGAGGCAAAGCCCTCTTCACCCTTAATAATAGTGTCAAATCCCAGGGGTAAAACCGTGCCAAATTTTTCCCAAGCAACTTCCACAACTTTCGCATGAGTAGTCAGCCATAATTTAACCTTTTCCTGATCCTCTGATTGATAGGGTTTTGGTAGGCAATTATGCACTACAGCAGATAAATCTTGGTATGAAATAGTGTAAACGCTACTACCCTCTATTCCAATATTTCCAAGGGTTATCTCTTCACTTCCCTCGACTATACAATAAAGATATCTTGCTTCAGTCATCGATGCTCCTTTTGAATAAGTAGAAGTCAGAGGTCAGATTTTTCTGTAATCTGATTTCTGACTTCTGTTTTCTGTTTTCTATTTTCTGTTCTCTGTCTTCTACTTCTTTCCACCTTTCGGGATTTATCATCTTGTCTAATAGCTCATCCACAATACTATCCAATCCATCCCTTACGGATTTAACCGACTCAGTAACACCCTGTTCCTTTTTTATCTCCTCAATAGCCACATCTAAATCCATAAGGGCTTCCCCGAGTCTATCTACCTCTTCCTCAGATAGAGTGCCTCCTTCCATACGCTTTACTGCCTGGAGGTTAAGAGCGTCTTTAATTATTTCTACTAAAGCAATAACTAACCCTAAAACCCCGTGTTTTAGATTGTCTGTATCAATGTCGATTGGCATTTATCGCTCCTTTATCAGAGATCAGAAGACAGAGGACAGAAGTCAGATTTTTCTGTTCTCTGTTCTCTGTCTTCTGTTATCTCGCTTCCGATTTGAGTGCCTTGGCTTTGCTGGCAGATATCCAACCACACCATGGACAACCGGTATCAGTAAGTACTTCTACCGGAACTCGTTTGTTGCATTGCGGACATTCTTCTTTACCTACCATAGCCTCTTTCCAGGCTACAGTCTCATAATTAGTACCGGACGGAAACTCCAAACCATATTTGGCAGCAGTCTCAAAGGAAGCCAATGCTGCCCGAACCCTGATACCCAGAAGTTCCACACCGGCGATAGATATGGCGATATCAGCATTTATCACCAGACCTTTATCCAAGATACGATCTATGACATCAACCAAAGTACCACTTGTATCCCTTGTCGCTTCCATTCCCATTTTCTGCCTCCTTCGCTCCACTCAGTTAGATTTATTATTTAGCCGTGCACTTAAATTACTCTTTTTCCATTGAATCCATACGCCTACGCATGGACTTTCGCGCAAAATTCAAAAGGTTTCCATCTTCATCAAGAAGAACTTCATATAAAGCTAAGATGTCCATCTGATCAGGAATAGACCGCTTCTCCACCATCTCAATAGATATATTCCATCCCTTTTCATCCTTGCTAACCCCTACCGTAGAAGAAGTTGCCAACCCGGTTAATTTACTTAATTCCTTACGTGCCTTTTCAATTAAAATTCCTAATTCCTTAGCCATTTTTACTCCTCCGCTCTCTTAATTTTTTTTAACCTTTGCATTAATTCTTTTTCTATCTGATTGTAATCCTCTTCACTGATCTTGCCTTCGTCCAAGAGCAGTTGATACTCCTTGAGCTTTTCTATAACTCCTTCTTTGGTTACCAGGCGCTCTTTATCAACTTCATTCATTATTCCCTCAAGTACCTTTTTTGCCAAAGTTAAGGGCATCTTTAATAAATCATCAATAATAAAAGCCATTTTTTATGCCCCCTTAAAACCCTTTTAATTTAATATTAACGAAATTATAAGGTGGAACAGGACCGACATACTTAAACTTCAATTGATTCTCATATTTTTGGGCTAATTCGTTCACTCTTTTATCAAAATCTTTTTCTTTATTTTTATCCACTAAGAAAGAGGAGTTAAGAAGCATTTTGATGCCTATGGGTTGGTTAAGACGGCTATCGACAGCTATTTCCTTCAAAGAACTATAAATTTTCGGGATATATTTCTTTTCCCATTCCTTAACTATAGATTCAACCAATCTACCTGCCTTAAGTTTGGCGTTTTGATCTTCCTTTGCTGATAAATCAACTATTTTCTTCTTTAATTCTTGAAAGTCTTTAACTCTACTCTCCATCTCTTTCACTACCGCATCCTCTATCCAGAGGACTTTTACCCCTAACTCTATTTTGCCCTTAAGCATTTTTAATTGCCGCATAAATTCTAAATAGTTTTGTCTTAAAAGTTCGGTTACTTTCTCCTCATTTCCAGCAATAATTCCGAAACTCATCGGAAGAATAAGATATTCCCTGGCGATTTCTTCAAGAACATGGGTATGAGCTAAAAGATTCACTCTGATAGGGTCGTATTCTATCTCCTCTGCCTCACTGATCACTGCGGCTAAATCCTGATAATTATATGAATATACCTTCTTTCCATCAATTCCGCTAAAACTAAATTCTTTTCTTTTGGATTCTTCTATAAAACCATAGATATATCTACTTACCGGCATTATTCTTTCCTCTTCCTTTTTACTTCCATAAATTTAATCTAAATGAGCTTTCAGTGACTTAATGGCTTCTTTAAAGTGCTTTAGAGAAATCTTAAAGGTGGCATCATTCTTCTTTTCTATCTTTCCTGCCTTTTTTTTAATAAATTCCCTGATTGCTGCCATAGAAGCCTCTCTACAGATTGCCTCAATATCCGCCCCGGTTAAGCCTTCTGTTTCTTCAGCCAAAACAGGAGGGTTCACATCATCAGGCAGAGGTTTCCCCTGCAGGTGAACCTGAAAAATCTTCTCCCGGCTCTTTTTATCCGGTATCGGGACTTCTAAAATCAGATCAAATCTACCCGCTCGCAGGATAGCCGGGTCAATTAATTCCTTTCTATTGGTAGCTGCTAAAACTATCACTCCTTTAAGTTCCTCTATCCCGTCCAGCTCAGTTAAAAATTGGCTAATGACCCTTTCTGTTGCCTGAGAATCCCCGCTTGTTCCCCGTTGCGGAACCAGGGAATCAATTTCATCAAAAAATAGAATAATAGGAGCAGCCTGCCTTGCTTTACGAAAGAGCTCCCTTACCCCCCGCTCTGACTCTCCAATGTATTTTGACATAAGCTCGGGTCCTTTAACGGATATAAAATTTACCTCACTTTCATTGGCCAGGGCCTTAGCCATCAAGGTCTTTCCCGTCCCTGGAAGTCCGGATAACAAAATACCTTTTGGTGGCTTAGTGTGGGTATAATCGAATAAATCAGGATATTTTAAAGGCCATTCCACCACTTCGGTTAGCGCTTCTTTAAGCTCTTCCAGTCCACCCACATCATCCCATTTCACATTGGGAATTTCCACAAAGACCTCTCTGATTGCCGAGGGTTCCACTTCTTTCAAGGCCGCCCTAAAGTTATCCATAGTAACCTCTAATTCTAAAAGCATTTTATAAGGGATCTCGTCTAATTCGAAATCAATATTAGGCAGGATAATTCGTAAGGAATTCATAGCGGCTTCCCGGCATAAGGCTTCTAAGTCAGCTCCTACAAAACCATGGGTGATCTGGGATATTTTTTCTAAATCTACATCTTTGGCTAAAGGCATCCCCCGGGTATGAATATGCAAAATTTCCAGACGAGCCTTTTGATCAGGGATACGTATGGAAATCTCCCGATCAAATCTTCCCGGTCTTCTTAAGGCCGGATCAAGAACATTGGGAATATTGGTAGCTCCAATAACAATTACTTCCCCTCGAGATTCCAATCCATCCATCAGGGCTAATAGTTGAGCCACTACCCTTTTTTCTACCTGTTTCTCTCCCCCCATCTCCTCCCGCTTGGGGGCAATAGCATCAATCTCATCGATGAAGATGATAGAAGGGGCATTAGTTTGGGCCTCCTTAAATACACTTCGCAGACGAGCTTCGCTTTCTCCGTAGAATTTCCCCATAATTTCGGGGCCGCTTATATGGCTAAAATGTGCCACCGTCTCCTGGGCTACTGCCCGGGCGATTAAAGTCTTTCCACATCCCGGAGGACCATAAAGCAAAACCCCCTTGGGGGGTTCAATGCCTAATCTTTCAAAAATTTGAGGATATTTTAGAGGAAGTTCGATCATCTCCCTAATTCTTTGAATTTCCCGGCCCAGTCCGCCAATATCTTCATAAGATATCTTTAACTGTTTTCCGGTTACTTCTTTCTCTTCTTTCATCTTGATGGTAGTACCGGTATGGATAAAAACTGGCTGTTTAGCAGGAAGGGTGGAAACCACCATAAAATCAAAGCTTCGTGCACCAAAAAGATTGGCTCTTATTCTATCCCCCTCTACCAAAGGTAGACCTTCTAACAGACTACCTATATATTTAGTATCCTCAGTCCCCCGCATAGACTTTATTAGAGTTAAGGGAGTCAGGACTATTTTATCGGCTAATTTACATTCGCATTTTTGAATACTTACTTTTTCGTCTAATCCTGCCTGGGTATTCTCTCTTAATAAACCATCCATTTGAATAATCGCTTTTCCTCTATCCTCCGGATAGGCAGGCATAATTTTAGCTACTGATTTTCTTTTACCGAATACTTCTATTATTTCCCCTACTTCTATACCCATTTTTTTAAAATCTGCAGGGTCAATTCTAACGATTGCTCTTCCTACATCTTTGGCTTTTGCTTCTGAAACCTTCAGAGTTAATTTTATATTTTTAGTCATAGTTTATTCCTTACTCCTATAAATCCAGAAGCCGCTCTTGATATCTTCAGTCTTCTCAGTTTTTTTCCTGGCTTAAATTTTTTCCAATTTTATCTCTAACATGCCATTTTTATAAGAAGATTTCATACTTTCTTTATTTCCCTTGGCAGGAAGCAAAACCTCCTTGGCGTATTTTCTTTCTTTGTTTTCTGCAGATAGCTTAAGAATATCTCCTTCCAGGTTAATCTTGATATTCTCCTCAGAAACTCCGGGCAGCTCCGCAATGACTAAAATATGATCCTTTTCATCAAATATATCGACTATCGGCTCCCTGATTTCTTCTACCACCGGGCCTTTTGCCGTTTTCTTAATATTGCCAAAGGTCTCTACCAGGGGTTTTCCTCCTACTAAAGTTTTTATGCTAAAACCATAAATACCTTTTGCATCTTTAGGTAGCCCTTTAATTTCACCAACTTTTTTAATTTCTCCAGCTTCTTTAGTTACCTTTTCTGCTAAGTTAATCAAGTCACTAAATCCCTTAAATATTCCTCCCAATCTCACTTTTCCCATATCAAAGTCAAATTCCAGACCTTCTTTTTCTTCCTTTTTTTCTTTTTCGGTCATTTTTTTTCTCCTTTTAGCTTTATTTTAGGTTTAGATTTACAAAATTATAGGGTGGAGTTGGCCCAACATACTTAAATTTTACTCTTTGGGCATATTTGGCTACCAATTCATTTACCTGATTATCAAATTCCCTTTCCCGGGATCTATCCACTAAAAAAACAGCATTTATCAGCATCTCATCACCTTGAGTTTCATTGAGGAGAAAATGATAAGAAATTCTTTTTAAGGCATTGATTATCTCCTGGCCTTCCTTATCCCTTTTTAGCCCTAAGGCAGTCTTTACTATTTTTCCTAAGTTTATTCCCTCGGCATAACTTACTTTAAGGGATTTTTTAGCTATTTTTTCCTTGAGAGACTTTATTTTTTTGTCTTCATCTACCAACTCCTGGAAAATAACTTTCATCTCTTTCCAGAAAGCCTTTAAGCCTAACTCTACCTTATTATCCATATCCTTTAACAGATTTTTAAGTTCCAGATATCTTTTTCTTAAGAGGCTTCGGACTTCCTCAGCACTTCCTGCCACCGTGCAAAATCTCATGGGGAGAACGGTATAATTCTTCATCACCTCTTCCACAACTTTTTCATGAGCGATTAAATTTTCTTTATCTACTACATATTTTTCCAGGGAGGAGTTGCTAATGACTGCGCTGAGATCCTCATAGCCAATGGTAGATACTATGTCGCCTCTTCCACCGATTCCTATGGGACCAAAGTTTATTCCCTCATTGGTAGCAATGATACAATAAATGTATTTACCTTCTCCTGCCATTATATTCTATCCTTCCGATGCATTATTTCTTGTTCTAAAGCGGAAATATAACTATGGGGTGATCTTCTTCTCCTTATTTTAGCCCATTCCCGAGCCATTATTCTCCGAGCAAGAACTCCCAAGGAAGCCCCATTTAAACTTTTTGGTTTTCCTTCCTCTTCCTTTTTTTGAAATTCGGTCATTCCCTGTTCTAACCAATTTACTAATCCCTTATCACCTAATTTCTTTTCCTCATATTCTTTTAAGTTTATATTTAATATTTCAAAAGATGAATCTTCTTTTTTCATAATTAGCCGGAAGGCTTTCCCCCTATTTCTTCAAGAATCGGCAGAGTCAAAAACCGGATTAGATGATTATCTGATCAACAGTGTTTATCGATCAGAACCTTGACTAGATTTTTTACTTTTACTTGATTAATACTGCTCCCGATACGGCTGGTCTCCGAGGCCAAAATATCCTGGCAAATTTCTCTAAAAATCTTATTCTTGGCACTTACCAGACCGCCTAAAGTTTCCAGGCTTTTAGCAATCATAATACAACCCCGGATAGTCGGTCTAAATTCACATTCTTCGGACACCCGAAGGTCTCTTACAATATCTACAATTTTTGCTGCATCCTGGTAGGATAGATTGGACTTGGCTTTGGTGATGGAAATCTCTGTCTCCCTATCGAAATAATCTAAATCCATAGTAATCATTCTGTCCCTCAAGGCATCCTGGCTGCGGTGAACCCCGGCATACTCTTCGGGATTACTGGTAAAGATAGCGATAAAATCAGGGTGAACCTTCAGGTAATCACCACTTCCCCGAGCGGCGGGTAGACCCATCATTTTTTCCTGTAGAATGGAAAGCAGGACATTATTGGCTTCCGGGCGAGAACGGGTAAATTCATCATAAATAAGGATAAGCCCATGCTCAACTGCCACGGTCAAGCGGTTGTCTACCCAGCTTTTCTGCACATCTTCCTCGGCTTTCATCACCGTATGAATAAAATTATCCACCACTCTCCTGGTACGATAACCCTGCTCTCCCCCCACTAAATCGGAAGTAGTAAATTCTTCATCTCCATGAATCATAATCACCGGCCGGTCAATTATACTGGCCAGATGGAGGGCAAGCGTAGTTTTCCCGGTTCCCGAAGGCCCCCGGAAATGAAGGGGAAAACCTGCCTTAATATACCCCAAAGCTCTTACGGTTATCTCCTTAACAAATTTTGTTTCCACAAAATTTGGTAGGGCACGAGCTTTCAAAACAGTTGTTCCTTTGCTTACCATAATCATTAATCACCTCACTGCTTAAAAATCAATCTTTAATTCTTTAAATTTCGAGTGTTTAAAAACCCGGTTAGTTTTTTGAGGGGAAGAATGATCTTTTTCCCAACTCCCCTTTTGTAATTTTTTTCTTAATTCTAAAACCTGTTTATTTTTATTGACTATCTTAGATAATTTATCCCTGATTTCTAGCATTTTCTCTTGAGATTTTTTTACCGCTAAATCTTGCTTGGAAAATCTTAGTATATCTTTTTGAAGTTCTTGACTTAATTCCTTATCATCTACCAGTGTTTCCATAATCTTTTGCTCTTTTTTGCTTCTGGATAAAGAATTAGTGGTTCTGATCTTTCGTTGATTTCTATTTTCTAAACCGGTCTTGGAATCTCGAAATGTTTTTAGTGCCACCAAACTTTCGTGCTTCATAGACACCTCCATTATTTACTTTAACTATCTCGTTTTTCCTATATCACAGGGTAATATAAATTCTCTTCTTTTCGGATTTTACTTTCTTCCATAAGTTCTTTAACTATAGGTATATACCATCTCCAGTCTTTTCCCAGCTCGGCACCAATTTCAGTAAGTTT
>Ga0307428_1001437_pt1 | contig 12098 bp, 13 predicted proteins | sample SalMarWE160240MG_FD_202161 | JGI IMG/M metagenome (GOLD analysis project Ga0307428, IMG submission 202161) | Salt marsh sediment microbial communities from the Plum Island Ecosystem LTER, Massachusetts, United States - WE1603-240 | ecosystem: Environmental > Aquatic > Marine > Intertidal zone >...
TGGTCAGCCCCGCTTCCGTGCCCGGAAGGAGTTCATTCTCTTCAGGGAAAGCATCTTCGCGAGGAAATCGAGGACTACCGGGACGTCCATAAGCTACTAAAATACTCCATCGATATATACGTATCTTGTATTTTTAGGTGCAATATGTACACTTGACACCTCTCCTTATTCCTCCTACTCTGCCCACATTATGACTCACCATCTTCTTGCTAAAAAGATATAAACCTCCATGGACCAAGAACGCTTACGCTGGCAACCCATGGCGATCCTCCTGGGCCTGGCTCTGATCTGGGGAGCAAACATGGCCATAGTGAAGATCGGGTTGCGGGAGCTCGCCCCCCTTTTCATGGCAGGGGTGCGCTCCCTGGTTGCCGCGGCGTGTCTCTACATCTGGATAAAGGCCAAGGGGCTGCCTGTCTTTCCTTCCAGACACATCGCATTTCACGGGATGGTTATCGGGCTGCTGTTTGCCCTCGAGTTCGGCCTCATCTATGTGGGGCTCGGGTACACGTCTGCGTCGCGTACCTATATCCTGCTTTACACGGCCCCCTTCTTTGTGGCCCTTGGGGCACATTTCTTTCTCAAAGGCGACCGGCTCAATCCGTGGAAGGCCGCAGGTCTCATCCTCTCCTTTTCCGGTGTGGTAGCCCTCTTTATGAAGGATTTCGGCTCCTTTTCCCTCGGCACCCTGCCCGGTGATCTCATGGCCCTGGCAGGAGGAGCGACGTGGGGAACAACGACTGTCTATGTAAAGAGGTATCTCTCAAACAGAACCGTACCATTGCAGACCCTCTTCTACCAGACAGTTTTCTCTGCTCCTCTTCTGCTTCTTATGAGCATCATAACCGAAGACCCGATTCTGACCGGCTTTTCCTTGGCTACAGGTCTTTCGGTCTTCTACCAATGCATCATTGTTGTCTTCCTCTCCTACCTTGTCTGGTTCGAGCTTATCCACCGATACCCTGTCAGTCTGCTGCACGCCTTTTCCTTTTTCACTCCGGTGTTCGGCGTGTTTCTGAGCGGTGCCCTGATCTTAGGCGAGATTATCACTCCCGGTCTTGTCCTGGCCCTTGTCCTCGTAAGCCTGGGAATGGTTTTGGTCAACCGCTGATCTCAGGGATGTGAGATATCGCCATATATACTCGTATCTCACAGGGGCCAGGCTTTATAGATCGGCCTGTCAATCTCGATAGGCCGGCACCGGCTTTCTCTTATCTGGAATTCCATGTGAGAAGCACGGGATCAGCTGCCTGGCTGGAAAAACCAGGACTTCATTCGAGAAGGCCAATACCGGGGGCTTCGCATTCTTCTCCAGGAGAGCCTGACAACGGTCATCTGCTCGCTGTCGAGTGCTGCCTCCCCGTACACCACCAGATTAAAGGCGCCGACTATTCCCCTTATCTCCCCGGAGAGGGAGGGGAATCGTTTGCCCAGGCGTGAACCATACTCGGCAGGGGTCTCGCTCAAAAGCCGGGGCAGGCCGCTGCGACTCCCCCACCTCGGAAGGGCACGGTAAATCTGAACCGCGCTACGGTACCCCTTCAACCACTGTACCACCCTTTGCAAGCCCATGCTTAGGGCCTTCCACAGCCTTTGAGCCCATGATAGCAAAAGTTGCCAATGAATAGGTTCTCTCTCCTGCTTCGCTGTTCTCGAGAACAGCCACCGCAGCAGGTACCACACACCAAGGGCGCAGAGAATGAGCCCCAACATGATCCCCAGCCCCAGAAAGCCCCATTCCACAATCCTCCCCACCAGCTCGCTCCACCAGCTGCTTTCGCCTGAAGGGACAAACTCCGCCTCGCTGCCTCCAGCCGAGGAAGAGGACGCCTCTTGCCGCAGGCGAGCTCTGAAAAAGAAAAACCGCAACACTCGCACCAGGATAGGACTCAACGGCCCGGCTGCCGACCTCAATGCCCCATAACCTGCCTCGGCAGCAGCAATCAGGTAGGGCATAAAGAGCAATACCAGGCCTGCCCCGAAGGCAAGCACTACAACGGTGAAGCTCGCAAGCACAGCAATCCCCTTATAGCCCGCAAGGAACTCCCTCTGCGCGCTGCCTCTGCTTCTCGCCAGGCCGATGGCCAAAAGGCTGAAGATAAAGAAGGGGAAGAGCAGGAGTTCCGATGCTGGATCCTTTATCTCGATCCCTCCTTTCACCAGCAACAGCAGTTTTACGATCAAAAGGCAAAAGAAGGCCGCCACCCCGAGATCGAAACGGCTGCAAATGGTGAGGTAGGCCGGCGACCTTCTGGCCAAGCCCACCCCTCCCAGCCAAAAAAGTACCGAAAAGATCAGGATGATAATGAGTGTAAACCATTCCAGCGCATCTCTCGTTCTGCCAAAGAACTCAACGAGCCAGACTTTGCCGAGATAGGGATACATTTGATAGTTAATAGTGTAGACTATTCTGGAGGCTGCGAGCAACAACCCCAGGACCTGGAGCCCCAATACCGAGATCACCCGCAGACCCATTCCCCGTACTGCCAGGGTAAGCGCCGCCGCCAAAAAATAGGCGCCGATCGCCTCTGGCAGGGGGAAGGGCCGATGAACGATCGAGGTCATCAGAAAGTTCGCCCAGGCATAGAGCCAGACGAGCCCCATACCGCCGTGCGCCAGAAACAGGAGTATTCCTCGGTCCTTCCTCATGGTTTCCGGGCCCCCTCGATACGAATCTCATCAAGCGAATACACCGTACCCCTATGCGTATGACCATCCCACGGGCTGTGAGAGGAGCCCACCACGAATATCGTGGGTATCCGTTTGTTCTGAAAGTACTGTGCACTCGAGGGTGTTCCCCCATTTATCCCGTAGGAAAAATGAATACAGCTCACACCCCAGGGCAATTCCAGGGCTCGGTACAGCATGTCCGCAAGGCTTCCTTCAGCCCTCATCTTAAGCCTCGCCAGGATCTCCAGGATAGAGGGAACCTGCTGAGGGCTTCTACCTATCGGCAGGATAGACGGGCCTCCCTCCGCCACGCCGTTGGTAACAAGCCCCAATGCATAGCCCCTCTGATGGCACTGAACTGTCAAAGAACCCACCACCTCGAGGGTCTGCTCGAAGCTCTCAGATGCCTGTTCTCTCTCGAATCGGCTCACCTCAACGGCCAGCAATACCTTTTCCTGCTCCGAGGGTTCAAATACCTTTTCCTGGAGCCGATTGTGGTGGGCGCTCGCCTTCCAGTGAATGTGCCGGGCGGGTCGCCAGTGCCGGTAGTCCCTGGTGCCGAGTATGTAGACGGGATCCTGTACCGGACTCTTGGCCCCCGGTACGCCGAAGAAATCCCGCCTGGGCAGCGAAAAGGGCTTCAGCTGTACGAGCCTGGGGTACACGATGACCTGCATCTCAGCCCCTGCCCTCTTCTCCCTCGGGAAGAAGCCGAACAGATCGCCCGCCTTCACGTGGGCCGGTCCGATGCGATACACCCCCCGGCGCCGGGCAATGAGTTCCCAGTTGAAACGCGCCTTCTGATACCAAAGCAGCCCGCGCTCTCCGGTAAGGCCACGCTGCCCTGAGGACGGCTCAAGCCCGCCTGTTACAGCTACGCTCATCTGAAGCCAAACGGGCAGAAACTTGTGGTTCTCAGCGGTCACCTGAAGGGCAAGGGATTCGTCAGGGAAGAGCTTATCCTTATCTACCATCGAGGAATACCGGATCCCGGAAAGACCCAGCCTGCTCCACAGCCTTGCTCCGGTCATGATCCCTAAAATGAGCAATGCCAACACGGTCAGATCCCGTTGGCCGTTCAGCAGAGCGATAAAAAGGCAAATCCCCACTAGAAACTGCATCAAAGGTATAATGAAGATGGAGGGAATTCTGGTCTCCGGAGCTTCCATGGCAATTCTTCTATCCGGTTGGTGCAGGCACGGGCATCTGCTCTATAATCTCCTCAAGAAGATGCTCCGCCGTTTCTCCCCGCAGCCGCTCCTCGTCGGTCAGGATCAATCGGTGGGCAAGGACGGGCAGTGCCAGCTCCTTGATATCGTCGGGCAACACAAATTCCCTGCCCCGCAGTGCAGCCAGGGCCTGGCCTGCGCGCATCAACCCCAGGGAACCCCGCGGGCTTGCCCCGAAACGCAGGGACTTGTTTGCACGGGTGGCCCTCACGATATCCGCGATGTATTCCCGTACCGGAAGGGAGATTCTGATCCTCTTTCGTTCGTCTTGCAGCCCGGTGATCTGTTCGGGACTCGCCACGGCCTCCAGGCTCCCGAGAGGATCTTCCTCTCGAAAGCGTTCCAGTATTGAGATCTCTTCCCCCTTCTCGGGATACCCCAGCCGAAGTTTCAACAGAAACCTGTCAATCTGTGCCTCTGGCAAAGGAAAGGTCCCTTCCAGTTCAATCGGGTTCTGGGTGGCCATGACAAAGAAGGGATGGGGCAGGAGGTAGGTCTTGCCATCCACGGTTACCTGCCGTTCCTCCATACTCTCGAGCAGGCTTGACTGGGTGCGGGGTATGGTGCGGTTAATCTCATCGGCGAGCAGAATATTGGTGATCACCGGCCCTGATTGGTAGGTGAAATGGCCGGATTGCTGATCATAGACATTAAACCCGGTGATATCCGAGGGCAGCAGATCCGGGGTAAATTGCACCCTCTTAAAGGCGCCGCCTATGGTCCTGGCCAGGGACTTGGCCATTAAGGTCTTGCCCAGTCCGGGTACATCCTCGATGAGCGCATGGCCATCCGCAAGGATGGTCACCAGCAGGAGCTCGAGTGCGTGCTGTTTCCCCACGATAACCCGTGATATGTTCTCTATAATCCGATCACATAATGAAAAATCCACCTCACCACCTCCCAATGCCTCATCCAAATCCCTGCATCGCCGCAGCGATAATGCTGATCCTCATACCATGCCTCCTCGCTCTTGTAAAGCAGCGCGAAGAATAGTGCTCTTCGTGGTATATTACGAGCGAAGCTTCGCCTCAAACCGACAGGTAATGTTTGGATTACCACATGGCCAAAGAGGCAGTCGGGTTTTAAGTCCTGCTCGCGGGACGCTGTATAACATCGCACGGTGATTTAATAAATGGAGGGCAAAACGTGGATCTCAAGGTACTGCTTACCACATTCGGCATGGTATTTCTCGCTGAATTAGGCGACAAGACCCAGCTGGCGACCTTTGCCTTTGCCGCTGAGGGCAAGTCACGGCTCGCCGTTTTTATCGGAGCTGCCGCCGCACTTGTATTGACTTCTCTTATAGCCGTAATTCTAGGCGCTGCCGTGAACAGGCTTGTTCCTGCGAACTATGTCAAAACCGGCGCAGGAGCACTCTTTCTCATCCTAGGAGCTTGGATGCTTTTCTCCACCTGGGTAAGGTAGATACGGCACCATGGGCTCAGAGATCTAACCACGCTTCGCCTCAAACAGGGAAGAGCTTGAGCTATGAAGGAGTCTCCTGAGCAACGGCTGAAAAAGAAAGTCTGGCCTCTAACCGGAAAAGAACAGCGGTTGATAGCCGAATAGCCTGGGAATAGCCATAATCAAGGATTCCCAATAGGTTACTATTAAAAGAACCATAACGGAGACCAACAGAAAAGGCAGTATGGCCTTGGTGATTCGCTCGAGTTTTACGTCTCCTATGGCGCAGGCAATGAAAAGGCATACCCCGACAGGCGGGGTAGTGAGGCCGATCACCAGGTTCAGCACGATGATAACCCCAAAATGGAGGGGATCTACCCCTATCTCATTCATGAGAGGAAGCAAGACCGGGGTCAGAATGATCAGGGAAGCGGTGGTTTCCATGAATGTCCCCACTACGAGCAAGACGATATTTACAAGGAGCAGAATGGCGATGCGGTTATGGGTAATATCGATGACCGTCTCGGTTATATATTGGGGAATCTCTTGGCTGGCCAGAAGCCATGAAAAAATACTCGCGGTTCCGATGACCAGCATAACCAGCGAGCTTGTTACTGCAGTATTTATAATTATCTTCGGCAGATCGATAAACCTGATATCGCGGTACACGAAGAGGCTGATGATAAGGGCATAAAATGCGGCTACACAAGCACTTTCGGTAGGGGTAACGATCCCGGTTAAGATCCCTCCCAGGATAATAAGGGGCATCATCAAAACCAGTACTGCATCAAAGGTCGCCTTGAAGGCCTTGCCTACTGATACGAGAGTTCCCTTGGGATACTTTCTCTTCCGAGCGTAAATGGCGACCACACCCATCTGGGAGAGCGCTAACAATACCCCCGGGATAAAGCCCGCCAGGAAAAGGGAGGCAATCGAGACCTCTCCCAGAACCCCATAGATAATAAAGGGTATCGAGGGAGGCACGATAGGCCCAATAGTGGAGGATGTAGCGGTAACCGCGGCTGAGAAATCAAGATCATATCCTTCTTTTTTCATCGCTGGGATGAGGATCGACCCAATGGCACTCGTATCCGCGACGGCGGCACCGCTGATCCCCGCAAAAATCATGCTGATAACCACATTGATGTAAGCCAGCCCTCCCCGGAACGACCCTACCAGGACATTGCAGAAGGCCACCAGTCTCTGGGTCATGCCCCCGGCGCTCATGATGTTTCCTGCAAGAATAAAGAATGGAACCGCCATCAATACCGGATTGTCTATCCCGGTGAATATGCGTTGGGCAGCCAGCATATGAGGGATGTCGCCCTCTGAAAGAAAAGCGATAAAGGGAGTTAGCCCCAAGACAAAGGCAACAGGGACCCCTATGAGGAGAAAAAATACGAAAGAGACGAGCAATGCCAGGATAAGCATTTGATCTACCTTTCAATCACGCCGGCTTACGACTGCTTCTTGCCGTCATCTCCTTTAATCGCAGGCAAATAAAGGTGATTTCATGGACCAACATGACCAAAGAGCCGATGGGGACAGCCATATACGGCCATGACATCGGAATGCGCATGGCAGGGCTCAATTGATGGCGCGTTATTATCACCAGGCAGAACCCCCCCCAAAATAGCACCCCGAGAAAGGAAGCGATAAAGATATGTACCAGTAGAGACGCCTCTTTCCTGATTCCTTCAGGAAACATCTCCGCTAAAAAAGTTACAGCGATATGTTCGCCCCTCTTCAGGGCAACCCCGGCGCCCAGCAAGGAAGACCATACCAAGCAATAGCGTGCAAACTCCTCTGTCCAGAAAAGAGGAAGGTGGAGAACATACCGGAAAATGACCTCGGCAAAGACGACAACAGCCATGATGGAGACAATAATAACAATTGCTGTCTCCGCAATCCGATTGACTATACGGCTGATTCGCTCCATGTTTATCTCATTATATCCTTTTTTTCCTTCTTAGTCCTGGAAGCCGGGTGTTTCATTCCATCTCCGTGATCTCTTTGATCAATGCCTTCCAGTCTGGATACTGGGTGGTATATCTTTCATAAACCGGCTGCATGGCCTTGAAGAAAACGCTCTTATCCACAGTGCTGATATCCATCCCCCAGTCCTTTAGATCCTTGAGCTGCTCCTGTTCGTTATCCCGAATGATTCTTCTTTCAAAAGCGGCGACCTCTATAGCCGTTTTAATGAAAAGATCCTGCCATTCCGGCTTGAGTGAGGTAAACTTCTTTAAGCTCATGGTCAATGGTGCGGGTGAATAAAAGTGCTCAGTGAGACTTAAATACCTTTGAACCTCGTTCAGTTTATAGGCGTGAATAATGGCAACCGGGTTTTCCTGTCCATCAATCACTCTTGTTTGAAGGGAGGTATACACCTCGCCCCAACTCATGGGAACTGCCTGGGCGCCGAGTTGGCGAACTGAAGCGAGGTGAACCGGATTTTCCATGGTTCGAAACTTCAACCCCTTGAAATCCGCGGGCTTCAGCAAAGGTCGAACTGAATTGGTGAAATTCCTAAATCCATTCTCAAAGAAGGCAAGGCCTTTAAGCCCGCTTCTCTCCAAATCATCCAGGAGTTTTCGACCGATTGTGCTATCAAGTACTGCATCAACATGCGTGCAGTCTCGAAAAAGGAACGGCAAGTCCAAGACCATCATGCTCGGACAAAAGCCGGATATAGGTCCTGTAGCAGTCACGGCAAGATCAATATTCCCGATCTGCATCCCCTCAAGAACCTCCCTTTCTCCTGTTCCGAGTTGGCCTCCCGGAAAGACACGGATGTCAACAGCCCCTCCGGTCGCATCTTTGATGCGCTTGGAAAACTTCCTCGCCCCCACATTATAGGCGTGCTTGGCCGGAATCACCGTAGCGAGCTTCAGCTTAATTGTCTTTTCTTGGCCCGCTGCCTGTAACGGAAACCAGACAATCAACAGTAAACATAAAATGGAAAAGAATAGCCTCTTCATAAAATACCTCCCTTTGTCATTAAATGCTTCGCATCATCGAAAACTCATGAAAGGATTGTCAATATATTTTTGGTACTTATAGTACATTTCTTGCGGGAAAGTAAACCGAACAACCTTTTTTATAACACAAAGAGTTTACCATATCCCAGATAGGGCGTTGAACTGGTGTCAATAATCATAGAGTTTACAATTATGGGTTGAATTAATAATAAAGAATGCCTATCATAGAATGTTATGTTTACTTCAAAGATAAGCAAAAGGAGTGATGGTATGTATAATGATGGAATGCCGCAACGGTTTACCGGCGCGACGAAATACGTGCTGGATGAGGAGCTGGCAAAGATCGTGAATATCTCTATGGCACTCGAGATGCCGCTGCTTTTAAAGGGAGAACCCGGTACCGGCAAGACCATGCTGGCCCATGCGATCGCAGAGAACCTGGATATGCCGCTGATCGTGCTGAATGTGAAATCAAGCATGAAGCTGATCGATACCCTGTATCAGTACGATACACTGACCAGGCTCAATGACAGCAGGTTTGGTGATTCAACGAGGAATGTGAGCAAGATCGAGGACTATATCAAGATGGGCAAAATCGGACAGGCCTTTGCCGGAGATGAGAGGGTGGTGCTCTTGATCGATGAGATCGACAAGGCCGATACCGATTTTCAGGATGATATGCTCGATGTTCTGGATCAGATGGAATTCGATATCCTGGAGATCGATAAGACGATCAGGGCCAAACACAGGCCGGTGATCGTGATCACCTCTAATGCAAAGAAGGACCTCTCCGATCCCTTTCTGGGAAGATGCAATTTTCACCACATCGCCTTTCCGGAGCCGGATATGATGAGGGAGATCGTGCAGGTCCATTTTCCGGAAATCAGCCAGGATTTGCTCGATGCGGCTGTGAAGACCTTCTATCGGCTCAGGGAGTTCAAGGACATGGAAAAGAAACCCGCCACAAGGGAGCTCATCAACTGGATCAGGGCCCTGCAAGCCGATCCGGATTTCGGGGTTAAGGATCTGGTAAAAGGAGACATCCCTTTCTTGGGGGTTCTCTTCAAAAAGAGCCCTGATTATGCCTTGGCGCAGAGGGCCATATCCAGATTCAGGATGTAGAAGGTGTTTGTCGAATTTTTTTACACATTGCGGCAGGTAGGGGTGCCGGTCACACCTACCTCATTCCTGAAGTTGCAGAAGGCCTTGAGCAAGGGCCTCATCAACTCCGTGGATGATTTCTATACTGCTGCCCGATCCATCCTGGTAAAAAGCGAGCGCTACTTTGACCTCTTTGATCAGGTATTCGCCCACCACTTCGAGGGGGTTGAACTGATCGATCCCACCGAGTTTGAGCTGACCAAGGCTGCCAAAGCCCTCCTGGATGAGTGGCTAAAAGATCCGCAGGCTCTGGCGGAGGCCCTTGGGATCAATGAGGAAACCTTGTCCCGCCTCAGCCCTGAAGAGTTGCTCAAATATTTTCTCGATAGGCTTAAAGAGCAGACCGAGGCACACCACGGAGGAAGCAAATGGATCGGGACAGAAGGCACCTCACCGGTTGGGCATTCCGGTTATCATCCGGGCGGCATGAGGGTTGGGGGGATGTCCAGGAATAAATCAGCGGTCAAGGTAGCCATGGATAGAAGGTACCGGGATTACTCCAAAGAGGCCCCCCTCACCCGGCAGCACATGGGAGAGGCCCTTAAAAGGCTCAGAAACATGATACCGGCCGGGCCGAAGGATCAGATCAACATCGATGAGACCATCTATCAGACCATGAAAAACGCAGGGGAGATAGAGATCGTATTCGATCGGAGCCTGAAGGACAGGCTCAAGGTGATACTGGCCATAGACAATGGGGGCTGGTCAATGGACCCTTACATAGATATCGTGCAGAGCCTGTTCGATTATTCAAGGAGCCAGTTCAAGGATCTAAAGACCTTCTTTTTCCACAACACCATCTATGATTACCTCTGGGCCGATCCAGCACGGCATTCAAGGCCTCATAAGGTGGAAGAATTCGTAAAAACAGACCCGGAAACGAGGTTCATTATTGTAGGCGATGCGAGCATGGCGCCCTATGAGCTTATGGCCACTGACGGCTCAATCTACATAGAGGAGAGGAGCGGCAGGCCGAGCATAGAGAGGCTTCATTTACTCGCCGCGACCTTTCGGCACTCGGCCTGGCTCAACCCTAAATCAGAGATGGAGTGGCCCTACACCAGGACCATCAATATCCTGCGCGAGATCTTCCCCATGTTCGAGATCACCCTGGACGGCCTGGAGAAGATGGTGAAGCACCTGATGAGCAAGAACTGAGGTGGAAGAGACGATAAAAGTTCCTATGATTACTGCCCTCCTTCTCGCAGCAATACTAATAAGCCCCATAAGTGCCGGTGAGACCGGGGAACTGGAGCTGATCGATGGCAGCGTCATCTGCGGGGAAATCTCCTCCTCTGAGGGCGGGTTCTATACCCTCACATCCGATACCCTGGGTACCGTAAAAATCGAGAAGTCGAAAATCCAGGCCATCCGTTTCAACCCCTCCCTTACACCTCATGCAAAAAGTCGGGATACCATGCCCGATTCCGTTCAGGTCTAGGTTCAACCCAGGGCATTCCCTGTCTTTTACCATGGGTCTTCCCAGGGGACAATAAATGGATCATGAAGAGAGCAACGATCTACCCAGTGCCCTCCGGGTGATGTTTGGGGGCATCTCCGGACGCTATGATATGCTCAACCGGTTGATCAGTCTGGGGCGGGACCGGGCCTGGCGGCGGCACGTGGTTGAAAAAGCGGCACTCCCGCCCGGAGGCAGGCTGCTTGATATCGGAGCTGGTACCGGGGGGATTGCCTTGGAAGCGCTGCGCCGGGACTCAAGCCTCCGGGTCGTTGCTGCTGATTATACCGACCAAATGATGCTCGCCGGCCGCAGGAGGGAAGGCGCTGATAGAATCGTTTGGTGCGCTGCCGATGCCCTGCACCTGCCGTTTCCGCACGGCGTCTTTGATGCGGTCACCTCGGGGTATCTGATTCGAAATGTAGCCGAGGCCGCCCAGGCCTTTAGAGAGCAAATGCGGGTAACCAAGCCGGGCGGCCGGGTGGTGTGCCTTGATACATCCCCGCCTTCGCAAAATCTCATAAGGCCGTTTGTTGTCTTTTATCTACGGTTTGTCATCCCCCTGCTCGGTCAGCTGATCGCAAAAGATAGGGCCGCTTATGAATACCTCCCCCGTTCTACCCAGGCCTTCATGCCCCCCGATAAGCTTGCCTCGATCATGAAACAGGCCGGCCTTGAGGACGTACAGTATGAACGGTTCATGTTCGGAACCCAGGTGCTTGCAACCGGTACCAAGCCATGAAAAATAATGGGCTGTGCTCTCAAGGGTGGTAGGCCAATGAAATCAGTAAAGAGGATTATAGCTGTGATGGCAACATTTGCCCTGGGTCTCTTTTTTATTATTGACAATTTGATTTATCTCAATTAGACTAGTCTTAAACTAGTCTAAGAGAAGAATTTCTTATGGACACTATAGGTGTATATGAAGCCAAAACTCATCTTCCGAAGCTGCTCGAGCGCGTCCTAAAGGGCGAGCATATTACCATTACGAAGCATGGTGTTCCTGTCGCTGTATTACAACCCCCTGCTCATGAAAAAAAGGCAGATATAAAAATCGTTATCATTGAACTGCGTAAATTCCGCGATAGACATCATCTTGGTGATATTTCAATTCGAGAAATGATAGAAGAAGGAAGACGGTAAGTGATTGAAACTTTTGTTATTGATAATTCGGTCGTAATGTCCTGGTGCTTC
>Ga0307428_1001439_pt1 | contig 12066 bp, 10 predicted proteins | sample SalMarWE160240MG_FD_202161 | JGI IMG/M metagenome (GOLD analysis project Ga0307428, IMG submission 202161) | Salt marsh sediment microbial communities from the Plum Island Ecosystem LTER, Massachusetts, United States - WE1603-240 | ecosystem: Environmental > Aquatic > Marine > Intertidal zone >...
TCGCTGGGATGAATGAGACAGGAATCGCGAAAGCGGATGTCCCCCGGGTAGCGGATCTTGTGGTCGTGTTGGGTGGGGATGGAACCCTACTCTCGGTGGCCAGGTTGCTGGAATCCGAGGAGGTCCTTATTCTTGGAGTGAACCTAGGCGGATTGGGGTTTATGACTGAGATCACGCTGGATGAATTGTACCCGGTGTTGGGGACGGTACTCGCCGGGAGCTATCGTGCCAGCCGGCGTATGCTCTTGCAGGTAACGGTCCGGCGGCGGGGGGAGCCGAGTGCTACGTATGTCGTCTTGAACGACGTCGTCATGACGAAGGGGGCACTGGCGCGCATCATTGAGTTGGAGGTCTCTGTCCAGCAAGAATATGTGACCACCTATCGCGCCGATGGTCTCATCATCTGTACGCCGACGGGGTCCACTGCCTATGGCCTCTCTGCCGGCGGCCCGATCCTTTTTCCCAGTATGCGCGCAGTGGTCCTCGTGCCCATCTGCCCGCATACCGTGACGAATCGTCCCTTGGTGCTGCCGGAAGATGTCACGGTTCAGGTGATACTCGTATCGAAAGATGAAGTTGTCTATCTCACGCTCGACGGGCAGGAAGGCTTCCGGCTGGGCCAGCACGATCTGGTAGAGGTCCGTCGGGCGGATCGAGAGATTACCCTGATTGTTTCTCCGAAGAAGAGTTACTACGAGATCCTCCGATCAAAGCTCAAGTGGGGAGAACGCTAAGGCCGTTGACCGACGACCGTTAACTGATGACCGATCATTGCAGCGCGTGGGGCACTGGTTGTCCGTCATCGGTCGTTGGTGCTCGTGTCATCGGACATCGGAGCGAAGGTGATGTTACGGGAGATTGGCATCCGACATTTCGCCGTGGTTGACGAGGTTCGGGCGAATTTTGGACCTGGTCTGAATGTGTTGACGGGAGAGACGGGGGCCGGCAAATCGATTGTCATTAGTGCGCTGACGATCGCTCTGGGGACGCGAGCGGACGCCGAGTTGATCCGGTCGGGGGCCGAAGAGGCAGTCGTGGAGGCGGCCTTTGCCATTCCGCATGCGAGTCCGGTGGGGGAGCTGCTCGCGTCGCAGGGGATCCCGGTGGAGAAGGGAGAGGATATTTTCCTCCGGCGGCTCCTGGCCAGAGAGGGAAGGAGTCGCGCCTATGTGAGTGGCACCATGACAGGGGCAGCCACCCTGAGGGCCCTCGGGGAGCATTTGGTCGACATTCATGGACAACACGAGAGTGCGCTTCTGCAAAATCGCCGCCGGCAGCTGGAGCTGCTAGACGCCTTTGCTGGCCTGACGGAACAGGTCGAGGGCTATCAGGCGGTCTATCGCCGATGGCAAGCCCTGAGGGCAGAGCGGGAAGCGCTCGAACGAGGCGAACGAGACAAAGCGCAACGCAAGGATCTCTTGGAGTACCAAATTCGAGAGATTGATGCGGCACACCTCGCGGAGGACGAGGAGGAAACCCTCCAAGCAGAACGCGCCGTCCTGACGCACCATGAGAAGCTCCGCATCGCCGTGGAGGACGCCTATGCGCGATTGGAAGGGGATGAGGGGGGAATCCTTTCGAGCCTCTCTGGTGTCGAAGCCCGTCTGCGAGAGGTGGGACGAATCGACGCACGCCTCGCCCCCTTGGAGGGGATGGCAGACGAGGGGAAGACCCTCTTGAAGGAGGTACTGGTTGCGCTCCGTGACTATCGCGAACGGATCCAGTTTGATCCCGAACGGCTAGAGACCGTTGAAACACGTCTCCATACCATTGACCGGCTCAAGAAGAAATATGGGGGCACCACGGGCGAGATCCTGGGGTATCGCGATCAGGCGGCCTTGGAACTCAAGCAACTGGAGGGCGCGGAGGAACGCCTGGTGTCTCTCGAGGGGGAGATCCGCACCGTAGAAGCGGAGTTGTGGGAGCGAGGGGACGATCTCTCGAGGGGAAGAGGAAAGGCGGCGAAGCAACTCGCCCAGCAGGTGGTGGGGGAGCTCAGGCAGCTCGGGATGACGCGGGCCGACTTTCGCGTGGAGGTCACGAAGATTGAGGGAGAGGACCCACGAGGAGTACTGAGATCCACCGGTCTAGAAGAGGTCGAGTTCCTCTTCGCGCCGAACCCGGGCGAAGGGTTCAGGCCGCTGGGGAAGATCGCCTCGGGTGGCGAGCTCAGTCGGACGATGCTGGCACTGAAACACATTCTCGCCTCGGCGGATCGAACCCCCACCTTGGTCTTCGACGAGGTGGATGCTGGGGTCGGTGGGAGAATGGCCGAGGTGGTTGGTAGAAAGCTCTGGAGGGTGAGTGGGGAGCGCCAGGTGCTCTGCATTACCCATCTTCCGCAGATTGCGGCTTTTGCCGATGTTCACCTTCGGGTGGAAAAGGAGATGCGTAAGGGGCGGACCGAGGCCCGACTGATCCCGCTTTCCAAAGACGACAGGATAGAAGAGCTGGCTCGGATGCTCGGGGGGCTGGAAAAATCGACGACCGCTTTGAAACACGCCCGGGAATTATTTCAAGCTGCACAGAGTTGGAAGGAACAACAAAGCAGGGTGCAGAATGCGCGTTAGGTCCGGGTGCTTGAGATGACCGAGCCGATTCGTCCTCTGTTTTTCTGGTCATTAGGAGCTTCCATCCTTCTGCACCTCCTCTGTGCCGTGTTGATCTGGAAGGTCCACGTCCCAGCCCCTGGCCCCCCGGATTACACACCGCTCATGGTCCGTGTCTTGGGGCCGGGTGACATCCCCAAGTTCATCGATCAGCCGAACGCGGCAAAGGCCACCCAGCCGGTACACAGCAAGGACATTTCCCAAGTCACGAGTGAGGCGAGGGGTCGCGGGGGAATTCCGGGTCCTGGTACCACTCCCAAGGGAGAGAAAACTCGAAAAGGTGGGGAGATGCAAGCAAAGCCTAGCACCCTGGACTCGTCGGGGAAGAGTCGCCGTTCTCTGCGAGAGCAGGTGGCCTCGTTGGGAACGATGGGACTTTCCGGGGACGGAGGACTGTCAGAGACGGGGGGGCACGAGGACACGGGAGCGGACGAACGGACCATTTCGCTGGAAACCCAAAGTTCGGAGTTTGCCCCCTACCTCGCCGAGGTGAGGCGCCGGGTCGTCCGGTGGTGGAATTATCCTCCCTATGCGAGACAGGTTGGTCTGGGTGGAAAGCTCGTCCTCGTTTTCAGCATCACCAGGGAGGGGAGTCTGGCCGGGGTCCAGATCACCAAAAGCTCCGGAGTTTCGCTCTTGGATGAAGCGGCGGTCAAGGCGGTCAAGGCGGGGGCGCCGTTCGCTCAGTTTCCAGCGAATTTTCCCTTCCGACAGTTGAATATCGTTGCGTCCTTTAATTATATCGCCAAGGCAGCCCCTGGACGCTGATCGTAGTCCGGGGTGATTACGATGACGCCTATCGATCGGTACGTTCGTCTCCTCATGCTTCTGACCGCCCGCCTGGTGGCGCCTGTCTTCCCTGCACTGCGCGCGCGCTTTACCCTGAAGCGGAATGGCCGACAAGCGGTCGCTGGAACCGAAGGACCTCTTACCATTTGTCGGGATCATCTCGGGATACCCACCGTCCGGGCCGAGATACCTGCGGACCTTTTCTTCGGCTTTGGCTACGCCATGGCCCAGGACCGCCTCTGGCATATGGATCTCTATCGGCGCCTGGCGGGAGGCCGGCTGGCGGAGATCCTGGGGGACGTGGCGCTCGGCGTCAAGGCCGGAATTCGCCTCGAGCCGCGCTCTGTCGTCCAGTTGGACTGCCTGCACCGGGCCTTGGGCTTCGTTCGCGTGGCTCACGCCTCGCAGGGAATCATCTCGCATGAAGCGCGGACAATCGTGGAGGGGTACACGGCTGGCGTCAATGCCGCCATCGCGGCGATGCAGGAGGAACGATGCCTTCCTGTGGAATTTTACCTGCTCGGCTATGAACCAGAAACCTGGAGGCCCGAAGACAGTCTGGCGATTGGCCGTCTCATCGCGTGGATGCTCTCTTTTGCCGCCAGGGCGGAAATCGTCCTGGGGGCCCTTGTGGCCGATCCGGCCCTTTCTTCTCTCTTGCCGGTGCATCCGGTGGGCGAGCCGATCATCGTCGAAGGGGGAGGACTTTTGGGCGGCGTGGGAGGCGGCAGCAACAGTTGGGTGCTCGGGCCTCGCCGTACACGAAGCGGTCATCCCCTTCTCTGTAACGACCCACATCTCCCGATGGGCCTTCCCTGTTTGTTCTATCAGGTGCGCTTGCGAGGGGCGGCATACCATGTGAGCGGAGCGACCATGGTGGGGCTTCCAACCGTCCTCATTGGGGCGAATGCGCACGCCGCATGGGGGATGACCTCAGCCATGCCTGATGATGCGGATGTGTACCGCGAGACGCTTCATCCGTCCGACCCGAACCTGTACGCTTTCAAGGGAGAGTGGCGGCGCCTTAAGGTGCAGATGGAAGAGATCGTGGTACGCGGCGGCCCGTCTCGCCGAGTTGCCGTGCGGTACGTCCCTCGCGGGCGGGCCGACTGTCCCCTGTTGAGCGACATCCTGCCTTTCGAGGCACCGCTGTCGCTCCGCTGGACCGGTCTCGAGCCCACGCGAGAAATCGATGCCTTTCTCAAGGTCTGTCGAGCCCGCAGCCTGGAGGAATTTCGGGAGGCTTTAAAGGACTTTGGCATTCCCGCGCATAACTTTGTCTATGCCGATCGGGAGGGGAACTACGCGAATGTCTGTGCCGGACGCTTTCCGAAGCGCCCGAAGGGAGAGGGCACTTTTCCCATGGATGGCGCGTCGGGAGCGTCAGAGTGGGAGGAAGACATCCCCTTCGAGGAGCTCCCCTGCGTCATCAATCCTCCCTCTGGCGTGATCGTGACCGCCAATCACCGGATTGTGGACGATGCGTATCCCCATGAGCTGACCTATCTCTGGGAACCATCGCATCGGGCTGGACGGATCCTGGAGCTTTTGAACCGGGACGGGCTCGACGTGACGGACATGGCGGTGATTCAGGGAGATATCGTGTCGCTACAAGCCAAGGCGGTCGTGACGCAGGTGATTGCTCCGGTGGCGGCGGAGCTGTCCGGGAAGGCCCGGCGGGCGGCGGAGCGGTTGCTGCACTGGGACTTTCGGATGGCAGCAGAGAGTGGCGAGGCGGCGTTATACCATGTCACGTACGAGCGTCTTCGCTTCCTGGTCTTTGCCGAGCGGCTCAACCAGGTTGCCCCCGAGCTCTATCACGGTTACTTTTCACTTTTGCATCTCGCGGTGAATCCGGTTGATCGGATCTTGAAGGAAGGGGACCCTGCATGGATGCCCGAAGGCCGAGAGGGTGTGGTGAGTCGGGCGCTTGAGGAGGCGGTCGCATTTTTGGAGAAAACGCTGGGACCCGAGGAGAATTGGGCCTGGGGAAAGCTTCATCGCCTCACCCTCCGACATCCGCTGAGCGGGGGGCGGGGTGGGGGAAGGCACGTCATGAACCGAATCATTCAACTGAACCGCGGACCCTTTCCGCAGCCAGGAGACGGGATGACGGTGAACGTCGCGGCGTATCTACTGTCGGTCCCCTTTGAGGCGTTAGTGGGACCCGCCTACCGGCAGATCGTAGATTTGGGAAATCCGGACGGATCTCTCTGGATTGTGCCGGGGGGAAGTTCCGGAGATCCTTTTTCCCCCCATTATAGCGACCAGCTCATGGATTGGCGGCAAGGAAGGTATCACCCGATGATGCCGAGTGCGGGGGTTCCCTCGAGCAAGCTCGAGCTCAGCCCGAGCGGCCGGGAAAGGTTTTGACTCATTGTGAACGGGATGGTATAAGGCGAGACGTTATGCAAGAGTGGGAATCAGAAGGACTCGGTTTTTTCCTGACGCGGCAGCTCTCCGGTATTTTTGAGGTCGAAGAGTGGCAGATCCAAGGTGCAGGTGCGCGATTTCGGGGCGCCTTAGTGGGGCGACCTGACACGGCCCTGAATATCCTCCGACACCGGCTGGAACCATTTGGATTTTCGCCGCTTCTGCTGAGTGAACGCGAGGTCCTCGTTCTCCCGACCGCGGTGGTGGCGAAACGCGGAGAAGCCGAGCGCCCCTGGCCGCAGATCGTTCTGTTCGTTGCGACCATCCTCACCACCTTGTTTGCCGGCGCCCTGCAGCAGGGCGTCAATCCCCTATCCGACCTGACAGCCCTACTGGCTGGCTTTCCGTTTTCCTTTAGTCTGCTCTCGATCCTGGGGGCTCACGAGCTGGGGCATTACTTCACGGGAAGACGATATGGCGTCCGAGTGACGCTGCCGTACTTTATCCCAGCACCGCCGCCGGTGATCCTCGGTACCTTCGGAGCCTTCATCAAGATGAAATCCCCGGTCGTCGACCGACGGAGCCTCTTCGATATCGGAATCGCGGGACCACTGGCCGGTTTGGTTCTAGCCGTACCCGTGTTAATGATCGGCCTTTCCCTTTCCCAAATCGTGCCTACGCAGGGTCATGCAGGGATCTCTCTGGGATCTCCCCTCCTGTTTACGTTGGTTCAGAAAATGACCTTGGGTTCGATCCCGGAGGGGATGGACGTTCTCCTGCACCCGGTGGCGTTCGCCGGATGGATCGGCTTCTTCGTCACCGCGCTGAATCTTATCCCTCTCGGACAGCTGGATGGGGGGCATATTGCCTACGCCCTCCTCGGCCGCCGGTCTGAAAGGGTGGCATTTTTCACCGCCATCATTCTCGCCATTCTCGGACTCACCTATTGGCCGGGGTGGCTTTTCTGGGCTTTTATCGCTTTCATGCTCGGTTTTAAGCATCCACCAACCATGAACGATGTGACGCCTCTCGACCGTGGCCGGCGCCTCTTGGGGCTCGGCGCCCTTGTCCTACTCTTCTGCCTCATCACCCCCGCCCCATTCATGACCCCCGAATTTTAGGGAAAGTACTGGTGGGGTCGCATCTCCCAACTGGAAAACTTCCAAGAGATCTTTTGGCGTCGCTGCTCGATCGGTACACACATCCCACACCCGACGTGGTGCTCGGCCCTCGGATCGGAGAGGATGCGGCGGTCGTAGAGATGGCTGACAGGTATCTCGTCGTGTCGACGGATCCGATCACCTTTGCGAGCCAGGAGATGGGGTATTACGCCGTAATGATCAATGCCAATGATATTGCGACGCGCGGGGCGAGGCCACGCTGGTTCCTCATGACCCTCCTTTTTCCGGAACGAGGGAGTCACATCGAGGTAGAGGACCTCTTTCGGCAAGTGGACGCGGCGTGCCGTGAACTGCACGTTGGACTCATCGGAGGGCATAGCGAGGTAACCCCGGGATTGGATCGGCCCCTGCTGGTCGGAACGATGATCGGCGAGGTGGCGAAGACCCGGCTCGTCGTGAGCTCCGGGGCGCAGGTTGATGATGATCTCTTGCTCACGAAGGGAATCGCGGTGGAGGGCACGGCTATCCTGGCTCGAGAGGGAGCAGCATTTCTGGCATCGCGAGGGTATTCTGAAGCGTGCATTCGGCGGGCACAAGAATACCTCCGTGATCCGGGCATCGGAGTCGTGAAGGAGGCACTCGTGGCGGTCGACACGGCGCGAGTGAGCGCGATGCACGATCCGACCGAAGGGGGACTCTCCTCGGGGTTGTACGAACTCAGCGAAGCGGCAGGGGTTGGTCTGGAGGTGGAGGAGACCCAAATCCCTATCTTGGAGGAAACCCGGCGCCTCTGCCAGGAGTTTCAAATGGATCCCTTGGGGCTTATCGCCTCTGGTGCCCTCCTGATCACCTGTCATCCACGGGACACCGATCGGCTGCTGAGGGCGATCACGGGAGTAGGTGTTCCGGTGTGGCGGATTGGTCGTGTCGTTTCACCGACCCAGGGGGTCGTTCTGACCGGCCCGGCGGGGGCAAGACCTCTTCCCGCCTTTGACCGGGACGAGATCGTGAAGATCTTTGCAGTGTAATGTGGCCTGTTACCTAAGAAAGAAAAATGGGAGATGAAGCTGGTTCAGATGGCAGGCTTGAGGGAAAGAATTAGTTGGCGTACGGACCGCCCCAATCTTGGATGCCTGGGACGTAAGGCCAGGGGTGCCAATGGTCGGGAGAAATGCCGTAAACAAAGGTATCGTTGAAGTCGTGGGCTGCGAAGAAGCGGGCCGCATCCTCCGCCTTTTCGGGACCACAAATATCGGCGATTAGGGCGGCATACCCTAGGGCGAATCCGGGTGCAAAATAGAAACTGACGCCGGAGATCTCCCCGGGATAATCGAGATCCATCGGGTCCTCCTCGTGCTGCTGCAGAGGAAGGCCTTGCAGGGTATGTGCCAAGAGAAGGCCGCGAGGGAAAACCGCATGCGGCGGATGGTCTTCGGTGCATTTCAACATCCCTTTCGGGATCCTCGGGCGGTGCGGAAGCTTCTTCTCGGTGCCGCCTTGAATCTCCTGCCGATCATGAACCTCTTGGCCTTTGGGTACACGTTACGCCTACTCGAGCAGGTACTGCAGGGAGAGGAAGAGGGCTTGCCCGAATGGACAGCTTTTGCCGACCTGTTCGTGCGGGGAGTAAAGGTGTTTGTGGTGAGCTCCGTCTATGTAGCGGTTCCGCTGCTACTCCAAGAGGCCGGGGCCAATCTTTTTCTGGTTTCCCTCGTCGCCCTGTTGTCCGGGGCGCTCGAGCCCATGGCCCAGGTGTGTCTTGCCCGTTCCGGCCGAATCTGGCCGGCGCTTGCCCTGCCGAAGCTGTGGACGGAGATCATGCTGGTTCTCCGAGGGTACCTTGTGGCTCTTGCCGTCTGGTATGGAGTGTTTCTGTTCATTGCTGTGGCCCTGTCCGGGATGGGAGCTCCCCTGCTTTGGGTCCTCGGCTCGTTTATTGGTTTTTATATGTATCTGTTTTTCGCCGCTTTGTTCGGACGGGCCTGTTCCCGATCTCGCCTCGTTCGGTATCTTCCCTCCTGAGCCTCTTTTTCAGGAGGAACGATTTCCCAGGCGTGCCGATACCATCCTTGCTGTTGATGGGATAATTGCCGGGGGAGCGCAATTCGCAGCGTGGCGTCAGAGGTGGTAGGTCCCTAATTCCACAGAAGGGATAGTATAGAAAGCTGGCTGACGTTTTATAGAGGACTAGAGGCGTAGAAGCAGAGGGCTGGTGCCGAAGGGGGGACTCGAACCCCCACAGGCTTACGCCCACATGACCCTGAATCATGCGCGTCTACCAATTCCGCCACTTCGGCGCAAGTAACGTCTACATCTAAAGAGGCTGGCGGAAAAAGTCAACGGGAAAGTTGCCTCTGGGCGAGGAGAGAAGTCATGGAACTCGTGGATGACCAGATGTGCTTTGTCTGTGGAAAAAGGAACCCCGCCGGGCTTCAGCTGAACTTTGAGCTGGTGGGGGACACGGAGGTGCGAACGAGTTTTGTCCCCCCGAAGCACTTTCAGGGTTTCCGGGACATCGTACACGGCGGCATCATCGCAACCATCCTGGATGAGCTTATGGTCAACGGCGTCTGGCTGCGTGGGATCAGGGCCGTTACCGGCAAATTGGAAGTTCGGCTCAAACAGCCCGCAAGGGTGGGGGAGCGTCTTGACTTTGCCGGGAGAATTGTCCGGGAGGCAGGGAAGACCGTGGAGACGGAAGCACAGGCTGCCACGGCCGAGGGTGTCGTCGTGGCTGAGGCCCGGGGACTGTTGATGAAGGTGGGCCCGTGAGGATTATCACGCTCCTGACCGATTTTGGGAGTGCCGATCCCTTCGTGGGGATCATGAAGGGAGTTATCCTCGGGATCAACCCTCGAGTACACGTCATCGATCTCTGTCATGGGGTGGCTCCACAACATATTCTGGAAGCGGCGTTTCTCCTCCACTGTTCCTATGGATACTTCCCCAAGAACACCATTCACGTTGTGGTCGTCGATCCCGGCGTGGGAGGCAGGCGGAGGCCCATCCTCGCCGCAGGAAGCCACGGATACTACCTTGCCCCAGACAATGGGGTATTGAGTTATCTCTATGCCTCGGGCGAGATCCAACGAGTAGTAGAGATCACCGCGGACAGGTACTTTCTCCATCCCGTGAGCCACACCTTCCATGGGCGGGATATTTTTGCCCCGGTCGCCGCGCATCTTTCACGGAGTGGCACGATTGAATCCTTTGGAAGAGGCATAAACACCTACACCCGCCTCTCCCTGCCTTCGCCGAGGAAAAAAGGCGAAAGGGCTCTGGAAGGGGTCGTCCTTCATGTGGATCGGTTCGGGAATCTCATGACGAATATCTCGAGCCGCGAGATCTCGTCCCTTGATCCGGAAAGGGGGATCACGGTCTTAATCAAGCGTAGAAGGATCCGAGACCTGGCGCAGAGCTATGAGAGTCTCAAGACAGGCCAGGTCGGAGCCATCCTCGGGAGTGTGGGGTATCTCGAGATCTTCTCCAGCGGTGGAAGTGCAGCCGGCGTCCTGAAGGCCGGACGGGGAACGGTCGTTCGCGTGGAGGGAGAAAAAAGACGACGGGGAAAAGACGCGATCTAAGACCGACGGGGCTTGATCAAGACCGAGGGCAGATAGATCCACAGGCGCAGCAACGGAATCATGATCAGAAGAAAAGTCCATCCCAAGGTCCCCCCTAGAATCCCCTGCTTTCCATAGAGCCACCCGATCCCCGTCTGTTTCTGAAGTAGGAAACCGTCGATCTTCAATAGAAAGACCCAGCCGGCGTGCAGGCCGATGGCAAAGGGGAGAGAATTGGTCCAGAGATACGCATAGGCAAGGACGACGCCGACGAGGAAGAGGCCGGCGAAGGGAAACAAGACCGCGGGCTGGGTGAGCGGGTGGAGGTGGGCGAGGAGGGCGCGAAGGCCGATGCCGACATCGAGCCCGGAAGTCACGACGACACTCCCTCGCAGGAAATGCGCTGCAGAGAACAGACCGCTGCTGATCAACACGGCCACGAATCGCGTCCAATCCTGAAGGAGTCCCCCTAAGAGGAAACCACGGAAGATCGTTTCTTCGATGACTCCCACGAGCAGACCAGCCGCTAGGGCGAGGCCGGAGCGCACCGGCCAGTAGACCGGGATATTCGGGGCGACCGAACGTTTACCGAGCAGGATCAGAATGGCGAGAAAGAGGCTCAGGGAAAAGCAGCCGAGCAGCAGACCGCTTCCAAGGTGGCGTCCCGGATGAGTCCGGGGCGCAATCCCCTTCAGCGTGATCGGTCCGAGCCATCTTCTCCCGATATAGCAGAGCGCAACGGTGAGAAACAAGAGCAGGCGGCGATAGATCCGGCCAAAATTGTAGGAGGGCGCCGTCGAGTCAATCCGGAAAAGGGCGATGGTCTGGGGAAAGGAGTGCTGCAGCCATTCTACCCCCACCTTAACTAGGGGGGCAATGACCACGCTGAGCCCAAAGATGCCTATCAGCAGACACGCGAGCCGACCGCTGAATCGCACGAGGCCCCCTCTCTGCCGTGTCGGGGGCGCATTATATCAGAGGGGTGGTGGCGGTCAATGGGTTTGGGGGCCTGGCATGGTTCGTGCAACCTTGCATAACCAGACGAATTTCAGGCTTTTTACCGGTGGGGAGGCTGGTGTCGAATTTCAGGCGAATTGGCCTACTGATCCTTCTCCTTGTGGCAATCCCTGCCCGTGGAGAGACGGTAGGCTTCCGCGAAATCCAAGATGCCGTCGACCTGTGGCATCGCGTCTTTGGACAGCTTCCTGCCCTCGAGCAATTCATTCGAGAGGGCAGGCCGCCTCGCGACCAAGACATCCTGACGCTGGAAGAGACGTTAGAGGCCGTGGGCCGACAGGAACCGTCGAACCCCTTTTTCCCCCTGGCCAGGGGAGCCCTGTTCACCGTCACCAAGGGCGGATCCGTACAGGCGGAGGCGGCCAAAGCGTCTGACTTGGCAAAGGACCGCGTGGCCGTCCGATGGCTGCTTCGCACGGCGTTTCTCGGCCTTGGCGAGAAAGAGGCGGCGGATCACGAACTCCAACAGATTCGGGAAATTCGTGACCGATTGGGCCTCGACCGCATCGCTTATCTGGGGTTACACCTGGCGCATTCGGCCGAGAGGCTCGCCGCACGCGGCGAGCGCGAGAAAGCGCCAGGTGTAACCCCAGA
>Ga0307428_1001440_pt1 | contig 12043 bp, 8 predicted proteins | sample SalMarWE160240MG_FD_202161 | JGI IMG/M metagenome (GOLD analysis project Ga0307428, IMG submission 202161) | Salt marsh sediment microbial communities from the Plum Island Ecosystem LTER, Massachusetts, United States - WE1603-240 | ecosystem: Environmental > Aquatic > Marine > Intertidal zone >...
TGTCGATCTTCACATAATCGCCATGCCGCCACACATTGGGATAGACGTCGAAGTATGCGTCGTGGTACCTCTTACCGTCAGGGTCGTTCCAGAAATAGAGCGGCATGGATGGGGCCGGCGCTTCGCACACGAGCTCACCCTCTTGATCGACCACAGGCTTTCCATTCTCGTCATAGGTGTTTATCTTCATGGCCAGGCCCGGGAACTGCAGCTGCCCGGCATAGACAGGGCTTGTGGGACTTCCCGTGCAGAAACAGCCGTTGATATCGGTTCCTCCTGCGCTCGAGTTAAACCACAGGTCTTCCTTGATCTCCTGGTACACGTACTCGAATCCCTCAGGGGACAGGGGCGAACCCGTCTGCCATATCTCCTTCAAAGACGATAGATCGTATTGCTTTCCAGGCTTGAACCCCATACTCTTAAGGACATTTATATAGCTCGCGCTGGTGCCGAACATGGTGACCTTCTCATCCTGAATGAGCTTCCATACGGCGCCTATATCGGGGTACGCGGGATTTCCGTCGTAGAGGATGAGGGTGTTTCCCACGGCGAGGGAGCTCATGATCCAATTCCACATCATCCAGGAGCATGTGGTGATAAAGAAGTGAACGTCATCCCTGGTGAGATCGGTGTGCAGTATGAGTTCCTTGAGGTGGTTGATGAGGATTCCTCCTGCGCCCTGCACGAGGCACTTGGGCTTGCCGGTGGTTCCCGAGGAGAACATGATATACAGGGGATGATCAAAGGGCAACTGCTCGAAGTTGATCTCGAGCCCGCCCTCCCCGGCGAGAAAATCATCCCAATGAACAGCATTCGGGATATTGGAAAGATCGGATTCTTCATCCGTATAGGATGCCACCACCACCTTCTCGATCGAGGGTATCCCCTTAACCACTTCCGCCGCATTACCTATGGTGTTAAATGCCTTTCCCTTGTAATAGTACCCGTTCACGGTGAACAGCACCTTGGGGTCGATTTGTCCGAATCGATCTATCACAGCACCAGAGCCGATATCGGTGGCGCAGGAGGACCACGTTGCGCCAATACTGGTGGCTGCGAGCATGGCGATCGCCGTCTCCATCATATTGGGCATGTAGGCAGCCACCCGATCTCCAGGGCCGACTCCTGCCTCCCTGAGCGACTGGGCCAGGCGCGCTACGGTGTCGTAGAGCTCCGCGTAGCTCATCCTGGCGGCCTTCTGGGTTTCACCCCTGAATATCAATGCCGTTTGTTCGTCACGGTATCTCAGGAGGTTTTCCGCGAAATTCAACCTCGCACCCTGGAACCATTTGGTTCCCGGCATCTTGGTAATATCATCGACGACGGTGTCGTACGGCCTTGAGTATCGTATGCCTGCATAGTCCCAAAAGGTAGCCCAAAACTCGGGGATATGCTCGACCGACCAGCGATAGAGGGGCATGTATTCCTGAAATCCGGTTCCGTACCTCTCATTGACGAACTGCATGAATTGGTACATGTTGGAATTCTTGATCCTCTCTTCCGATGGTTTCCATAGCATCTTCGCCATTCGTATACCTCCTTGAGAATAGTATCCTTTGTTACTGCCCTCTGGGGGCTGCCTTTTGTCACATGACGAGCTCGACTAGCTTAAGGTGTTGATATTGTAATCTTTTTCTTTTGCCTTGACTAACGTCTGCATTTAGACTAAACCTAAACCCCTATAAAATAAAACGGCGGATTAATCAAGAAAAGATTCTCTTATGCTATGGATGAGTCGAGCGGCCTTTTACAGGAGATAAAGAAAAAGATTCAAAGCCTGCGGGCACGGGGTATCAACCTGTATCCATCGGGATTCAGAAGGGATATCACCGTGGGAGAGGTGATCGGCCGGTTTGGGAACCTGAGCGATGCGGAGATAGAGAAGATAACGGATTCCTTTACCCTTGCAGGCAGGGTTATGTCCATTCGGGATTTCGGCAAGGCAAGCTTTATCCACATCAAGGATGGAACAGGCAAGCTTCAGGCCTATATACGGAGAGACAGGGTAGGAGAAGAGGGCTTCGGGATCTTCAAGCTCATAGATATCGGGGATCATGTGGGTATCACCGGAAGGCTCTTCAGGACGAAGACCGGTGAGCTGACCCTGCTCGCGGAGACCTTTGTGCTGCTGTCAAAGGCACAGAGAGCCCTGCCCGAGAAATATCACGGATTGATCGATGTGGAAACCAGGTACCGCCAGAGGTATCTCGATCTCATCGTCAATGACGAGGTGAGGAATACCTTTATTCTCAAGAGCAAGATGATTCGAACGATCCGGGAGTTCTTCGATGGCCGGGGCTTTATGGAAGTTGAAACCCCGATGATGCAGCAGATCCCGGGGGGTGCTACTGCGAGGCCGTTTAAGACCTTTCACCATGCCTTGGGCATGGATCTCTACTTGCGCGTGGCACCGGAGCTTTATCTGAAAAGGCTGGTGGTCGGGGGGTTTGAAAAGGTCTATGAGTTAAACAGAAACTTCAGGAATGAGGGTATCTCCACGGAACACAATCCGGAGTTTACCATGCTTGAATTCTATTGGGCCTATGCCACCTATGAAGACCTGATGGAGCTCACCGAGAATCTCTTGCTCGATATCCTCGAGAAGATTGTGGGTACGGCGAGCCTCGAATATCAGGGAAACCGGGTGGACTTTACCACCCCATGGCCTCGGATCACCCTCATGGATTCCCTGCGGGATATCGGCGGAATAGAAGAGGAGGTGCTCTCTGATGAACAAAAACTGCGCAATCTCGCGCGTGCCAAGGGCGTCGAGATAGAGGGGAGGGAAGGGCTCGGATATGTGCTCACCAAGCTGTTCGATCAACTCGTGGAGCCGAGGCTGATCCGGCCTACCTTTATTGTGGGCTACCCGGTAGAGGCAAGCCCTCTTTCAAGGAGAAATGAGGAGAATCCGGAAATCGCCGAGCGTTTTGAGCTTTTTATTGCGGGAAAGGAGATTGCAAACGGCTTCTCAGAGCTTAATGACCCGGATGACCAGCGGGGCAGGTTCCTTAAGCAGGTTGCCTTGCGTGATGCCGGCGATGAGGAGGCCCTGTTCATGGACGAGGATTATCTCAGGGCCTTGGAATACGGGCTGCCTCCCACGGCAGGAGAGGGGATCGGCGTGGACAGGCTGGCCATGGTGCTCACCGATTCTCCATCAATCAGGGATGTCATTCTTTTCCCTCATATGAGGAAGAAGTAGTTGAGTTTGTTAAGTTTATTGAGTTTGTTGCGTTTTTTGTGATGTTGCTTCAGTCTTGTAGGTTAATGAGATCACTATTTAGTTGGTTAGTTCTTACATGCTTTAGGCACTTTTAATTTTAGATCACTTTAGGCACTTCTATGTCCTTCGAAACCTTCTTTTCCCAACGATACCTCAAGGCAAAGAGAAAGCAGGGCTTCATCTCTATTATCACAGGCATCTCCATCCTGGGCATCATGATAGGGGTCATGGCCCTGATCGTGGTGCTGGCGGTCATGAACGGTTTCAGGGAGGATCTGATGAAGAAGATCCTGGGGGTAAACTCACACCTGCTCATCTTGAGTCATAAAGGGGGCATAACGAACACAAAAGCCGTTATGGAGAAGGCCCTGGAGGTAGAGGGGGTGGTTGCCGCAACGCCGTTCATCTATAGCCAGGTCATGGTGAAGAATGCCGGCAATATCTCGGGGGCGGTTCTCAGGGGCCTGGATCCGAAAACGGCGGGCACGGTAATCCGCATAGAATCCATGATCAGGGATGCCTCCCTTGATGTCCTGAAGAGCTCAGCCGATGAACCTCGGGGGATCATCCTGGGTAGTGAGCTCTCCCGACAGATAGGAGCTCTGCCAGGGGACATGGTGACCGTGATCTCTCCCATAGGGAGATTAACGCCTCTGGGCAGGGTTGCCAATGAGGTCAGGTTCCAGGTAAGGGCCATCTTCGAATCAGGGATGTATGACTATGACAGCTCACTCGTGTACCTCTCCCTGTCGGACGCACAGGAGTTCCTCTCCCTCGAGGGTGAGGTTACCGGCATTGAATTACGGGTCAAGGACGTCGATGAGAGCGACACCATAGCCGTCTCAGTTCAGGAAAAACTCGGGTATCCTTACTGGACCAAGGACTGGAAGATGATGAACAAAAGCCTTTTCTCGGCCCTGAAGCTGGAGAAGGTGACCATGTTCATCATTTTGATCATGATCGTGCTCGTTGGCGCACTCAATATCATCAGCTCCCTGGTCATGCTGGTGATGGAGAAGACCCGCGATATCGCAATACTGAGGACCATGGGGGCATCGTCAAAGAGCATTATGCGGATTTTTATCTATCAGGGCCTGTTCGTAGGCCTCGTGGGCACCGGGTTGGGCATTGTGTTCGGATCCTTTCTGTGCTGCCTACTGGCGCGGTATCAATTTATTGAGCTTCCCCCGGACGTCTATTATCTCACCACCCTTCCGGTGAGGATGGAGTGGTTCGATATCGCGTTGATCGCAGCGGCAGCTGTGGTTATCTCTTTTCTAGCAACTATATTCCCGTCCCTCCAGGCCTCCAAGGTAAATCCGGTAGAGGCGTTGAGGTATGAGTGAAAGTGAACTAAAGTGCCTAAAATGTAAAGTGAGCTAAAATTATGCATGGGTTAATTACCTTAAGGATGTAAGGCATTCTCGATAGCAACTGTTCGATTGAAGGAAAATAAGTAACCAATGACGAATACGGATTGTCCGGTATGTGATTGATGTTGTATTCAATTTAAACTTTAGGCACTTTAGGCATTTAAAATTTTAGGCACTTTTTATGAACCCATTGCTTCACATCGATACTATCTACAAGGATTTTGAAAAAGACAGCCAGATCATTCATGCCCTGAGGGGAATAAGCCTTCAGATATCAAAAGGGGAGTCCCTGAGCATCACAGGGCCATCAGGGGCGGGGAAGTCAACCCTGCTCAATATCATGGGAACCCTCGAGCCGCCGTCTCAGGGTAGGGTTTTCTTTGAAGACAGGGATATATATGATATGGATGAGGTGGGCATGAACCAGATTCGAAACAGGGGGATAGGGTTCGTGTTTCAATTCCACCACCTCCTCTATGAGTTCAATGCCATCGAGAACGCCATGGTTCCGGCCCTCATATCGGGATACGGCAAGAGGGAGGCAGGGGAGATGGCCTCCGGCATACTCGCTCAGATGGGTTTGCGAGATCGGCTCTTCCACAGGGTCGGTGAGCTCTCCGGGGGCGAGCAGCAAAGGGTCGCTATTGCCCGGGCCCTGATTATGGGCCCGAAGATGCTCCTGGCGGATGAGCCCACGGGAAACCTGGATAAGACAACGGGAGAGGAGATCACCGATATTCTCCTAGAGCTTAATAAGAGCACAGGTTTGGCCCTGGTGATCGCGACGCACAATCTGGAACTGGCCCGCCAGATGTCCCAGCAATTGCACCTCGTTGATGGCAGGTTCGTCTAGCTGAAATTGTCTTGAGGCCGTCTTCCACGACAAAGCTGCCCATAAGCAATGTATTTATTCATCTCAGAAAACCACCTCCTGTGGTGGCAGTCAGAGACGACGGCTCTGTCGGTCATGGTTCTTTCCTTCGCATGGAGTGATGGCCCGCCCTGGTGCGACTTGTTGAAAATACACAAATGCAAAGCTTATATTCTATGGCAGCAATCTTTACTAAAATGGTCCCTTTATATAGGTCTGGGCCAGGGAGTATTGGATGAGTGGAGCATGGGAAACCATCATAGCGGATATCCTCCATAAAAAGGTCCATGGTAGATGGTATTGGTGCTGGCTTCCTGCCTTTCAAAACCCTTCTTCAGAGATCATTACTCCACCACTCCTTTACTCCAACAACCCCGGGATCTGAGGGCACACCTTTGGCCCCTTCCAGGGGGCTCCAAGCAAAGCCACGTCATCTGGGCGTGGTTTTTTTAATTCCATGCTTTATCCTTACCGTACCATGCTTAACCACCATTGATCATTTCCCGATTGACCGGCAGCGTGATTTTGCCTAAGGTGCTGGTAAATCTATTTAATGGGGGACTTAGTATGGAGGAGAGATCGGTCAAACCAGATACGCTTGTGGTCGTATGGTCGAGCGGAGACAGAGAGGTCGCAACAAAGATGGCTTTTCTGTATACCCTGAATGCGAAGCGAAGGGACTGGTGGAAGCATGTTACCTTGATCGTATGGGGTCCATCGGCCAAGCTGCTCACCGAAGACAGCGAACTGCAAGGTCGCATCGAGGAGATGAGAGAAGCCGGAGTGGGGTTAAAGGCCTGCAAGGCATGTTCAGACAGCTATGGGGTCTCTGAGATCTTAGAGAAACTTGGGATAGAGGTGCAGTACATGGGCGAGCCGTTTACCCAGATCTTGAAAGACGAGTACCAACGGGTAATAACGTTCTGATCTGATCACAGGGTCCAAGCATGCCATAGGTACGGTTCGACGAGGAGAAGGGCGACAAGTGCTGCGTCGCATGTAGAGAGAAAGAAATCCGCTGACAGGTCCTGTTAAATGTGGTACATGCGGAAAATTATTTACTGCCTCCTACACATAAGGCTCGACTCCTTAGGGGAGTATGGGACAGGTTGATGAAAGCGAAGAGCTCGGCACACCATGAGATGAAACCGGATCGAAAGGGAGCCTTTTCATACGGCCTTCTGATGTCGAGCCTTCTCGTCCCCTTTCTTTTCGTCACTGTTTTCGTGCATTCTTTTGTATCTGCCCAGTCAAAGAATACGGTGGCCGTGCTCCCTTTCACGCTCCATACGGCGAAGCCGGCCGATCATCTCTCCCTGGGACTTCAGAAGATGCTGACCACGCGTCTGGCGGAAAAGGGCTTTGAGCTCATCGATCCCTATACTGTCAATGAGGGAAGCCTCTCAAGGATAAAGGGCTCTGAGGTGGATCTGCTCAGGAGGGTTGCCGGGGAGATGGGAGTTGACTGGGTGATCAGCGGAAGCCTTACTCATATCGGAGATGTGGTCAGTCTTGACCTCACTCTTATCCCCGTACGTACCGACAGGAAGCCGTTGTCGGTGTTCGCTGAGGGGAACACTATCGATGAAGTTCCCGAGGTAGCAGAGAGGGCAGCGGAGATGGTGGTGAACCGGATCACGGGCATCGACCAGATAGAAAGGGTGTCGGTTGAAGGAAATAAGCGCATTGAGGAAGATGCGATCCTTGCCGTCATTGGGAGTCAAGAGGGGACGTTCTATGATCCGTCATTGCTCGATAACGACCTTAAATCCATCCATAAAATGGGTTATTTCGAGGATGTTCAGATAGATGTAGAGGAGGGGACGAGGGGCAAGATAGTCACCTTCAAGGTAGTGGAGATGCCCTCGATAGGAACGATCAGCTTTGAGGGAAACAAGAACATAGATGAGGCGGATCTCAAGGAGGCCTTGGGCATCAAGGAATACTCCATCGTGAACATGAAGGAAATCAAGGATAGCATCAAGAGGTTAGAGGACCACTACCATGAGAAGCGATACTATCATGTGGAGATAACCCAGAGGATTGAGGAGCTTCCCAACAACGAGGTGGCGCTTATCTATGAGATCAAGGAGGGAGAAAAGGCTTACATACGGACGATTGCATTTGTGGGCAACCATGGCTTTACCGACGGGGAGCTCAAGGAGGTGATGGAGACGAGCGAGAAGGGTTTTTTTTCATTTTTAACGCACTCAGGTCACCTCGATAGGAAGGAGTTGGAAACCGATACATTCAAGCTCACCTCATTTTACCACAACCATGGCTATATAAAGGCAAAGATAGGAGAGCCCGAGATCTCCTACAAAGAGGGCCAGGGCATTAGCATCACGATCACGGTTGATGAGGGGCCCTCATATACGGTGCACCATGTCAGCATCGAAGGAGATTTGATCAGAGAGCCTGAAGAGCTCATGAAGGAGCTCAAGATCATCGATGAGAAGATGTACAACAGGGAGGTTATCAGGGCCGATGCGCTGCGCTTAAGCGAGGTTTATGCGGATGAGGGCTATGCCTTTGCCGATGTCGTTCCCAAGATCAAGGAGAACGATGAAGAGCGGACGGTTGATATCACCTACCAGATCTCCAAGGGAAAGAAGGTGAGGTTTGAGAGGATAGAGATCACCGGAAATGAGCTGACAAGGGATAAGGTGATCCGGCGAGAGCTTCAGGTGATTGAAGGAGGATATTTCAGCGGCAGGGGCTTACAGAGGAGCACCCAGAACCTCTATCAGCTAGGGTTTTTTGAAAATGTGGAGATTGACACCAAAAAGGGGAGCAGCGACGATCAAATGATCCTCGATATCCATATTAAGGAGAGGCCGACCGGGTTGTTGTCGTTCGGTGTTGGATATAGCTCCGTGGAAAAAACAATGGCGATGCTGGAGTTGTCCAAGAGCAATCTCTTTGGCCTTGGGCAGGTGCTATCAGCGCGGGCAAGCATAAGCGGCAAGGCTACGAGGTATACCCTGAGCTTTACCGAGCCGTGGCTTTTCGAGAAGCCCCTTTCCGCAGGGATCGATATCTTTGACTGGGAGTACGAGTATGATGAATATACCAAGCATAGCAGGGGAGGCAAGCTGAGGTTCGGATTTCCCCTAGGAATCGAGTTTATGAAGGGATCGGTTATTTACACCTATGATGATGCCGAGGTCACTGATATAATAGAAAATGCCGCTTTGGTGATAAAGGATATGGAGGGTGAACATCTTACCAGCAGTGTGACCTTCGGCATCTTGAGGGACAGCAGGGACAGGATGTTTAACTCGCGAAGGGGATCCGTGAACTCGCTGTCGATGGAGTATGCAGGGGGGGCGCTGGAAGGGGATAACTATTTCACCAAATACAATGCCAGATCGGCTTGGTTTTTCCCCTTGTTCCAGAACTCCTCCTTTTCTGTTCAGGGCAAATGGGGTTTTGTTGAGCAGAGGCCGGGAGGAAGATTGCCGATCTACGAGAAATTTACCTTAGGGGGGATTAATACGGTGCGGGGATTCGACTATGGATCAATCTCGCCGGTTGACTCATTAACCGGCGATAAGATCGGTGGGGAGAAGATGATGCTCTACAATGCTGAGTTCCGGTTTCCCCTCCAGAAGGAGCAGGGAGTAATGGGGGTACTGTTCTTCGATGCGGGGAACGTATTCACCAAGTATGAACCCTATAGCTTTGACGGCATCAGGCGAAGCGCAGGCACGGGCATTCGATGGTATACGCCGGTCGGCCCTCTGAGGTTGGAGTGGGGGTATAACCTGGATCGAAAGGAGGGCGAACCCTCGAGCAACTGGGAGTTCACCATTGGAACGCCATTCTAAGGATTGTCCGGGGTCGGTTGACTAAGGAAAGGGAAATAGGGTACAATCCAACCCCGATCTATTTGGTCGCTTGTAACCGATAAAAACGACATCAATAACGGAGTCAACCATGAGAAAGTGTGTCTTTTTTGCAACAACTGTTGCCCTGATTCTTTTTCTCTCCAGCGCGGTCTTTGGGCAAGAGCTCACGAGGGTTGGGTTGATCGACCTTCAACGGTGTCTTCAGGAGTCAAAGGAGGGAAAGAAGGCAACTGAGCTTTTGAAGCGAAAGAAGGCCGAGCTCCAGAGAGAGCTCGATAAAAAGCAGCAGGAGCTACTTCAGTTGAGGTCTGAGTTCGAGAAACAGTCGATGATGTTAAGCATGGATGCCCAGGAGAGCAAGAGAAAGGAAGTTGAGAGAAAGGCCAGGGACTTAGAGTACTACCTGCAGGATTTGAACGAGGAGATGGCGAGGGCCCAGGATCGGGAGAAAAAGAGGATCTTTGATGAACTCGGCACGGTTATTGAAGAGATCGGATCCGATGGACGCTACGCGATAATCCTGGAGAAGAGGGCGGGAGGCGTGCTGTATGAGAATAAGGCAGTTGATATAACCGACCAGGTTATCAAGGCCTACGATACGGTGAAGCAGGGGGCGGGCAAGAATAGAGGTGAATAGCCTTGGAGGTAACCCTTCGGCACATCGCAGACTCTCTTGGCGGCGCCATAGAGGGGGATGATTCGCTTGTCATCAACGGGATCAGCTCCCTCACCTTGGCCGAGGAGGGAGAGATCTCATTCATGGCTGACCCGGGCCTGCGGGATCAACTCCGGGTCACAAGGGCATCTGCCGTTATCGTAAAAACCCGTACCGATCTCTTTCCAGGGCCGCAGGTGATCGTCCCCGATCCGTATCTGGCCTATGCAAGGGTAGCAGCCATGTTCGCCCCTGGTCCGCCTCGCTTTGAGGGTGTGAGCGAGAAGGCCGTGATCGGTGAGGGGGTCCTCCTGGGAAAGGGGGTCTCCGTCTATCCCTTCGTGTATGTGGGAAGGGAAGCGGTGATCGGCGATGGGGCGATCTTGTTTCCGGGCGTCTATATCGGGGATGGGGTTCACATAGGAGAAGGAACTGTTCTGTATCCGAATGTCTCGGTCCTGCCGAATTGCATCATAGGGAGAAACGTGATTATCCATGCGGGGAGTGTTATCGGAAGCGATGGATTCGGGTACGCCAGGGATGGCGATGCGAGCGTCAAGATACCCCAAACGGGCACCGTGGAGATAGGAGATGAGGTAGAAATCGGGGCAAATACCACGATCGACAGGGCATCCTTTGGGAAGACCGTTATTGAGAGAGGGGTAAAGACGGATAATCTCGTTCAGATCGGACACAATGTCGTTGTTGGTGAACATACGATTATCGTTGCCCAGGCCGGCATTGCGGGAAGTACCAGGATAGGGAAGAATGTTATCATAGGACCGCAGGCCGGGGTTATCGATCACCTCGAGATAGGCGATCGGGCGATGGTGGTTGGAGGATCCGGTGTTGCGAAATCCATTCCAGCAGGAGCGGTTGTCTCAGGGTTTCCAGCCATGCCCCATCGGCTCTGGTTGAAAACGAGTGGACATATCCGGAGGCTCCCCGAGTATTTCGATAAGCTGAGGGAGCTTGAGAAAAGGATCAAGGAGCTGGAACAACAAGAAAAGGAGCTATGAGGAAAATGGACCTTCCATTGAGATACCAGGACATCATAAAGATATTGCCGCACAGACCCCCTTTTCTTTTCGTTGATCTGATTACAGAACTCGAACTGGGTGAGAGGGTGGTAGGGATCAAAAATGTAACCATTGACGAGCCATTCTTCGAGGGTCATTTTCCCGGAAACCCCATTATGCCGGGCGTCTTGATCGTAGAAGCCATGGCGCAGGTAGGGGGAATACTGGCGAGGTTATCGGTGCCGGAGAGTATGAACCTGGACGCGAGCAAGGCCATTTACTTCGCCGCAATCGATAGGGTGAAGTTTCGCAGGCCGGTGGTTCCAGGCAACCAGATCGTCTTCGAGCTTACCGCCATGAGAAAGGGCACCAAGATTTGGAAGATGAAGGGAAAAGCGATGGTGCACGGGGGACTCGTAGCTGAGGCCGAATTAGTAGCAGCGATAGGATAAGGTATGGGAGCAGATATTCATCCACATGCGGTAGTCTCACCAAAGGCGAAGATCGCCGATGGGGTATGCATTGGACCGTTTTCGATCATAGGTGAGAAGGTAGAGATAGGAAGGGATACCATCATCGATTCCCACGTGGTGATCGATGGTCACACGGTGATCGGAGAGAGGAACAGGATTTACCCGTATGTCTCCCTTGGATTACCTCCACAGGACGTGGGGTATTCGGGCGAGGACACCAGGCTTGTGATAGGCGATGAGAACGTGATACGGGAGTTCGTAACCGTGAATCGGGCTACCGCCAAACAGGACAGAGTCACAAAGATCGGGAACAATAACTACCTCATGGCATATGCCCACGTTGCCCACGACTGCACGCTCGGAGATGACATTATCATGTCAAACGCTGCAACCCTCGGCGGGCACATAGAGATCGGTGACAAGGCCATTATAGGGGGACTGGTGGCCATTCATCAGTTCGTCAGGGTAGGGGCATATGCATTTATCGGGGGGATGTCCGCCACGGTCAAGGATATCCCGCCGTTCATGATGGCATCCGGGATCAGGGCAAAACTGTATGGCTTGAATGTAAGAGG
>Ga0307428_1001442_pt1 | contig 12039 bp, 18 predicted proteins | sample SalMarWE160240MG_FD_202161 | JGI IMG/M metagenome (GOLD analysis project Ga0307428, IMG submission 202161) | Salt marsh sediment microbial communities from the Plum Island Ecosystem LTER, Massachusetts, United States - WE1603-240 | ecosystem: Environmental > Aquatic > Marine > Intertidal zone >...
TAAAACGGAGCCGGCTCGTGGCGCTTGCTTCGTCGCCAGCCGCCTTTGACTTTGTAAACCGACATATTAGCCGGCTTGTTTTTCTTTGCCGCCGTCTTCGTTCCGTAGGTTTTGCGTCTCGACTTCCTTCCCGAGTATTTGTAATAACCACCGGACATCGTGGATCCTATATAATATCCACCGGCACAACGTCTTTGCCTTCTTTTTTTTTTCTTAGCCATGACTTATTATTTCCGATCGAGCGGACTATTAGTCCCGTTGGATTTCAGATTTCAGATTTAATATTTAATATTAAATTTGAGATTTGTAATTCCAAAATTGCCCCGGCCCTTCAAGGTCCGCACCGCACCGGGCCGGGACTCAACCGGGTCGTCTTCGTCGCTTGCGTCGTCTGCGTCGTCTGCTCTTTCGGCCGCTGCTGATACGCCAGCCGACTTTGACTTTATAAACACTCTGGCCTTTTTTCCTGGCGTGCGTGGCCGATGATTTTTTCCTGTACGTTTTTCTTGCCATGTCAAAAATCCTTTCTTTAGATATAAACATAGTTTTCCGTGATACATTTTTGCGTTGAGTAAACACCTGGCGGCAGGCCAATCAATAACGCCCTACTGCTCGGCGCTGCCGGCGGGCCAACCAGGATGCCGCAATAAACACCGAGGACCATTTGACGGTCAGCCTGGCTAAACGCCAGACCATCCGGATCCGGCAGGATCGGCAGGATAAACATCGCCATCGCCGAAGCCCGTTTGTCTCTTGTGTCAAAAGCCATTAGTCAACCGCTCCGAATTTGCCGCGTGTAAACAGCGTTCCATTATCGTCAATATCGCTCTCGGCGAATTTGATCGCTGAATTGTCTTTGTAAACTTCAATTTCCTTGTTGGTCTTGTTGGTAATCAGCTTATTGCGAGCCAGAACATAAATCCAGTTGATCGCTTCTACGATTGTAGCATTTATCCCTGGAACAGCCGCCAGGTCCGTCATGTTCCAGCCTGCCGGCAGCGCATCGGTCTTTGATTTAATGCCGTCCGTCACGGCCGGCAGGTTCGCAGGATCGAGCTCGGCAAGCCTGGCGTCCGTGCAAATAGCCTGGATCGCCGTGACGATTGTTCCTACGGCGTTAACATCGGTCGGCAGGTTCGCAGGATCGAGCTCGGCAAGCCTGGCTTCCGTGCAAATAGCCTCGATCGCCGTGACGATTGTTCCTACGGCGTTAACATCGGTCGGCAGGTTCGCTGCATCGAGCTCGGCAAGCCTGGCCTCAAGGCATCGTGTCAATAGCGTATCGACATCGGCCGGTAGGTTCGCTGCATCGAGCTCGGCAAGCCTGGTATTCGTACATACCGAAGCCAGGGCAGCGTTGTCCGTGCCGCGCATGGCCGTTGTCGGGATTGCGGCTATATCGGCCGGCAGGTTCGCTGCATCGAGCTCGGCAAGCCTGGCGTCCGTACAGACCGAAGCAAGGGCAGCGCTGTCCGTGCCGCGCATCGGCGTGGTAGGAATATCGTCTATCGCGATGGAATCCATCTCGAACATAACAAAGCTGTCGGCTGAATTGGCAGCCGTCAATTTGATCAGGACGAAATCGTGGTTAAGTTCGGCCGCCGTCAAGTCGATCTCATAAACACCCGTCGCTCCGATCTCACTGAAAGTATCGGTTATCGCCAGCGCCGACCAGGCCCCGGCTCCATCTTTTGAATAGGCCGTGTCCGCAACCGTTTCACCTGCTTTGAATGTTGCCGGCGTGTCCGAATCGACCATCGGCAGGGCAAGGTAGTAAGCTGTATTCTTTTTGTGCCGAATGACCATATAATTTCAAATCTCAAATTTCAAATTTAATATTAAATCTGTAATCTTAAATCTTAAATCCCCTACGCAGCCCCCCGACAAACGCCGCGACCGACTCCGCGTGCCCCTCTTTCGTAATCGAGGACCGATTGCCCCCCGCCTGTCTCGTAAACAGCATAAATCCCAATCAGATATGTATCGGTATAAACCGAAACGCCCCATGGATCGTCCAGCGCCGTTTTCCCATTATTCAGATCTTGTTTTTCTCCACCGTCTGCGAGGTATTCTATTCTTGTCGTTGTTGCCGTATTATCGACTTGCAATGCCAACCAATAAGTAGTCGCGGGCGTTATCGCTATATTAAGACCCGTACAACGCTTCCAGCCTTCTGTCGTGCCCTTCGCGTTTGTTTTGTCCCAACCGACAACCGCCTCGGGATTATCATCGCCGGAATTATGATTATAAATCGCAACTTCGTAGTTTGCTTCCTCAGAATCGTTGCTGCTCCACCATCCTATTTCCGTAACCTTCACCGCCCCTGCAGGCGCAACATCCTTCAACGCCCGGCAAGCGCCGTCCACCACTGCCCCGGAATTTGCCGGATCTGTTGTCGGTGCCGCTGAGACGAAACCGCAATTTGTGCCCTTGACCAGTGACACGTCAATCCCCTAAAACGTACTTGTAAACAATGAATATCAATAATGCCCAGCCTGCAGCGTTGGCCCATGTCATTTGTTCTGTAAGGTTTTCGATTGTTTTATCGATTGCCGGCTTGTGAACTAAATAGAAGTAAACCGGGCTCACAGACATGATCAAGGCGATCATCTTTCGTTCGGTCATTAGCGACTCATCGTTTTTGACTTCCAATTCGAACGATATGGAATTGTCGCCCCAATAATTGGCTCGTACGATCTCGATGTCAGGATTTCCATTGAGCCGGCTCTCGATGACGGCAATTTGCGAAGCCCGAACATACTCGCTGTTATTCGATACGAATTCAAGCGTGACTCTTTTGCCTTTCGTAAGAATTTGATCTGTATTCTCAACTGGCATTAGCGCACCCTCTGGACTTCTAATCGAGTGTTCAATGTTTTAATATCGACGGTATCAACGCCGGCATTTGATGTTGCCATTAGTTCAAAATAGAGGATTTCATTTGTATGAATACTTGGTATAATAACAGTAGCGCTTATGTCATCCGTATTGCTTGAATGAACATTTTTTCTTCCAACCACAATCCCGTTGTGTTTAATTTCAGCGAGATAACTTTTATTAGATACGACATTTGTGAATTGAACTTGCCCCACAACCGAATAACGGCCGGCAACACCTGGCTTTATCCTGTGTAATGCTTTGTCCTCGATCCCATCTATTGAATCCAAGGGTACTGTGTTGATTTCTACAAGAGTTTTAACACCGTCCGCAAGATTAAGCTGGTCGGATCCGCTTAGATACAATTCCCCGGAAGGTCTTTGAAATGCCGGCGGCCGAATGATTTGTGTGTTCATAATGTCACCGCCTTTCTTAAACATCATATTTCAAATCTAAAATTCAATATTTAATATTAAATCTGAAATCTGAAATCTGTTAAGTACTCGTCAAATTCGCATAAGATACCGTGCAGCCTGAAACAGCAGCCCCGTTTTCGGCGGCAAGGAATATTTCACCCGTATTCGGAATTATATAAGCAGCTTCGCAGGGAATTGGAATTCCGCGATAAGTGGCCGGGTCGATTAACCCAGTGCCCCAGTAAACCCGGTATGTCGCGTTGTGGTTGTGAATCACGATCGCTTTGCGCGTCGAACAGGCTGCGATGGATTGCGGCGTTGTCAAGCCGATAACATCATCGACGCCGTCGAACGTCTCGGCGTTATATGTCGCGGTTATCACGACCTCGTTTGCCGAGCTCGTCGCATCGACTGTATGAGCGGCGTTGTAATTCGTGGTCCCGGCGATCGTCACATCATCACCGGTATTGAACGGCTGGGCCGTCAGCGGGATCCCGACCAGGCCACCGCCCTTATCGACGGCCGCGGCGGCGTTAATCAGGATCGTTCTCGGCTGAATCACAAGCGCAGGCGGCGTTTCCATCGCATCGGTAATATCCTCGACTGAAATTTCGCCGGTAAAGTTGGCCCGATTGTCCCAGATCTTTCCGGAGCTCATAGCGACCCATAGCGACATATCCGATCCGGTTGGATTATGGAACCCGACCCTTTGAAACTCCGCGACCTCGACCGAGACGCCCTGGGGAAACTCAGAAGAGGGATCTCCACCGATCGAAACGAGAGGATTGACGGTCAACGAATTCTCAAGGATCGCCATGAAATTTCCGCACATTGCCAAAGAATGCGACCGCCCCGCCGGCATTGTGAACCGGACTGATGCGTAAGATTGTTTGCCCATGTCACCGCCTCAAAAATAAAAGTAATAAAACAACTCCGCCGACAATAACCAGCGAGCTCGATCCCGTTTCACCGTCAACAAGTTCATCTTCGGCCGTCCCAAAGAACGAGGTAAAAGGATTTTCGGAGCCTAAGACCCGGTCCTGGTCTTCGATCTTCGTGTATTCCTGCGATCCGGTTCGATCGGCGACGGTCGGATAATCAGATTGAAAAACCGGACTGAGAATGTTTTGAACATCCTGGACCTCTTTTGTCAGAGCCGAGTAAACATTGGATGCCGTACCCACACCGCCAACGGCTGATTTGCCAGCCGAATACAGCTTGTCCCAAAAGCTCGGCTCCGCCGCCAATCCAACAGCTTCAGGAGCTAAGAATTCACTCTCGGCTTGCAGGGCAAAAGCTGAAAACTCAGGGCTCGGAGCGGAAATTGCCGGATTCTCCATCGCCAACGCAGCGACATCGCCTTCAGGACCGGGCACATATCCGGTAGCCTCCGATGGCGATGCTTCTGGAAATATTTTACTTCCTAAACCGATCAACGGAACGGCAAAGTAAGGCAATACTTGTGCAATCCTGGCGGCCCCGGAAACCTCTTGACTGCCTTCGTATAATTTTTGAATCTTTTCAGCCGTTGCGGCCTGGGTTTCCGGCGATTCATTTTTAAATTCACCTTTATCCCAGGCGGTTTTCAACGTCGTATAATGAACTAAATCCTTTATTGCCACAATGTCACCATTGATAAACAGCTATTGACCAACATCGCTAAAATCAATATTGGTCTTAACGAGCAAGCAAAAGATAGGCGATAATGCCGATGCCGAGCAGCATGAGCGGGCTGTCAAAAGACACACCGCCGGCAACTATCGGCTTGGCGGCAATCGGCTCCGGATTCGGCGTCGGCGTCGGGCTTTGCGCATGAGCCGGCACGAGGATTTGTTTAGCCTCGCCGAATATGCCGATGCCCTGCTGTACGATCCCGCTCAGATCGCCTAAGATGCTTTGAGTTTTTTGTATATCATCTTCCCAGGCCATTTTTTTACTTGGCGGGACCTGTTAAGCCCCGGAACTCCTCGCATAAAATCGGGAATGAAAGCGGAGCGTTTGTCACCCACTCGATGTCCGCTCTCAGGTTGGTAAGCGGTCCTAACGGAAGGAATCCGGCCGAATCGTTCGTCAATGCGAAATCGACGTGATACCACCCGGTCTGGATCGTTCTTCCACAATCCTGCAGGAGCTGATTGTGCAGGTCCAGAACCATTTCCGGATAAATATCAGAATCGACGCCCTGGCCGGCCGATGCCTTGACCGTGACGTTTACGAAAACGCCGGCCCCGGCTCCCTGGTGAAAATGTATTGCGAACATGCCGACGTCCGGCTGGCCGAACGGCAGCTTTTTGTCTATTTGCTGGACGCCCGTCGCGGCGAAGTAATCGGTCAGACGGCGGATACAAAGATGCTTGCCGAGCTTCCTGGTATTGTCCGGCTCGATTAAACTCCGAGGCTGGATGCTCGCTAAGGTTGCGACGGCTGTAATGTCGATCTCACAGGTGAAGCTTCGAACATCGGCCATTCCGTAACCGCTCAACTGGCGCTCGGGCAACGATGGGAAGTATTCACGGGTAAACCAGATCGGTAGAACGCTCTTGATGGTATGAGCTCCGTTTTTGGCGTGATAGTAACGCCACATATCGATGGCCTCGCTTGCGAGCATTTCGATCTTCGGCTCACCGTCGACTTTGATTAGAATCTTACCAATGTCGTTTTCGATCTCGGCTTCGGTCATGGTCGCGGCGGCGGCCTTGCGACAATCGAGAAACAGGGCGTGGTGAACACCGGCCGCCGTCAAGTCGATTGTGACCTTATCGCCGGCGGCGAGGCCGGACTTAGTCGCTTCTTGCTTAATTACAGGAATCATTTGTTACACTCCTTTGCTTTTTTTGTCCTTGCCCCCCGGCTTCGATCACGACGTTCTTATTGCGCCATGAACCACTTTTTGATGCCCCAGGTGTCCGGCGTCATGCGCACGACAAACATGATGATTGCCAGCGCAATGGCGGTCTTTATGAGGGTCTTTGTCGAAGGTAGGGACAAATCTAATTGCTTTGCCATCTTAAAACTCCTTTTTTTTTGACAGCCGATAAAAAAAAGGCCAAACAAGCCGATCCTTATCGGTTGTCAGACCTTAAATAGTTCACTATAACAATTACAGGGCGCCGCCTGCCCCGTCAACTACTTTTTTTTGCTTCGCTTTTTGCGTGTGTTACGCATCTTGATATAACTACTTAATAACACTCGGTATAAGTAGCAGATGCGTAACACAATTAAAAATTAAAAAAACCTCATTTGTTCTTGCCCGATAAACACTTTCAACGGCTTTTTGCCCATACGATCGCGGATTCGATTCACTTGTGAGACGTGGCCGGCGTTAATGAAACGGGCGTTTGCCATCGCCTTGCGAAGTCCGACACCATGATTGACACCGCCACAAATACAAGTGCATTTCGTCGTTAATGCCTCATAACATTCGGGACCACACCGCTTAAGATTGCCGTCCGAAGTTCTCGATGTTAGGACCGAAAATTCAGGTTGTTTTTTTTTCGGATGGAATCTCATTTTAAAAGATACCAAATCAATCGAAGTAACCAATACAACGCGAAAAAAATCGCGTTCGCCATGAAAACTTTAAGAATAAAATTTAACGATGGAATTTTAAGTTTCATCTTTGCCGACCTCGATTTCTTTGGCACCGTCGATCCAGTGCAAATATTGATATGGTTCAAGCCGGCGAATTCGATCCGAGACGTCCCGGCCGATTCTGTTTTCGAAATACTTAACATCGCCCGGCTCATCTATATTGAATATGAGGATCTCGGACGCCTGGCTCGTGATGTCTCGATGGATCCCTATCGGCCGCTGCATCAGGCCGATGAAATGTATATTTTGCATCCGGCCGCGAAAAATCAGCTTGCGGAGCTCCGGACCGATCGACTGGGCTCCGCACAGGCTCGGAAGCTCCTCGGCGACGATTGTAAGGTCCTCGCAAAGAAACGCCAACCGGCAGATTTCCTCGAACTCGGTTGCGGGATCGAGCGGCCGGTATATCAGCCGGAATCTTTGATTATAGACTTTCAGCCAGAACCTTTTGAGCTCATTCATATCGTAGAACGTGACGCCATCGGTATAGTCTTTGTTCTGCGTATCGAACATAATGACTCGCGGGCAATCAGCTATCAGCTTGACCGTCTTGACGGTCTTGCCGGATCCGGTCTTGCCAACGATCAATTTTATGTCGGCTTTGTCCATCAGTTTTGCTTCGATTTTTCGAGCATGTCCCGGCATACCGGACAATTTATTTTTGCGACTTCATCTGAAAACATACAAGCCTCACCAGCCGGGACGGCGTGCAATGCCTGACCGTTGCCGTATGTAAAATGAATAATCGTATCGCCTGGCCCGGCTGTTTTCGGCTTTGCTTTTCTTCGCTGCCGGCGGACCTCGTCGATCAAATCGAATCTCGATTTCATAATTCTTGTCGTCGCATAAATGAATTCGACCCAAATACTCATTATTTCAGGTATGAGACCTGGAAAGTAATTTTCCTGCAACTGGGTAGCCGGCAGGCTCCACAAATTCACTTCCTCGTCAGTCAGTGCCAGGTCCTCAATTTTTGCCGCTTTCGACCAAAATAAAAAAAGCGATACAGCGCCATGCTTGATCGAGTTCGATGGCTGCTTGGGAAGGTTCTTAATTCTCGCTTTTTCCTCGGTCATGCCCAAAGGCCGGCCGGCCCCTTCCCGAACGCCGCCTCGATTCTCGATCGGCGGCTCCGTGACCTGGGCGGCCTTCTCGAATTCAGGATTTCTCGGTTGCTCTACCGGCCCAATATTAGGATCCGATCGAATCGATTCAACATCCATCTCTGCCAGTTGTTTTGCAATTCTCTCTTTTCTGGGTGGAATTTTCTTCGTTTTTTTCTTCACCTTTTTTTTCGCCATGACTTTCATCCTTGAGAAGTTCTGATATAAATTTGCTTAAAAAAAGCTCTTGCTCGTGAAAAAATCTGATCGTCCTGAGCTGCGAACACACAACGCCGATCAAAAAGCAGGCAATGATAAACATTGCGATCGCAATCCAGATCATTTCAATCCTCGAATTTTATTGTGATGTCAATACCATCGTCGCCTTCATCGCCTTCATCGCCTTCATCACCTTCATCGGGGACTACCGGCTTGTCGGGAGGTGACAAGGACGGCCGTTCGGCTGGTAACGGCTGTTCGGCCGGAGGAGGAGTATCACCTCCCGACGTGGGTGCCGGCTCTGATAACGACGGCAAGGAACCGTTTGTTTGGACAGGTCCAGGCTCTTCGGAATCTTTGGTCAAAGGTGGATCGCAAACAACCGAAGAACCGTCCGCCTGGACCTGAAACCACCCGCACTCAGGGCACTTTATATATTCGACACCGTTTTTTGAAGCTTCCTCGGCGTTCTGTTTGCAATTGGGACATAAGATTTGACCATCCATGCGAATTACTCCTTTTTAAAAACACGTGGGCGGCGCTCAGGCTGTAACGGCACTCCTTTGCCTGTCAATGAAGCCGGTCCGACGAAAAAACTCCATTCAGGCACCGCCCACGCAGGAACGGATTCTACTCTTTTATTTTGTTCACTATTCTGGCTGTAAGCCCGCACAGTAATTGAAGCGACTGGTCGATATTGTGCATAGCGCTTACGATCTGCACATTCATATCCATACCCGAATTGTGCATTTCAATTTCACGAAGCTCCGAATCCTTACGAGATTTGTTTATTGCTTCAATAAAATTAAAAGCCTCGAGCATTTTATCATCGAGGCTTTCAGGCTCTGGCTGCTCGGGTCCTGGCTGCTCGGGTCCTGGCTGCTCGGGTCCTGGCTGCTCGGGTCCTGGCTGCAATGGTCCTAAATCCGGCTTCGGCTCCGGTTCTTCGAAGAACGGTTCGGTCGAATCAGCTTGCTCTCTTTTGGCTTGAACGCCGGCGGTCAGCCTTTCGCGTTCTGCTTTTTTCGCCGCCTGCTGGTCCATCGTTTCCTGCAATCTCGTCGACGTGCTTTTTACCGGCTCCGGTTGTCGCTGCTGGTTTACTTCGTTTTTTTCGTTTTCGTTTTGTTCTGCCATATTTTCGATCCTCACTTTCATAGAATGTCCCTGTATCTTTCCAGACTTCGTATTTCTTATAACGGCCTCGCTTGCCCTTGTAAATAATCCGGACAACGCTGCCGATCAACTCATGGTCCTCTATGACTCGACGCATCTTGAGATTTGCCGGGAACTCCACAACCTGGTCGGGCTTGACCAGCAAATCGACGCCATCCTGCCGGCCTTCCCAAAGCTTCATTCGATAGGTTGCGAATTCGTAGTGAATCGTCTGGCGTATTTGGATGGCGAACAGAATCCCTTTGAGATAATCGCCCGTCTCGTGGAAGTAAAACAGCCCCGGCTCTTTGCCCTGCTCGATCACGATCGGTTCGCGTGGTACGGGAAATTTCTGTTGTTCGTTGCCCGACATATCACTCCGTCCTATAAGCTTTATTCGATGGTCCTAAAAAATCGGCGGATCTGGCCTTAAAACGCTTTATTGTCAAGGTTATCGGCCGATTGTATATGTTATGTTTTATTCGTTTGGCTTCCATGCCTGAAAATCCTGCTTTGAAACTTTCGATTAAGCTGAATCTTTTAGCCCTGTTTTAAGAACTCATCAAGGCTACTTTTTTTGCCGGTTATACCTGAAACATCGTTCAAAAGAACTTCTTTTTCGAATTTTTCCCGCGATTTACGCTCATCTTCGTATTTGAAATCCGGTTCGGTCGGCTTTGTCCATCGATGAATATTCGATTCGACCTTTTTGAGCCGTTTTTCTAATTTTGACGCTACGTATACAACCAGAGCTAAGGTGGCGCATATCATAGCGAACAAAATCCACCAGGCTACGGTTATTTTAAAATCGAGTATAACGATAGCATCGCGGAGCGTTTCGATTTGTGCCTGCGTATCGGCCCGGCTGTCTTGATCGGACAATGTTTTGAGTAATTGCAAAAGCTCCATCATTCTTGCCCTCTTTGCATCGCCGCTTCAACCGCTCTGTATAATGCAGGATCATCTCTAAAAACTCTCAAACCAGCTAACAAATCACTGGCCTGATAAACAGGTTGGCTTGTTTTCGGCTTTTGTGGAGCGGCACAACCGGTAAAAATGATGAAGATTAAACAAATTAACGTTTTAAAGATGAATCCTTTTGGCACGTTCTTTTGATCGCGTGCGATTTCGACGTGATTGATTTGCTTCAACCCTGAATCATCCTCAAATAAGAAGCTGCCTGCTTTAACAAACCCTTTCAACTGTATGTACCATCCCGCCAGCGCAGGCTTCAACGGTGGTAGTGTTTTTTGATTTTTATTCTTGTTCATTTTATCACCTCATATCGGCTAAATCTGCGCGGCTGATCGTACAAACAGTTCGGGCCGATTGACGATAGACCCTCGTGTGTGAACTCCGCGCAGATTTTGCCGTATGATTTATTTTCGATTGAAATTCATTATCTGTTTGTACGATCATAATTGCAAAATACCAGTTGGATCCAAAATTGTCAAGAGAAAAATTCCCGTTTTTGAAAAAAAAATATTGCCCGGCACGGATCTTGCGCTTGCAATGCTGAACCGCAGGACGCCGGTCCAGCCGCCGGGGCTGGTCGAGCTTTAGCTCGAAACCGAATCTCTTGCCGCGCTAGCGGCCGCCTTTTTACTACGATAACGGCTTTTTAGTGAGCCGCCGCGCGTGTGTGCGCGGCTCACTAAGCGCGCTGTTGGCTTAGTGAGCCAGCCGTCCGCCGTTCAGCCTAACATACATATTTCCGGCTGTCAACAAAAAAATCCCTCAGAAATTCTCAATTTAAGCGTTGTGAGCGTTGGGATTTCTAAGGTATAGGTATGTCAGGCCCGGCCGGGCCTGTTTCGGAGCGCCCTGGGGCTGTGTGGAGCTCAGAACCGGTCTTAAAAAGCTGTTCGATCTCCTGGAATGACACCGATTTGCTCAGCTCAGTTCCCTTGGCGGTATAATTAACGATCACACATTCAGAATCAATGTCGAATTTGACATCCCGGATCGTTATGCCCCAGCTAAGCAGGGCTGTTTTGATAAGAAAAGTCGAAATCATCTTGCAACCTTGAGCTGGTCGACGAGCTTGTTGCCCTTGTCGTATATGCCGGCCGCGATCATTTCCTGCCTGATTGCTACCTTGATCGGATTCGTCGGGTTCGTCTTTGTGACCTTTTCGGCAGCATCGACACCTTTAATAATTGCTTTGGTTGTTTTTGCCATAAGATTTGACCTCACTTTCTGCCAGCTATTAAATACGATCGAGGCAATGGCGATCCCCACTGTGCCGTAGAGCCGCAAATCAGGCGGCAGCATAGCACCGGCCGGCGATTGAAGCAAAGCCGCCCCGCCGCTCACCAGGTTGTTTGCATCGGCAACGGTTTGATCGACCTGCCTGATCTGTTCTTCCGTGCAGCCGACAACTGCAAACAATGTCACGAGTCCCATAAACAATACTATGGTTGCATTCTTCAAACGTCTCATTTTTTGTCCCTTTCTCAAAAATTCGTTTCCCAGGACCGCGTACAAGCGGCGATCTCCGATCGAGCCGGCATAATGTCCGGCTCAAAACGCTTAAAACGGAGCCGGCTCGCGGCGCTTGCTTCGTCGCCAGCCGCCTTTGACTTTGTAAACCGACATATTAGCCGGCTTGTTTTTCTTTGCCGCCGTCTTCGTTCCGTAGGTTTTGCGTCTCGACTTCCTTCCCGAGTATTTGTAAT
>Ga0307428_1001448_pt1 | contig 12009 bp, 9 predicted proteins | sample SalMarWE160240MG_FD_202161 | JGI IMG/M metagenome (GOLD analysis project Ga0307428, IMG submission 202161) | Salt marsh sediment microbial communities from the Plum Island Ecosystem LTER, Massachusetts, United States - WE1603-240 | ecosystem: Environmental > Aquatic > Marine > Intertidal zone >...
GCATGTCAAATTGACGAACTGCAAACAGACCACCGAAATATTTTGTCAATCCATTGATCTCAAGCAGCATGAACGGTCCTCTTGTCCTTGCGATGTTCTGTAAACCGTGACCGAACCATCTGGGGCAGACCGGCAAGACCCTGGGGCATTAAGTATACGACAATTATCAATGTACCTGCATAAATAAAGGGAGAATAGGTTTTCAGATCACGGAAGAATTCAGGGATTAATATCAAGATAAAGGTCCCGATAATCGGACCGGCGAAGTGACCTATACCACCAATGAGGACATACATCACGAGCCATAGGGTGGCCATGAAGTTAAAGCTGGTGCCTGATATTACCAGATTGTAATGAGCATAGGCAGCGCCGGCCAGACCAACAAAGAAACACCCGACACCCATGGCCAGAATCCTGTACCATCCTTCATTGATACCAACACTGGAGGCCACCAGATAGGATTGGGCAACAGCCTTCAAGGTCGTACCAATGCGGCAGAACTCAAACCGGTAAAGGGCTATCGCGCTGACTATCGCCAACCCTAAAAAGAGATAGTAATACGGGACCTTAGAGACAGTAGGGGGAAGCAGCGGCATGATGCCGATGAGACCGCCATAACCGCCGGTCCAGACCCCGCCCGCATAAATAGCCTGCGTCACGCCTATTCCAAAGAACAAGCTGACCATGGCATAGTACAGCGCCCTCAGCCTGGCAAATGGGTACCCTATCAACATTCCCGCGCCTGCTGTAATCAATCCCGCCAACGGGATGGTAAGCCAGGGCGACCAGCCAAGCCACTTCGACGCCATACCGGACAGATAGGCTCCTATACCCATAAAAGCGGCATGTGCGAGCGGAAACTGCCCCGAAATAGTGATTGTCCGCAGGCTGACAGCGGCAATGACGTATATGAAAGTCAGGATAAGAATATGCAACATGTAGCCTGAGCCAATAACTAAAGGAAGTAAGGATAAAATGATTACAAGCCCGGCATAAACAGCAGGCTTGGCCAGTTTCTTTCCTTCTCTTATGGAAAGCGATTCACTCATATCGATGCATCTCTCTTATCCTGCCTCACATCTCCATTTCATGCCCAAAGAACCCTTGGGGTCTGATCAGAAGAATAACGATGACTATGGCAACGGCAACCGCACTACTGGCAGCGCCGCTGATAAAAAGGGGAAAAACGGCATCTATGACACCCAGAACCAACCCCGCAAAAAAGATGCCGCCAATGCTTCCCACCCCAGCCAGAATAGCCACTATCAGGACCTTTACCAGTATGAAATCCCCCATAAAAGGGCTTAAACCCATATAAGCGCCCATCAGGCATCCGGCTATTGCCGCCAAACCACAGCCCAGCGCAGAGGCAAAGGCGGAAATGCGATTGACATTGATACCCTGCAGAGCGGCCGCTTCAACATCTTGAGAAACCGCCTGCATTTGCTGGCCCCATTTTGTCCGTTTGATGAACCAGATGGTTATCCCCAGCAGGATTGCGCCAATAGCGAAAGTCAAAATTCTCTCATAGCTGACCGAAACATGCCCAATCCTGAGAATGCCCTCGACAAAGGCCGGGAACGTCAGTATTTTAGTTCCCCCTATAATATTTACGCCGGTTTCCAGAATTACAATAATGGCGATGCATATCGTCACGGTGCGGTTGAAATCCCCCGCAAAGGGGCGGAAACAGAACCTCTCCAGGAACAAACCAAAGGAAGCTATTACCAACACTGTCAGCAGCAGCGCCAGCCACTGATTCAGCCCACATACCACGGAAAATGCAAACCCGATATAGCCCCCAAGCATATATATTGCGCCATGGGCAAAATTGATTATCCCCACCACGTTAAAAAGAAGAACAAAACCCAGCGCCACCAATATGTACATGGAAGATAGTACCAAAATATTGGTTAATGTCGGTATTGCCTGTTCCATATAGCACTCTTTTATTCTGATGCTTAATATAGCTTGCAAGAACCTACCGGGGGCCTATCCCCCCGGTAGGTTACCATAGCATACACAAAACCGATCAGGGCATGTAGACAGGCATCCAGCCGCCGGATACCACCTTGCCGTCTTTTAATATCTGTATCGGCAGAGGGTGGGCCACAACGTGATGCTTAATCCCGAAAGTCTCATCCCCGCATACCTTTCCCGGACCAAAAATCGTTTCAATGGTATCCATTGATTCCCATGTGGTTTTCACGACCGTTGGGTCGAGGCTTTGAGCTTTCTCCATGACCTGTTTTAGATCCCACAGGCCGTCAGCGCCTGTAAGATACAGTGTGTAGTCTGAACCATACTTAGCTGTGGTTCTCTTGCATATCTCTTTTGCCAGAGGCGCCATCTTCGGATCGCTTGCCGTAATAGCGCCGACAAATACATCCTTTGTTGCTTCCTTGCCGGCAATGGCCACAACTTCAGTCAGAGTTGTGGGCATGCAAGCGGCATAAGGCATCTTATTCCCCAACTCGCGCAGAGCCTTAACGATGTTGCCTATCTGCGGGCCAACACAATTCACATGAAAGACAGCGTCCGTACCTTTATTAGCGTTAATCTTTGCCGCAATAGGACTGAAATCCAGCGTATCATTAGAATAAACAATCGGTTTGCCGACTATGCTTATTCCCTTTGCCCCCAATAACCTCTTAACTACGGGTACTGTATAGGGTATAGTACCATCATCTATCATCACATAAGTCACATTTTTAGTCTTTGGATAAGCCCTTTTAAGGTACTCGGCCATACCACTGGCCGTCGCCAATGTTGCGTTGCAGCCCACAAACGCATAGGGTGTTGTTGCATCGACCTCACCAGGGCTGTTGGCAACCCATGTAGGGATGCGTATGACCTTGTTCGGATCACATACTGGCCCCGTTGCCGTTGCAAAATAAGCGGTAGGCCCGATAATGAATTTAAGTTTTTTGTCATAGACCAACCTGTTAGCCGCAGCGGCAGTGCCATCCATCGTGCTTTTGTAATCTTCCGAAACAAGTTCAATCATGTATTTCTGGCCATTGATGTTAATCCCACCCATCTCATTTATCAGGTCCGCAGCAATTTTGGTTTCATTGAAATCCGGAATATCACGGATGGAGAAAAAACCTGTCATTGCCACAAGCGCACCAATCCTTAAAGTTTTTTCCTCGGATTTTGCCAATGCCTCGTTGGCTGTAATAATAGGCACCAGCACCATCCACCCAACTAAAATAATAATACTAATTATAGAAGATGATTTCATGCTTTTCATATTGTCCTCCCTCTTAATCTCCTTAATTTCCATTATGCCCAATTCCCCGCAGCTTGCTGCGAGGGGGACCACGCCCGCAATTTTCCTTTACCATATCGTTTTTATCTTTTTAAGCACTATAGGGCTTCCACATGTACTAAGGATATTTCCCATAGTCAAGATAAAAAGGGGTTATCATTTTCGCATGAAAAGTGGACTTCCGAAAGACCATAATCTGAGCCTGAAAGGAGGTCTTAGGTTATGGTACAACTGCACAAGAGATTCACGGACAGACAAGTCGGAGAGTTTATAGAACGCTGCCGCAGGCCTTATCAAAGCGCGGTCTTTGCCCAACAAGAGATGAGCATACGGTATATCGTGATTGCCACCAACAGAAAAGAATCAGCAGAGGATGTGGTGAAGTGGTGCCATCAAAGAGGGGGTACGGTGAAAACCGGATCAAGAAATTGAAGATCGGCTTTGACATGGAAAGGATGCCCTGTTGGCAATTCAAAGCCAATAGTATGTTGTTCAGGATTGGAACCTGTGCCTATACCCCGTGTAGGCTCTTTATTCTAAAGACGCTCTCGCCCGCATGGCATCGACACCATGTTCAGACCGTGCGGTGGCGATTCTATCAGACCCGCCTGCCGTACGGTGGGCAGGTAGCCGGTAAGGTCGTATTCCATGGGGGACAGATATTCTTACGAGTGAGACGACCTCTGTGCCGGCATGCGTGAAAAATGATATCGATTCCTGATCTCTCAGTTGTTTTTCCAGCCGCAAAGCCTGAAACACACTGGTTTCCATAAAACTGATCTGGGATTGTGGGATGAAATTTGCCTTGACAATGGTGGAGTATTTTATAATAAGAAAAATCCATGCTGACATGGTGCCAGTTTGCCAAGGCCATGGATCAGGGGCGAACAAAAGGTGGTTTCACTCCGGTATCGACAAGCTCTATGGCTGATCGCTTTGGCATTGTTATTCATGGTTTCACGTTTCAAAAGGTTTTCATTGAGCAAGGATTCTCATGGGGGTCCAATAGGGGATCCAAATTTATTGTAAGGAGGTAGAATCATATGATCGGTAAAATTGATATTTCAGAAGAGAAGAAAAACAGAATTATTGACCGTGCTGGGCATTTGGCAGATGAAGTAGGAGCAAGATTATTGGCCTGTTGTCCTGCCACTTTTGTGGCAATATGCGAAGCGTTTAAGGAAGAAGGAATTGAGCTTTTTCCTCCCGAAACACAAGAAATGATAACCCAGGGAATGATCGGCCTTCATGGCGGTATGGGTATGACAGGTGTCGGTACTTGTGGTGCAGTTACCGCTTCTATGTTTATCATAAGTTATGTTGTCGGCGTCTCTACTGAAGAGCTGGCAAAAGATGGCAACCTCAATTATGCGTGCTCTCTGCCTGGAGTAGAATCCATAATAGACCGATTTGAAGAAGATTACGGCGCTATTGACTGTCTTAGAGTACGCTATAATAGGGTTCAGAGGGCTTTGGACCTTACAGATCCCGATGCTAGGATATTGGAATTAACATTTTCGATGCTTGAGCCTGAAAAATGTGGAATGCCTGCTGCGGAATTTGAAAACGGAAGGGATCAGACCCCACCCGTCAGAGGTGCCCGCTATGCATGCGAAACTATTTGCGAACTATTAGCTATGGAGCCTGCGGAACGAAAGATCCTTCCATTTCATGTCAGAGGATTAGGTCCCCAAGAAATGGCGCCAAAACTCGAGAAGGTGGTTCAGGCACTGAAGGAACTGGATTGGGGTCGTCCGAATGAAAAAATCTCATATCGGGAATACAGAAAACTGAGATTGAAAGGTAAAAAAGGTTTGGAAAAGGAAAGGTTAGGTTCTGTAAGCGCTCCACGCAGCGAGTAAGGATTCTGGCTTAAGACGGGCGTATCTATAAAATTGGAGAGGGTTTTCCTGTCTTTCAACGAGATGAGGATGGCTGCTATGCCGTCTATCTCAGTAATCCCATCCTGTCCATATTCCTCTGGCCAAGAAGCTTTCAACCACTCAGAACGTCATGGTCGAGGCGGCCCAGATCGAGAGAGCCTTCGACTTGCACGGGCTAAAAAAAGGAAGTAGGCTACGGAGCACAAACCTTGCAGGCATTGAGCGACTCTCACGGGAGACCTTGCCCTCTGCTCTGTTTCAGCAATCACCGGTGATTCACTTCGCCCACAACGGAAAGCCTATCTCTGTGGGGCCCCGCTTCTCGTGCAGAAGACCCGGAGAAAGACCATGCTGAGCTTGACTGGCCCCTTCATCCCTCACGAGATGCTGCTTCAATGCCCGTCCTGCTCCCGGGTCTTTGATTCCCGCACCCTTTCTCAATCATACCGGGAGGATCCGTTGCGCTATTTCCCGTTCCCCTGAAGAGCGAGAGGATGACGACAGCAAAGCCTATGCATGCAGAGATGAGTAAGACATCATGAAAGGCGGGGGGAATGGAAAGACTGGCTATTGCTTCGGGTTCCGCTCCTTCCTTGGTCAATGCCGCCTGGTATATGGCCCTCCTTGCCGCAAACAGGGTGCCGGCAAACGTCATGCCCAACGAGATGCCGACTTGTCGTAAGGTGGCGATCAGGGCTGATGCAGTGCCGAGGCGGTCCCTTGGCGTAGCGCCCATAATGGTGCTATTGTTGGGGGGTTGAAACATGCCGGTGCCCACTCCCATGAGGATCAATGCCAGTACGATGCCGCTCACGGTCGTGTGGAGGCTAAAGGTGCCCATAAAGAGGTAGGCGGCGGTTGTTGCCGATGCCCCTATGGTCGCAAACCAGGAAGGCCCGAAGCGGTCGGAGAGCCAACCGCTGATAGGGCCGAAGACAATCGTGGTCATAGAATGAACGGCGAGCAGAAGTCCTGCCTGCGAGGTACTCCACTCGAGGCCGTGCAAGAGATAGAAGGGGATGATTAAGATATAGGACGGCGCTGCTGCAAACATCAGGAAAAGCCCCAGTGATGCCCTTGAAAAAAGGCGGTTGTTAAAGAGAGAAAGATCCACGATAGGGTCTCGGGCATGCCGTTCGATAAGGACAAAGGCGATGAGAAACAAGATGCCGAGAGCGATCAAAGGAAGGGCTATAAAAGATCTCGGCCCTAAGTTCCTGATCTGGCTCATGCCGAAGACGAGGGAAAAGATCCCAGCCGATGAGGCAAAGGTGCCCAGGAGGTCGAGTCTGACGGCGCCTGCCGGCTTTTCATCCCTCTTCAGCAGGATGAACGCCAGAATAAGGGCCATGAAACTCAAGGGCGCCCTGACATAGAAGATGGATCTCCAGTCCAGCCAGTGGAGCAAGAATCCTCCCACCATGGGACCGATGATAAACCCGAGAGAGACCGCGACCCCGAGGAATCCCATGCTCCTGCCTAATTCTCTCACGGGGAAGGCCTCAGTGACGATGGCCGTTCCGCATGATACACTCATGGCCGCTCCCAGGGCCTGTATGGTCCTGAAAACAATAAGCTGATTGATGGTTTGAGACAGGGAGCATGCGACCAGGCCAACGGTGAAGATTGCCATACCGAGGCTGTAGATCCTTTTTCGGCCCACCAGATCGCTGATCTTTCCGATTACGAGCATCGAGCTCGTGCTCACCAGGATATAGGCCACTGCCACCCACATGACTGTGGTCAATTCGGCATGAAAGGTTTCCGTGAGGATGGGGAAGGCGATGTTGGTGATGCTTGCATCAACGGTTGCCATCATGCTGCCCATGGCCACGGTGACCAAGGCCTTCCATTTGTATGTGTTTTGTTCGTATGGCAAGTTTTCCGGCAATTGTTCAGTGTCCATGGGATCGCTCAGAATGAGAAGTGAAAGATCTCCCATTAGTATATCTTTCGATGCCAAGTCAATAGGTATGGAGAATGATTTGATCTTATCTTTCTTAAAGAAAGCCATAAGTAACTATTCAGCACATGACCCCGATGCTTCCTCTCGGCCATGAGCTCGAGGCCGAATGGCGCTTCAGGGTTATATATGGAAATAACTAGCGATCTTCTGATTACTTTAAGCCTTCAGTCTGAATCCCGCCGAAGGCGGGGCTGACTACTAGAGTAGTCACACACATAAAACATAACCTTGACGAGAGAGAGTGATTATGCTGATATACCATTGTGGGAATAGAAAATATTTTTAGAACGGTGACATGGCTGCATATCGTGAATCAGGCATAGGAACGGCGACCACCGGAAGCGGTATCCAGATGGGCCGCTCTGCAGCAGAAGAAGCGCCAGGAAACCGCTTCGCTTGTTGCAAAACAAATGAGTAGCAGACTTTGATTTGATCACTGTCAGGATCCTGATGAATCTGTTTTTTTAGGAGCATACGATTAAAAAGCTTCTCTTCTAATACCAAGTTGCAATCATGTCATTGCGAGGAGTGAAGCGACGTGGCAATCTATCCTATTGAGATTGCTTCACATTCGTTCGCAATGACCTTAATTAATCGTATCAGTTTGAATGCATCTTGGTATAAGGTATTCATGAAAGAAACGTTTCGCTGAGCATGGAGATGTCTTTTTATGCCATTTCCAACACGTTAGAGAAGGAGTGAATAGAGGAAATCAACGATCAACCATTACCCGTTTTAAAGATACTCGGAAAGGAGGATCAACCATGACAAAAGAATACAAGATGTACATTAATGGTGAGTGGGTTAACGCACTCGACGGCGAGGCCTATGACGACCTCAACCCTTACACAGGCGAGGTTTTTGCTCGAGCTCCCGCTGGAAAACGAGCTGACGCCAAGCGTGCCGTTGATGCGGCAGTGGAGGCGTTTCCATCCTGGTCACATACACTTCCGGCAGAGCGCCAGGCCTTGTTTTTAAAGGCTGCCGACATACTCGCAAAGAAACAGGAGGAGATTGTAGCGATTCTTGCTGAGGAAACCGGCTGCACCTTTGGCTTTGCCATGTTCCAGGCGGGTTTTACGCCTGGTTTGCTGCGCGAAGCTGCAGCGCAAACGCATCAGGCTAACGGTGAGATCATACCCGCCGATATGCCGGGTGCATTCTATATGGCGACACGCCAACCCGTAGGGGTCGTCGCAGGTATAGCGCCGTGGAATGCGCCGCTGATCCTCTCGATGCGTTCTATCTGCATGCCTATTGCTTACGGAAATACGGCGGTTCTCAAGCCTTCGATGGAATCGGCCGTATCAGGCGGTGTGGTACTTGCGGAGGTCTTTCACGAAGCCGGTTTTCCGCCAGGGGTATTGAATCTCGTTACCAACGGACCGGGAGGAAGCGGTGAGATTGGAGATGAATTCATCGAAAACCAGAAGGTGCGCCGTATCAGCTTGACCGGTTCGGCCGCAGTGGGCCGTCAGCTCGCGGAAAAAGCAGGGAGATACCTTAAGCGTGTGGCCCTGGAACTGGGCGGGCAGAACCCGATGATCATCCTCCGCGATGCCGATATTGATAACGCCGTGAACGCCGCGGCATTCGGCGGGTTTCTCCATCAGGGGCAAATCTGTATGTCCACACGCCGGATCATCATTGAAAAGCCTATTGCCCGGGAGTTTATCGAAAAATTTGTCAACAAGGTTTCAACATTCAAGGTTGGAAATCCCAAGGAACCCGACACGATCATTGGCCCCCTCATCAACAAACAGCAATTCAACCATGTCAAGGAAAGTGTGGATGCTGCCGTCCACAATGGCGCTAAGATTCTGTGTGGGGGTAAGTTCGAAGGGCTCTGTTACCATCCCACAGTGCTGACCAACGTAAAGCTCGGCACCCCGTTTTCTCGCGAGGAGACCTTCGGCCCGGTGGTCTCGGTGATTGAGGTCGAGAGCGAAGATGAGGCCATCTCCGTTGCAAACGATACTCCCTACGGACTTTCGGCGGCTGTTGTAACTCGCGATTTCGCCAAGGGACTCGCCCTTGCAGAGGGGATTGAATCCGGGATGGTTCATATCAATGATCAGACTGTTTCTGATGAGCCTCAGGTGCCCTTTGGCGGCATAAAGGATAGTGGCTGGGGCCGGTTTGGCGGCCGCGCCGGGTTAGAGGAATTCACTGAACTTCGTTGGATCAGTATGCAGTTAAACCCACGCCATTATCCCTTCTAATATAACATCAAAGAAGGAGGTTTAATCATGGCTAAGGAAATCATTCTCTACAACTTAAGGGACGATGTGAAGGAAGAGGACTACGTGAAATGGTGCGAAGGCTATAAAGGCCCCTTGTTGATTGGGCTGCCAGGAGGGAAAAGTTTTACTCTCCTCGGTATGATGGGAGGAATACAGGGTAACGGCCAGAAGGGTATACAGCCGATCCCTACGAGTCCGCCATACAAGTACATAGGCATAATGGATACCACCAGCCTCGAGGATTGGAATAAGGCACATGAGACCAAGGCCTTTAAGGAGGAATTTTTCCCCCAATGGTTCTCCAGATGGGTGGCGGATTTTTATGTGCTTGGTGGTATCGAGTTGTACTATGGTGAAAGCGGCAAATAGAGCTTTTCCACTTCTTTAGGTAAAAAATGCCCATGGCAAGTTTGCCTTGGGCATTTTTGCAGTCTAAGCATATGGAGAAGCCATTATTTTATGTTTACGCCCACTCTTTACATCCAGCACCCCATTATTCTATCGTTCCGTTACTCCAATTGATCCGGAGCCTTTAGGAGGCATACCCTGCCATGGATCTCAGCCTTTTGATCCGCTCTTCTGCCGGGGGGTGGGTGCTGAACAGGCTCATCATCGATTTTCCGGAAAAGGGATTCACGATGAACAGATGAGAGGTGGCCTGAGCGGTAGAAAGGCCGGCCTGCATGGGAATCCGCTTGGAGGCAATGGTCAACTTCGCCAGCGCGCTGGCCAATCCAAGGGGATTGTTCGATAGCCTCGCGCCCGTCTCATCCGCAAGGTACTCCCTGGAGCGCGAGATGGCGAACTGGATGAGCATAGCAGCGATAGGGGCGAGGATGGACATAGCGATAAGCCCTATGATGCCCCCGGCACCTCCTTCATGGTCATCCCGTCCAAGGCCTCCGAAGAGCGCCGCCCATCTGGCCATGCTGGCGAGCATCATAACCACGCCTGCGAGGGTGGCCGCGATAGATCCTATCAGGATATCCCGGTCCTTGATGTGGGACAGCTCATGGGAGAGGACTCCCTCGAGCTCATTGCTATCGAGAAGTCGTACTATCCCTTCGGTAACGGCCACGGCCGCATGCTGGGGGTTTCTTCCGGTTGCGAAGGCATTCGGATTCTGAGAGGGTATCAGAAAGATCCTCGGCTTGGGGATCTCCGCCTTTTGCGCCAGCCTCTCTACCATCCTGTGCAGGTCAGGGGCGTCTTTATAGGGTAATTCTTGTGCCCTGTAAAGCCTGAGCACGATCTTATCCGAGAACCAGTAGCTTCCTCCATTCATGACGAGCGCGAATACAAAGGCGATGATGAGCCCCTGCTGCCCCCCGAATATCTCTCCTATGATAAGGATAATCGCGGTCAAGGCGCTTAAAAGGAGTGCCGTTTTAAATGAATTGAACACAGGTACCTCTCTCTCTAGCCACTAAGCACCAAGACCCGCCTGCCTCGCCTGCGCGAGAGCAATGGCGGGTAGGCACAAAGTTTCGTATTAATTTTTTAATGTATCCCTTATTAAAAATGGTATCAAAAGAATAATTCTATAATCTTGGCGCCTTTGTGCCTTAGTGGCTACCTGAACAGTTGTAATAAGCCTTTTCAAAAGGCATAGAGCCCTGTATTGTGCTATAAAAATAGGTCCGTTTTCCTCTTCTGTCAAGAGGGACCGCAGTTTAAAAAATGGACAACGATAGGCCGAGGACCCTATGGAGACCATTGAACGCATATCCGGAAACATCGTCGATATCATAGAGGGAAGGATCTATCCGGGGACTCTCCAGGTATCCGGTGGAAGGATATCGGTGATTACCCAGGAGCGAGAACGGTACCGGGGATATATTATCCCTGGGTTTATCGATTCCCATATTCACATCGAAAGCAGCATGCTTACCCCCTCTGAGTTTACGAGGGTAGCGGCCATACACGGCACGGTGGGCGCGGTGTGCGATCCCCATGAGATCGCCAATGTCATGGGAGCCGAGGGGGTGAGCTATATGGCTGAAGACGGCGCCCTTGTTCCGTTCAGATTCTTCTGGGGCGCTCCCTCGTGCGTGCCTGCCACCCCATTTGAAACCTCAGGCGCGAGGCTGGGTGCCGATCAGATGAGGGAGCTCTTCGAGAAGGGGAGGGTAGGATTCCTGAGCGAGGTGATGAATGTGCCGGGGGTCTTGCAGGGCGACCCGGATCTTATGGCCAAGATAAACCTGGCGAAGTCCTTTCACAAGCCCATTGACGGGCACGCCCCGGGCCTGAGAGGAGATGCCCTCAAGCGATATATCGGCGCCGGGATTTCAACGGATCACGAGTGTGTGGATTATTCAGAGGCGATGGAGAAGCTCTCTTTGGGGATGCGAATCCAGATACGGGAGGGTTCTGCCGCGAAAAACCTTGACGAGCTTATTCCCATCGCCAAAGCATATCCTGATCGCTGCATGTTTTGCAGCGATGACAAGCACCCGGATGATCTATTGGAAGGCCATATAAACCTCATGGTAAAGCGGGCTGTCGAGTACGGGATCGAGCCCATGGATGCCTTGAGGATCGCATCCCTGAACCCGGTCAGGCACTACGGCCTGAAAGCAGGGCTGCTCCAGGTCGGAGATCCCGCTGATTTTATCGTGGTGGATGATCTCAGAAACATCAGGA
>Ga0307428_1001449_pt1 | contig 12007 bp, 11 predicted proteins | sample SalMarWE160240MG_FD_202161 | JGI IMG/M metagenome (GOLD analysis project Ga0307428, IMG submission 202161) | Salt marsh sediment microbial communities from the Plum Island Ecosystem LTER, Massachusetts, United States - WE1603-240 | ecosystem: Environmental > Aquatic > Marine > Intertidal zone >...
CGAGCTTTAAAGGGCTCCTGAAATGCACTAAGAATTTTAAGATCAATGATGAGGTATCTAGGCGGATTGATCGGGAACCACTGGAGAGTGATGATTATGAAAGCATAATGCAGATGAATGAGGAGCATCTGACGGAACACCTGGAGAGCCGCTCTTACCACCCATATGGGCATCTCGGCAACTCAACCTTGCACTTCATCGGGCTTCAACGATGGAACTCATCCACGCCGGCGCAGGGACGATCCGTAGGCGGGGGTTATTTGCTCTATCGCACAAATGATCAAGGTGAGGTGGACCTCGGAATCGCTATCGACCCGGGATTTGATTTCGTTCGAAACTTATTCAACATGGGGTTTAGTCTAAGAGATATCGATATAGTCCTCATCTCACATGCACATCCCGATCACCTCTGGGATTTTGAATCAATAGTTCAACTCCTCCATGAACTGAAGAAAAAGAAAAAAGTCTTGCACCAGCTTCATACTGTGCTTACTCTGGGCAGCTATCGCAGATTGGAGCATGTGATCATGAATCCGGTGTTGCGCCAATACATAAACCCGCTGATCATCGACATCCGCAAGGAAATCAAACCGGATTCGTATCTTAGTGATTACGAGAAAGAGCCCTTTGAGTTTAGATTTCGAAAGGATAAGGAAGAACTGCGTTGGGTTCCAAAGCTCCCTGATATCAACGGCGGTGAAAAAGATTCAGCCCAGAGCATTCAAATCGGGCCGACGTTCGCCTATCATGACGACTATTCAGGCCGATCCGACAGCTTCGGTTTTATTATCACGTTTACTGGACTGGAAGACTCCGAAAGCAGCAATGGAAAAGAGCTACGTTTCGGCTATACAGGCGACACGAAGTGGGTGAGCCAGGATCTGTATGACCACGGCTGCCCTCTCCGGAAAGGGAAAAAGTGCCTCAGAGAAAGATTCCCCAACGGACAAGACGTCAATCTTTGCTGGGAATGCGTCGCAGAACAATACAGGACATGCGATGTCGTGCTCATGCATCTCGGCTCCCTCATCGATCATAAGGATAAGGCGCGCAAGGAGGGATTTTCATATTACAGCGAACCAAACTGCGAGGACTTGCTACGGAAAAAGCAGCATCCCTACCTTATGGGCACAATACGATTCTTGAACACTCTTTGCCATTCCAAAGAAGGATCTGACAAACTGATCCTAGTTGGCGAGTTTGGGGAGGAACTTCGAGGGGGAATACGTGCCGATCTTATGTGGAGATTAAAGCAGGGCGTTACGGATCTAATACCAGTGTTGCCCGTAGATGTAGGCCTAGACATCTTGTTGCATCAGTTCAGCCAGCAGGAAGGTAAAAAGAAGGGTACACGAGACAAGGGCTTTAAGTTTTTATGCACAATGTGTGAGCAGTATCGCCCCATCGACGAGTCCATGCAACAATTTCGATTCGGCCAAGACGAGGCAATCTTTTTTATATGTGGCACCTGTTCCAAGGCGACACCTCACGATGTACGAGATAGCAAGTTGAGATACCTGTATGATGTCGGTCGAGAACTAAAAATACTACCGAATGCGGAATCAAGCTGATGTATACGGAATTTTTAATCGGGGCTATAGAAGTGATCAGCAGTTTTATGGCTGAAGCTCAAGAAAGAAAGCTCGAGCCAATACGCACAGGGCGGGCTGCGGTATCACTACTGCTAGCGGGTAGTAATGCCAATAGCCCTTTAATTATAAAGGCTTGCACACACCTTTTAGATGCCCAAGTAGATAATAGAGGGTGGTCAGATCCAGAGGAAACTGCATGGGCAATAAAAGCTATCCGGGGATTAGGAGACGAGGAAAAGGCATTGACACAAAGAGCCACTGAGTGGTTGCATACCGTCCGGCATCCAGATGGTGGATGGGGGCTACACCCCAGAGATAAGGCGAGGATAAGGATTACAGCCCTCATTTCGGAACTGGTGCCGGATGTAATTACCGAGAAGGACACGCAGTGGTTGGCGCAAGAGTGGCAGAATGATTTTTCGGGTTCTGTGCGACTGTCATACAAGGCAGGTTTTTTTCTGCTCGCAATATCCAACAAGCCAGAAGATGACCTTATTGCTCGAACTATTGATCATTTAGTTGACGATCAAAACGAAGATGGTGGCTTCGGACCATGGAAGGGGCATCCGATAGGCAGCGATCCATGGTCAACGGGTGTTGTGCTATGGGGTTTATCGAAGTGGATAGAAAACGTCGATATAAAAGTTATCGAAAAAGCAATCAGCTGGCTTAAAAAAACCCAACTTCCTAATGGCTACTGGCCTTATCACTATCTGGACGATGGCACTTCTATGGCCCTGATCGGAGCAGTAGCCACCTTAAAAGCGTTGGCAGGAAAAAATTGAGATGTGCACGATCGTTGTAACCTTCAATGAAAATCAACCTCAAACGCTCAGAGCCATGGCGCAGGCAGTCAGTCACCGAGGGCCGGATAGCTTTGAAGTGTGGACGAATGAACGCCACGGCGTAGCTGGATGCCGTCTGGCTATCTTTGGAGATCCAAAAGCTCCTATGATATTTCATGACCCCGAGACACACCGGATTGTTATGCTAAACGGCGAGATTTACAACTATCACAGCCTGTGGAATAAGCTTACTAAAGAAGGGCATCATCCCAAAACTGATCTGGAAGCTGAGCTTATTGCGAAGCTCTACGACGTATGGGGTACAAATTTCGCCGCACAGCTGAAGGGTATGTTTGCCTTTGTGATTATTGATGAATTTCAACTAATCTTGGCCCGTGATCGTTTTGGCATTAAGCCATTATATTACACTACATTAGGTAAAAAAATTCTGGTCTGCTCTGAAATTAAGGGGCTTCTTCACCATCCCCAGATTAGCCCTGTTCTTAATCAAAATGCCTTAGAAGAGACGCGTGTTTTTGGATACATCGATTCTCAGGATGAGACATTTTTCCAGGGGATCAAGCAGGTCCCTCCAGGATCAACAATCATGATTGATTCATCAGGTAAAGCGGAGAAAAACCAATTCAACATTTTGCCACCAGCCTATTATAGGAATGGTAATTTTGCGCTTGATTATACATCTGCTGTCAAGGAAACGAAGCTGCGTATCATCCAAGCCGTGGATCGAATGTTTAAACACGGCACTATGGACAAGGGGCTTTATCTCTCGGGAGGGCTTGATTCCACAACTATAGCCTATGTTGCCCGGAAAGAACTTAATTATCCGCTTCAAACGTTTACGTTGTCTGATGGCCCTGACAATCCTGATCTTCAGGCAGCTCGGTCGGTTGCCGAGGTTCTTGAGACTGAGCATAGAGAGTTTTTTGTTTCCCTAGAAGACTATTGGCGCTGGCTTCCTGATTACTTGGCACATTATGAGAGCCTCATGGCAGGAGTCGCCTTTCACATCCAAGGAGGGTTAGCTTTTCACCTTCTATCAAGGTTCGTCGCTCAGGATATTCGTGTCGCATTTTCTGGTGAGGGAGCAGATGAACTATTTGGCGGCTATTATTGGATTTATACCCACCCCTTAGGCTTCTCGGATCGCATCAGGAATAATCTATCTAGTTTTGAAAGCAACGCACAGCTCAGAGGCCGTGTAAACGCACTTTTCCCGCAACCTGAAGATGAAAAAATCTATCGACGGAATCTTTTCGATCATCTCTTGCGCGGCGGCTTATCGAACTACCACCTTCAGAGTGTTGATCGCTCTGCCGGGGCATTCGGCTTCGAGATTCGCCCTCTTTACCTTGACGATGACCTCTCCCAATGGGCTGTGGAGCTTCCGATTGAGTATAAAGTACCTGACAAGAACGCAACTAAAAAGATACTAAGGGACGCATTTAGTGAGGAGTATCGGAAACTTCATCTGGATTGGGTGACTAGACGGCTGAAAATGGGTATGCCTTCGGCGATAGAGAGACTCGATGCCAAGGTCTCAGAGATGGTGGACAATGCAATACAGGAAGAGGAGTTAGAGAAACATCCCTTAGGGAAAATCCTTGGCTCCAAGATGAATTTACTTTTATTCGATCTTTTTGAGCATATCTTCTTCAAGGGATGGGATCATGATTCCGACAATCCGCCCCAGGATTCCCTTTTGGCTCGATTGTGGCCCGCATAGTTTACATAAGCAAATATCCCCCTCTTCAAGGTGGCATAGCCACCAAGACGTACTGGCTTGTCCAAGCTTTGGCAAAGCGTGGTCATGAAATACACGTGGTAACGGACCGAACCGATGTTGACAAGATGTACATGGTCCCCGGATTGACCTCTATCCCAAGTCACGCAGACGTCTCTATACATCGGCCTCAACACGAGGCACCATGGCACATTCCATTTGATCCACATCGAAGCATCAGTCTATTAAATGAGGCTCTGGCAGTAGTAGACAAGATAAAACCAGATGTGATGATTGCAGGCTATTTAGTTCCTTATGGGCTTACGGCTTATCTCGTTAACCAACTCCACGGCATTCCCTATGTGCTCTTTCATGGTGGTTCAGACATTCAGAAATTTGTGCAGGCTGGAATATGGAGCCACCTATGGAAAGAGGTTTTTTCAAAAGCCAAGTGGGTGGTAACTGACGCCAACCAGAGCAAGGAAATTGAACGCTGGACCGAACGATACCGTGTCCTACCTCCCTATGTACCAGATCCGGCTATCTTCACTGCCGGTGAAAAAACAAAACATAAACGCCCAATTGTAGCACTGATCGGTAAGGCAAACTACTATTGGCAGCAAAAAGGGTGGCGCCGTGTAATTGATATCTGGTCTATGCTGAATGAAAGCCTTGAATTTGTGGTGGTAAGCCAAGGCATTGGATTGAAAGGATTTCAATCTTATGCCAAGAAGCACCTTGACAATAGAATCAGCTGGCAGCCATTTGTCGCGCCATGGGAGATGCCATCCTTATTGCGGTCGATTGATGCCCTTTTTTATTTCGAGGCAGATTTTCCCTTCCCAATTTTTTCAAACCTCGTAATAGAGGCCTTATATTGTGGTATTCCGGTGTTTATCGACAAAAAAGATTTGATAGAAAGGTGCTATAACCACGGACTGGATCTAAGAAAGAGAACAAAATTTTTATTAGATGTACCACATCAGGATGAAAAACGTTCAGTAGAGAAAATAAAAGAGTTTTTTTCTATGCGCTTAGACGATGTATCATCTTTTGAAACCAAAGATTATGACAAATACATCACCGCCTGCGAAGAAATTTTTTGTTCATAAAAAAGAACGCTGGTAAACAACTGAGAAAAGTATGAAAAAGAGGGTGTATATTCTAAATAAGTCAGCTACAAATTGCAGATAACTTGCCAGTGTATGGAATTTCTGAACGCTCAAGAGACCATAAAGATTTCAAAACTCAACACATGCGTAGAGGAACCATCCCAACTTTTAAATCGAATGAAATCGATTTGAGTCTTGATTTTCCCCTGAAGTGCTCCAACTTGCCAGCATAGGCTAATAGCAGATTCCCCTTACCAATCAGAAGAGTTGGTGATGAAAAGTTGAGTATCTCGAAGCATGCAAAATATGAGGTAATGAGTGATCTGGTCAAGATATGGGATTCTCTATCCGTAATACGAGCCAGATATTCCACCATGATTCCCTTTTCTACCTTGGAATGAATGGAGCAGTTTGACAAGAATCCCTGAGTGTAATAATTTTGATTTGCAGTTGTGGGCAGGCATTAATCGTTCGCGCTCAGGAGTGGCAGAAGTATACGGAAATCTTTCGAGCGAGAAACCATGACGAGTCACGGGAGCGGAGCTTTAATCATTGCAGCCTTGTTGCTGCTTATGTTTCCGGATGCATCTTCTTCGCACCCCCATGTTTTCATTCAAAACACCCTGAGGATTGTATTTGATCAGCAGGGGCTGGCAGGCGTGCAGGTGACCTGGGTCTTTGACGAATTCTTTAGCAGCATGATAGCGGATGAGTTCGACCGCAATCACAACAATACGCTCGAAAAATCCGAGATAGATGCCGTAAAGAAAGGGGCCTTTGCAAACCTGGCTAAATTTGACTATTTTAGCTTTATCAAGATTGACGGAAAACCTTTCAAAGTAAGCTATATCCAGGACTTTACAGCAGCTTTGGCAGGCGGCAAACTGATTTATGAATTTATGATTCCCTGCCATGTAACGGCAGGAACCACCTTCAAAAAATTTATAATATCACAATATGACCCAACGTATTATTCAAGAGTGGCCTTTGCCAAGGACCGACCCATTATCCTTGAAGGTGCCTCAAGTTTTGAGGCTAGGCACCGAATATCCAAAAACCTTAAAGAAGCTTACTACTATGGTCAGGTGCATCCTGTTGAGGCAATAGTAACGTTCAAACGGAAAAATGGATAGGTTATTTTTAACAATTGTGACGCTGTTGATCTTACTGGGAGTAGCGCTTCCGTCCAAGGCCCAGAATCCCTTTATCTCACAGGAGAGTACCCAAAAGGCCCCGGCAACCCCCTGCATATGGCATCTTTTCCTGGATAGAATCGGCAACTGGCAGCAACACCTCAACCAAAAGATGGCCAAGCTGGCCAGAGAAGCCAGAGAGAGGGGCAGCCTTCGGCCCTTTCTGACATTAGTAGTCATTGCCTTTTCATATGGAGTGCTCCATGCAGCTGGGCCGGGCCACGGCAAGGCGGTGGCAACGTTCTACCTTCTCTCCGGCGGCAGGAAACTGGTCAGAGGAATCTTCCTCGGCACCTCGATAGCCTTTTTGCACGGATTTTCCGGGGTAGCACTCGTGCTAGCGGTGCACTTCGTGCTCAAAAAGGGAATTGCTGGTTCCTTGGATGCCGTAACCCGTACCACACAGCTGATAAGCTATAGCCTCATTGCTTTGCTGGGAGCAGTCCTTCTGATAAAAATCCTGATCTCATGGTACGCGCAGCATAGCAACAATGGATCGAATCAAAGACACGGATCAGAAGAAAAAGAGCAAAACCCCTTTGCGATGGCCCTGGCTGTCGGCATGATACCCTGTCCTGGCGTGGTGCTGGTGATGCTCTTCTGCCTCTCTATGAACATGGTAGGACTTGGGCTGCTGCTGGCCTGTTTCCTGATTCTGGGAATGGCAACCACCATCTCGGCAGTGGGAGTCGCTGCACTTGCAGGCAAAAACCTGGCCCTGGGAGCAGTGGAGCGCCGGCACAAGACCGTCGAAATACTTCAACACGGCATTGAGATCGCAGCTGCACTCTTGATAACAGCGCTTGGGTTCTTGTTTCTGGCTATCACCTTTTAACGCTTCTCGGCAACTCCGTGGAATCTTGCCGTGATGGGGATAGCGATCTGGGGCCTCTCGGGATAATTGGTCTTGAGCCTCAATACGCCGCGGAAGGTTCCGGGGGGCCCGGGGATCGAGGTGAAACGGATCCTGAAGGACCTTCCAGTTTCAACCTCCTCTATGGCATAGGTCACCTTGCTGCTTAGGTCAAAGCTGCTCTCCTCGAGCATTAAGGAGCGTTCCTCCCCGGCACTCACGCTCACAATCCCGACAACGGTTTGGCTCGCGGGCCCGTTCAGATTCACGAATCGGGGAGAGATATAGATCAGCGCCTTGACAAAGGCCTTGATTGCCACGGTTTCAACCTTGGTACGTGGATCATTCGTGAAGATGCTTGCCCTTTTTATCATCTCACCCTGATACCCCTTGGTATTGATCCTTAGGGTGATCCTTCCCTCCCCGCCGGGGGGGATTTCCCTGTCATACCGGGCTACTGCACAGCCTCAGCCAGGGCTGACCTTTCGTATCTCAAGGACCTCCTCACCCCTATTGTTGACGGTAAAGGTATGCTCGATGACCTCACCTTCCTTGACATCCCTGGCGTCGAAGGCTTTCTCCTCAATTTCAATCCTCGGCCCTGCGGCCTGCTGGGCAAGGCCTGCAGGAAGGCAAAGGAAAAGCCCTACCATCAGGAGAAAAACTCCATAGAGTATCCTTCTCATCTTCCTCCTCATCTCTCGTTCCACGATGTCGAAATGCCATGCCCTTTGTTGCCGGGCGTTGACGTTGTCTCTTGGCAAAAAACAATAAAAAACAGCTTTCATCCTGTCAAGAGAGAAAGCCTCTCGATGTAATCATTGTATGATCCCATAGTCCCTGGCGAGCTGTTCGTTGTACTCGGCCATTCGCGATGGACATCTTTCTCTGGTGCATAGCTGACAGCTGTAAAAGGGGATCTCCGTGGGAAAGTAGATGCCGGATATGGACTTGAAAGGGGTCATGACAAGGCTTTTCTTCAGCCTCACGCCGATTGCCCCTTCCACATCACCGAGGATCGAGAATAAGGACCCTTGGTTCTCAATGGACCAATCCTCGAGAGATCCAGGGCTCATAGAGGAGAGGGTGGTGAGGCCATATCGAGACCTCAAGCTTTCTTCAAAATAGCTCCGCACCGAGGCAAGGGCAGTATCTCCAACGCTATCGAGATAGTACTTCTCAAGGATATCGGTACACGCCCTGGCCTCCTCTTCTAAGGCCCCGCCTATGGTCAATACAAAGGGAAAGACCCGTTCTGCTTGGTCGAGATGCCTTCGTAATACCTTGCTTTTCAAATACACGCCGTCTATCCTGATCGTGTCCTCGAGCCGCTCCTCTATATAGCAGACCCTGTAGACAGCCCCTGCTTCGATAAGAGCCTGGGCGCGTTCTATGAGCGACAGAACCTGGCTCCAATCCCCCCTTCGCCCCATGTGGAACCTCGTTTTGATCTCTTTATGGTCCAGTATTACCGGTATAGGCCTTATGATTTCCATCGAACACTACCCTGAAAGGCACGTTAATGGGACTCTCCCCTGGCTACGGTAGTATAGAGAAGAGGGGTGCCTGGGTCAAGGTGGAAACCATTCCACAATGGGGGGCCAGACTTTGGCGTTGGAAAAAATGATGATGTGCATTATGGTGAGCGAACTATCTCTTCTGAAATGGAGGCGACTATGAATGGGATGAATCCAGTCCACTATAGGATACATCTTGAACCGGACCTAAGGACTTTTACCTTTTCGGGAATGGTTGAGATCTCCTTCGAGGCCGCAAGGGCTGTGAAGGAAGTTGCCCTGAATGCCAAGGAGCTATCATTTCAGAGCTGTAGGCTCATACAAGACCGGCAGGCTGCAGAGTGCCCATTCTCCGTGGATGCCCCTCGAGAGGTGGTGGTGTTCCGCCTTCCCGAGGAGATAAGCGGGGCCATCATCCTTGCGATCACCTTTACGGGGGAGCTCAATGACCGGATGCTCGGGTTCTACCGAAGCGGCTATCTCGCGGAAGGTGAAACCCGGTACTGTGCAGTCACGCAATTTGAAGAGAGCGACGCGCGAAGGGCGTTCCCATGCCTTGACCATCCCCTCAAGAAAGCAACCTTTGATATCGAGCTCGTGATCCCTGAGGGGCTCGTTGCCATCTCCAATATGCCGATCGCCGAGGAAACACCTATGCCTGACGGCAGGAAAATCGTTCGGTTCCTGAGGACACCGAAGATGTCCACCTACCTCCTTTTTATCGGCGTTGGAGCATTCGAATTTATCGAGGACGCTGGCCAGCCCTTGATTCGGGCCGCAACTATGCCCGGAATGACAAGGCACGCCGGCTTTTCTCTTGAATTCGCAAGAAAGGCCCTTGGATTTTGTGAAAAGTACTACGGCATACGCTACCCCTTGCCCAAGCTCGATCTCGTGGCAGTCCCGGATTTCGCTTCGGGCGCCATGGAGAACTGGGGCGCCATTACCTTCAGGGAAAACCTCTTGCTGCACTACCTTGATATCACATCCAAGGCGGGTGAGCAGAGGATATGCGAGGTGATAGCCCATGAGATAGTCCACCAGTGGTTTGGGGATCTGGTCACACCTTCTGACTGGATGTATCTCTGGTTGAATGAGAGCTTTGCCACCTACTTCGGATATGCCACAGTGGCACATTTCCATCCCCGCTGGGATATATGGGGGCAATTTCTGCACAACCAGACCGATGCGGCCCTCACCAGGGATGCCTTACGCGAGACATTCCCCATAGAGCTCCCCGGAGGGGAGCACGCTGTGATCAACGCCAGTACCGCCCCGATTATTTACAACAAGGGCGCGAGCATCCTGCGGCACTTAGCAGGATACCTTGGAGAGGATAGCTTTAAGGAAGGATTGAGACACTACCTGCGGGAATATGAATACTCCTGCGCAGGGAGCCGAAACCTATGGGAGGCATTTGAGGAAATCTCGGATAAAGCCGTGGTTTCCATGATGAAGAGCTGGGTTGAGCAGGCCGGATACCCTATCCTCGTGGTCACAAGGCAGGGCGAAAAACTCCACATCTCGCAGCAGAGGTTCACCTATCTCGCCGATGAATTCGATCAGCAGTGGGTCGTGCCGATCACGATCGGGTTATATTACCAAGACGGACAATCAAAGACGATCACGGCCCTGCTCGATACCAAGGCCTCTGCCTTTGATATCGGCCCGGATGCCGTTGCCTACAAGGTCAATTTCAATCAGTCCGGGTTTTATCGGGTCGCGTACCGCGATGGTGGAAACCTTGCTGAACTCGGCAAACTCGTGAAAACGAAAGCGCTTCCCCTAGAGGATAGGTGGGGGCTCCAAAACGACCTGTATGCTTTCATCAGAAGCGGCGATGCCCCCTTTGATGCGTACCTCGAGTTCCTATCCAATTACACGGCCGAGGATGCATTCCTGCCCCTCATGAGCATTGCCGCCAATCTCTACCACGCCTACCTCGTGCTCGAGGGCGCTCGGAGGGCCAAAGCAGCCTCCTTTGGGAGATCGTTCCTCGAAACCGTGCTGTCCCGTATTGGTTACGAGCCAGAACCGGGTGAAGTCTATCCCCGCTCCATCCTGAGAGACGCTCTTATGCAGCAGGCCGCGGTATACGGTTCAGAGGAGGTGACGGAATTCGCCAGGGGGGCATTTTCCAGCCTGGCCGGAGGCGCCAACATCCACCCGGACATCGCAAAGAGCGTCCTCTATATCGCGGCCTTGAACGGCGGTGGGGAAGCCTTTGAATGGCTTAAAGTTAAGCTCGATAGCTCCGAAAGCGAGCACGAAAGGATGAACATCCTGGCAGCCCTGGGGGGATTCAGGGATAAGAAGGTCATCGAGGAGGTACAGGATTACATCCTTGCGGAGGTTCCGAGCAGAAATAAGTTCATTCCCATAAGCTCCATGGCTGCCAATCCGCACGCTATCCCCTCTCTGTGGGAATGGTTCGTGTCTCATATGGATCTCATCGAGAAATTCCACCCGGCCCACTTTGAGCGCGTGATAGAGGCAATCGTCCCTATAGCCGGCATCGAAAGGGAGGCAGAGGTTCAAGCATTCTTCGAGGAGTACCTGAGAGACAAGGGCACGGCACGGGATGGTATACGGATGTCGTTGGAAAAGCTTCGGATCAACTCGAGAATAAGGCATTCTTGAAACCTAGCTCCGGCTGAAACGATACATAACGTTCTTTTGTTGCCTTACTTCCTCCTGACTGCTCTGCCTTCCGGAAGCGGACCTGCGAGAAAAAGGTATTCCTCTCCATGAATCCATATGCTTTCATCCCGTGTTTCAACACGGAGATGGCCATGCTCATCAAAGAGCCTGGCCTTGATACGGGTCAGATACCCGTTGGCGAATGCCTCGGTTCTCACCTCAATCAGCACATCGCCAGAAGAGCACCGTATGCGATATCCAGCAAAGGCGGACTCAATGCTGCATTTTCCGGGATTCTCGCCAATCCGGTTTACCTTCAGCTCCAAGAGCGGGTGAGAATCTTCATCCATCAATCGCGCTGAGATGCGGGGTCTAGTCTCTCCTTGAAGCACAACATCGGCCAGAAAGAAAAAGTGATCCTTCGAACTCGGATCACCGACTACGAAGCCTTGTGCGAGCATACCATTGACGAGGTAGTTGTGGTGAGCGCTTATGGGGCTTTCTCGAAATTCCATCATCTTCTCCCTCTCTTATATCCTCTTACGGAGTGTTTCCAGCAAGAGGGGCAACACAG
>Ga0307428_1001451_pt1 | contig 11996 bp, 13 predicted proteins | sample SalMarWE160240MG_FD_202161 | JGI IMG/M metagenome (GOLD analysis project Ga0307428, IMG submission 202161) | Salt marsh sediment microbial communities from the Plum Island Ecosystem LTER, Massachusetts, United States - WE1603-240 | ecosystem: Environmental > Aquatic > Marine > Intertidal zone >...
CTAAACAAGAACACTGGAATACCCGTCGTCGCCACGGCACACACAGCACGCGAATTTGTGAAACAAGGCTTTCAACCCGTTACATCAATGTCCGCTATGGACATCGGCAACAGACTCAAGGACTCAACTTGGAATGGCCTAGACGGAAAAGGTCCCTATGATCTCGCGCTGTTCATGGGATTACCCTATTACATGGAGTTCGTGATTTTGGCAGGAGTGAAACACTTCTCCAATAATCTAAAGACCATAAGCTTGGATCGGTATTACAATCCACATGCAAGTTGGTCTTTTCCGAACCTCAAGGTTGAGGCTTGGAATCAAAGTTTTGAGACTATAATAAACAAGTTAGGAGGAAACTGAAAAAATGTCAATGTTTGAGGACATTCCAGTGGATGTCGGTGTGATCTATGAGGGAGAAAGGATTCGAAGAAAGCAAATGCACGTTGAACTTGGAGGACCAAAGATAGAAGCGAAGTTTGAGGTTGTAAAAAGCAGGCCAATGGATGAAATTGAAGATGGAAAAATAACAGTGATCGGCCCCGACCTCAAGGACTTAGAGCCTGGAAAAAGTTACCCCTTCGGAATCTGGGTTGATGTCGCGGGAAAGGAAGTTGAAGAAGAGCTTGAAGGCGTTATAGAAAGAAGAGTCCATGAATTCTGTAATTTCATTGAGGGTTTCATGCATCTGAATCAGAGATATGACATATGGGTGAGGCTAAGCAAAAAATCCTTCGAAAAAGGATTGAACAACTTCAAATTGATAGGCAAGGTTTTGTATAGGCTGTTCAAAAGCGATCTATCGTTCATCGAGAAGATACAGATAACCTTCGTCACGGACCCCGAAAAAGCGAAGGAAATGATGAAGAAGGCTATGGAGATCTATGAGGTTAGAGATGCTAGGGCTAGAGGTTTAAAGGATGAAGATGTTGAGGAATTCTACGGATGCACTTTATGTCAGTCCTTTGCTCCAACCCACTGCTGCGTGATCACACCCCAAAGGTACGCTAACTGCGGAGCCATCAGCTGGTTCGACGGCAGAGCTGCAGCACGAGTGGATCCGAAGGGTCCAATTTTCAAGATCGAAAGAGGCGAATGCGTTGATGCTTTCAAGGGCGAATGGTCAGGAGCCAATCAGGCTGTAAAAGAAAACACGATGGGAGAAATAGCACGAATCCAGCTTTATACCAGCCAACACAAACCTGAGCAGGAGTTATATCCCCACACCTCCTGTGGCTGCTTCGAGGCTATAGCTTTCTACATCCCCGAAGTTGATGGTATAGGAATCGTTGACAGGGGTTTCAAAGAAAGAACCGTGAATGGGCTACCTTTCTCAACCATGGCGGACGCAACCGCTGGAGGGAGGCAGGTAGACGGCTTCCATGGCTTATCCATTGAGTACATGAGGTCCCCGAAGTTTCTTCAGGTTGATGGAGGCTGGAACCGCATAGTTTGGATGCCATCCAGCGTCAAGGAACGAGTTAAAGAGTTCATAGCAGGGGATATAGTCGATAAAATAGCCACAGAAAAAGACTTGAACACAATCGATGAATTAAAAGTCTTTCTCGAAAAAAGGACGCATCCAGTTGTCGAACGATGGAAGGCTATACCTGCTGAAGCTGCACCTGAAGTGGAGGAGGTGGAGGTCGAAGCTCCTCTAGAGATTCCCGTTTCTGGGGTACCCATCACCGCTGGAGGATTCAAAATCATTCTCAAAGACGCAAAGATTCATGCTAAGAAAATTATCATTCGAAGAGTGGAGAAGTGAAAACGTTGGGCGAAGAAAAAAAGCTTGACACCAAACTTGCTAAACTATTGAAGCTCCTAGGGTTAGAAGGAAACAGAGACATTGAACTCGAGGATGTCGAGCTAACTATAGGAGAACTTGTTTTAGACCCATCAGCTTTGACCTCCGCTGCACTGAAAGCTGTCACGCCTCCAAAGATGAAAGCTGTTGCACCGCCAACTGTGAAACCTACAACACTTTTGGAAGCCCCCTTCATCCCCTTTGTCCAAGAATACCCTGGAAAGATTAAGGAAGTAACGCTTGGGGCTACCAAGAGCAAGGGAGGCAGTCGCAAGCCAGTAGTAATCGGAGGTGCAACCACTCCAGCGTTCTACCTATTCGAAAAAACTCCTCCAAACCCACCCGTAATCTCCGTGGACGTATTCGACATGAAGGTGACGCTCCCGAAGGCAATACGAATGCAGGTTGAGGATGTTTGGGAAGACACGGCTGTCTGGGCTAAGAGAGCAGTTGACAAATGGGGAGCGAAAGTGCTCACGCTGCATCTGCTGAGTACAGACCCACTTATTAAGGATACATCACCAGCCGAGGCTATGAAAACTGTAGAGGAGGTACTGCAAGCAGTAGATGTCCCACTCATCATTGGAGGCTGTGGCGATCCAAAGAAGGATGCCGCAGTTTTCACGAAGATTGCCGAAATGGCTGAGGGCGAGAGGGTTTTGCTCAGCTCCGTTACGTTGGATATGGACGAGGCTGGTGTCCTTGAAGGCGTGGCGAAAGCAGCTGCAAAACATGGGCACTTAATCTTGGGATTCACGGCTTTAGACTTGAATCGGGCTAAAGAGCTAAACAGGAAACTTTGCGATTACATACCCGAGGGTGACATACTAATGGACTTAACAACAGCCGCGCTAGGTTACGGACTTGAGTACTCATTCACCATTCACGAGCGCGCTAGGATGGCAGCGTTAATGGGAGACACAGAGCTTCAGCATCCAGTGCTATCTGGGACAACGAACGCATGGGCTGCAAGAGAGGCTTGGATGAATTTGGGTCCGGAATGGGAGCCGAGAAGTCTCAGGGGACCTTTATGGGAAACTGTAACCGCGCTGAGTCTACTCCTAGCTGGGGTTGACTTGTTCATGATGATGCACCCGGATGCCATCAGAACCATGAAGAAGGTCACACAGCAGTTGATGACTAGAGGTAAGGCTAAACCCGAGAAGATAGCTAACTGGGTCAATGCAAAAATATAGGAGAGTATGAACATGACGGAAAGGGAAGTCAAGAGGGGTATAAGGCAGCTCAGTCCCATCGACGTGTATATGCTGCTTCCTAGAACAAACTGTAAGGAATGCGGAGAAGCAAACTGCATGGCCTTCGCGGCTAAGCTGGTCAATAGAGAAGTTTCCTTGGAACAGTGCCCCCCAATCCTGAAAAAGGAGCACGAAAAGGCGTACAAGAAACTCCAAGAGATACTTGCGCCGGTGATTAAGGAGATTACCATCGGCACGGGAGAGCATGCGGTTAAAATAGGCGGCAAACTTGTCATGTACCGCCACGAGTTCACCTACCACAACCCAGCGCCCATAGCCTTCGATGTAACCGACGAGATGCCACTACACGCTAGATTCCCCGGAGAGGAAGCAATCATAGATCGGGCGAAAAAAGTTGAGAATTTCCTGTACAATTACATTGGAAGAGATCTTAAGCTCGATATGATAAACATCAGGTCAACGTCAAATGATCCAACAACCTTCAGGTCAGCTGTGGAGGAAGTTACCAAAACCACGGACCTGCCGCTGATTTTATGCACGTTCGACCCTAGCGTTATGGAGGCTGGACTAATCGCGGCTTCAGGAAGGAAGCCACTAATTTACGCTGCAACAAAGGACAATTGGAAAGAAATGGCTGATCTGGCGTTGATGTACGACTGCCCTTTAGCTATCTTTGCCCCGAACGACCTCGATCTTCTGAGATCTCTATCTAAGACCCTGATCGAGTATGGGGTTGAGGACTTGGTGCTCGACCCAGGAACATTTTCTAATGAGGGATTATCAGACACCCTCAACAACTTCACCATGGTGAGAAGAAATGCGTGCAAAGGTGGGGACGAGCTATTTGGCTTCCCGCTTATAGGGGCGCCCATCACAGCGTGGTTCGGCGAGAAAGGTTCAAAGGAGATGCTGGCGTGGAATGAAGCATACGTTGCTTCTATGCTAGTCTCCAGATATGCTGACATACTAATAATGCGTAGCATAGATGGATGGGTTCAATTACCAAACGTCATATGGAGATTCAACATTTATACAGACCCTAGGAAGCCAGTTTCGGTTGATGCACAATTGTATGCATTTGGTAAGCCTGATGAGATGTCGCCGGTGATGCTGACCACAAATTATGCCCTAACATACTTCACGGTTGAGTCTGACCTTAAGAAATTTGGCGGCAACTATTACCTAATTGTAGCTGACACTGAAGGGATCAGCGTCGAAAGCGCCGTAGCTGGGAGGTACCTCACAGCAGAAACAATCGCAGAGGCTGTTAAGAACTCAGGAGTAGCAGAGAAGGTTAAGCATAAGTACCTAATTATACCCGGCATGGCCGCTAGGCTAAGCGGAGAGACAGAAGACGAACTGAAGAACGTTGGTTTGCCTGGTTGGCGTGTTATAGTCGGTTCAAGGGATTCTTCTGGAATAGCGAAACTTCTGAAAGAGAAGTGGCCTCCGAAAGAGGGAGAAGAGAAGTAGAAACAAAAGATATTCGAAACTAATCTTCCATCTTTTTCTGTTACATATCAGGATTAAATCACCATTAAATAGTGTATTATTTCAAATGGTACTTGAGACTTGAGAAGTAAACTCCTTCCTTGGAAGAACTGGAAAGAATATGCGAAAGCTGGGTTGAAAGTAATCAGTTGAACCTCTTCTTTTTTGATACGGGTAACCAAACATTCATACTCCACATGCGGGTGTGTGACAAAAAAAGGATATAAAAAAAGATTGAATAGTGAATAGATGCTAGCTGATTAGCTTAATATCTATCTCTTCTCGGGGGTCTTCGTTTAGCATAACATTCTCGGCAGTATACAGGTCTGCTAGAATCAGGTTTGAATGGAACTTGACATTTTTGTCCACATTCAGCACAGACTGCATCGTGCATTTCTCTTGGCCTTCCATAAGACATTCGGATCGCACCTCCTATTCGTTAAGAGAATTAGTTTCGTCAGAACACTAATTCTGGAATGTTTACCTTAAAGTTACTTATAAACTTGTGTACAAGCATTTGAAGAATGATCATTACTTTAATATACTTGAGTATGAACGCTGGGTTTTTCTACATGAAGTTAACTGGTTTCTGTGATTGCTTGTTTAAGAGATAATCTAATGTTACACGGTGTATTTTCTTTAAATGGAAGTGTCTTAGTTAGGCTACTTTTCCTTTTTTCAGAATCTAGTTTCTGTTCCTATTGGAACACTATTTCCACATTTTTTACATTTAACCTTAAAACTGGTTACAGAAATTAGCCTGAAGGGTGTCAAGCGTCCACATTTTTGGCATTTAGCAAACTGGAGTCTTCCGCGGTCTTTCTTATGGATGGTTTCAAGCAACGCCGTGAAGATGTTATAATCTTTTTGATTTGGAATTTCCATGAGGACTCATCTCAATAAATTTTGGGCTTCAGCATGGTCTTGTGATCTCAGAAGGTTTGCCATTTCCATGTAATTTTCGATGTAAAGTTTACCTTTAGCGGTTGTTTCGTAAAGCTTCTTTCTATTCTCTACGTGGACTCTAAGGAAACCCATTTCAGTTAGGAAGGAAAGACACTCGTTCACTTGGCTAAAACTTAAATTTACGTTATACATGATCCGGGTCTTAAGTTGGCTTTCTTTTGCTATTTCCATTATTTCCGCCATTATATGTAGCCGGTCTCTACGTTCCCAAAGTGTTTGCACAGCACTACTTTTCAATATAATTCCTCGCTAATCCCGTTCAGTACGCTTCTTCTGTACCTCTACGACTAAAATACTGTGTTTCCTTAGAAGGCATATTACGACAAAAAGAATATAGCAAAACTTCTTCCAATTCACGCGCGGCGACGCAACATAACTTTGTTCTTTTTGAGCCTTAAGCTGTAGTGAGAAGTTACGGTATTACAGAGGCTCAGAGAGTGCTTTGGCGTTTTTGTGAAGAGTTGAGGATGCTAAATGATTCCTAGGTGTTCAAGGAGTATTTTCAGTCCTATAGCTACTAAAATTAGACCACCTAATGATTCAACTCTGTTTTTTAGAACGCGTCCAAATCTGCCGCCAAGATAGACGCCGAAAAAAGACAGCGAAAACGTAACAACTCCAGTTACGATTGCAGGAATTATGATTGAAACCTTCAGAAGAGAAAGGCTGAGACCAACGGCTAAAGCGTCGATGCTGGTGGCGATAGATAATATTAGCAGTACTTTGATGCTGAGAGAGCTGACGATTGTATTGGATTTCTTTCTGATGGACTCGTAAATCATTCTGGAACCAATAAAAGTTAGAAGAAAAAAAGCTACCCAATGATCAAAATCTGAAATTAAATCTAGAATATGTACACCAGCATACCATCCAATGATGGGCATGATTGCCTGAAAGAATCCGAAGAATGCTGATATTTTGAGGGCTTTAGTGATTTTGAATGTTTTAGTTGCCAATCCATTTGTTATGGCTACTGAAAATGAGTCCATTGCCAATCCTAAAGCAATTAATAGTATTGTTATGTCCATTCGTCTTCACTTTTGGAAAGTTGTAGCTTGTGAATAAAGCTACACCTAAAAACGTTTCTGAGCTAGAATGTTAAACGTAGAACATACGCCTTTACCTATTACCGCCACTAGCGTCAGGGCGAATAACAGGTATTCTGATTTATGAATGACAGAAACGAAGTTCTTTTCTACCCGATCAAGCCAGAAAATTTTGTTCTATATAACATATCTGTAGGCGACGTATTTTCCCGCAGTCTGACTTTTTCTAATGACCCTAACTATGTCGCCCGGCTTGCCGCCCACAGCTATGATGGTTGGGTCGTAAGCGTTGATCCGGGGCAACTGGTAAGGTTGCATTTTATATTTTTCCAGAATTTTTTCCTTTTCCTCGGGTGTGAGAAGTTCATGTTTCGACACAAAATCGTGGTCGAAAATTTTAAAGGATGGAAAGATTTTGGGAATCAGTTCTATTCCGCTTTGTTTAGAGCGGGTCTTAGCGGTGTGCGTGTACTTTCCGATTGTAGTGACGATTCCTTTTTCAACTTTGGCATCATCCATGGCTTTCTTGAGTTGCGTAACGTATGCGACTCCCACTGTTCCGTCGGTGGTAACAGCCCAGAGAATCGCCTTCTTTTTATCTTTCATTTTGATGGTGTAGCTGATGGCGTTCTTTATCTCTTCTTTTTTTATTACCTTATAACCACGAAGTTTTATGAGAACCATGGTTTTCTTCTCTACCAACGTTTCTTCAGAACTCAACTATTCATTCCTCAAGCTAGACAAGTATTTAAAGGGAAAACCGTCTGCAAACCCTTAAACTTTACGCTATTTTTGCTATTCACAAATTAACTTTTTGTTCTGGGGACTAAACTGGAAACAAACGGAAGTGGACTTAGCTCATAGTTAAGATGCTTACAATTCGGTTACAGTAATTACGGATACGGGACAAGAATCTTCCGCTTCTCTGGCGTTTTCAATCTCATCATCATCAAAGACTCCCGAGGATGCATTGGCATCAGTTTCTCCCCCAATCACGGTTGATTTTTCTTCGTCGTCCGGTTCAAAGTGAGAAGGGTCTACGCTGTAGCATGTGCCGCAGGCGGTGCATCCCCCGCGTTCGATCTCAATCTTATACTTCACTTAGAATCACCACATAACATTAGTAAAGTTTGGCACTTGAGCAATTAAATTTTTCTGTCTGAATAAAAATTTATGTTCAAAGAATATAAAGAGGTTGTACGTGTTCAGATAAACCATACGAAATCCTTATTTGACGAAAAAGTTTCGTAAAACCTGAGGAAAAAAGAACAATGCTTGGTATGACGACAATTGAAAATGGACAACGCAAGTCACTTTTGACAGTGGCGACGATTATGTGTGCAGCTCTGTATGCTGTTGGCTCTTTTGCTACAGCGTACATTCCTTCTCCTTGGGGTTTTGGTCAATTTAGACCCGCAGTGATTATACCCGCGTTTTTTGCTGTTATATTTGGTCCGATGCCTGCTGGAATTGGCGCAGCCATGGGTACTTTGATCGCCGATTCTGTAAAACATGGGTATCTTTACCCCGGAAGTTATCTCGCAGCGGTGCCAGGAAATTTCATAGCGTTCTATTTATTCGGTTACATTTTGCGAAAAAAATTCAATTGGGGACGGTTCATCTTAGCTTCAAATGTCACCCTTACAGTTGCTAATCTAATAGTCGCTTTCTTGTATATTTTTGTCTTTAAAACCCTTTATTTAGGTGCACTTGACATGCAGGTAGCGGATTTGACTTTTCTTTCGATTGGTCTCACAATCTGGTGGTTTGTTACTATGCTTCCCTTCGTCCTTCTTGTTACGCCTCCGTTGATTCGGGCAGCGGCAACAGCCATTCCCTCAATTGTGCCAAAAGATGTTAGGATTCATAGCTTGAAACAGGAACTTCCAAAGACGGCGTTTAGTTTGTCTCTGTTAGTCCCTGGTTTGATTATGCTGCTGATTGGATTGGTGACAACATACACTGATGTTGGCGTCTATTTATCTAGTACATTCAGTGAGCCAATTTTCATCCTTATTCAATTGATGTTCTACATAAGCGGAATCGCACTCGCTTGTCTAGGTATCCTATTTTACACTGGAAAAGATGTTATAGGTCACACACTGAAAAAATGACGAGAACAAAGTAGAAGGTGTTTTTTGAGATTTCAAGAAGCTTTTGCTTGGTGAAAATATTATTATACTGAATATTGGTTTTCAAGGCGCACGGATTGGGTGATGAAACATCGTGGAGAAAAGGTTTGAGACCGTGGCTGTGGGCGGGACCTTTGACCTGTTTCACCGGGGTCACCGAGTCCTACTTATGAAGGCCTTCAAGGTTGGAAACCGTGTTCTCATAGGTTTGTGTTCAGACGATTTTGTTGAGAAAATGAGTAAGCCTCACAGAATCGTGCCCTATGCTAAGCGCCTTGAGGATTTAGAAAAGTTGTTGAAAAAGAACGGGGTTTTGGAAAGGGCGGAGATTACGCCTTTAGACGATGCTTATGGAATCACCTTGTCAGAGAGACGAATTGACGCTATAGTTGTGAGTGAGGAAACGGAGCCGCGAGCTCGCGAAATTAACGAAAAACGGAAGAGTTTGGGAATGTCACCCTTACCGATTATAACAGTAAATATGGTTCTCTCTGAAGATCATTATCCCATCTCATCTACCCGGATTTGGTTCGAAGAAATCGACAGGGAAGGGCATCTGCTGTATGGTCCCTCTGCAAAATGAGGGCTTGTTTTAAGCTTCTTTTTCCTATATTCTGATTAGATACGTGGGTGGTGCCTTGAAGAGAACAGGGGTTGCTAGGCTTCCGCTTCATTACGGTAAGGCGCCGAGATGGCTTGTTTTCCGAATGCAGAAACTCGCTAAAGAAATGGTTACGATAATGGTGGACGAGTATGGTTTAGACACGTTCCTGAGGAGAGTCTCGGATCCCTTCTGGTTTCAAGCTTTGGGTTGCGTCTTGGGATATGACTGGCACTCGTCCGGTGTGACCACCGTTTTAACGGGTGTTCTGAAAAGTGCAGTAAACCAGATGGAGCTTGGATTAACTATCTGTGGAGGGAAGGGCAAAACCTCCCGTAAAACGCCGGCAGAAATCGATCAGTTGGGAGACAAATATGGTTTTTCATCAAGCAAACTCGACAGTTTGCTGTATGCTAGTCGAATGAGCGCCAAGGTTGACACCACTGCAGTTCAGGCGGGTTATCCTCTTTATCATCATGCATTCTTTGTTACAGAAAAGGGGGAATGGACTGTGGTTCAGCAGGGAATAAACGCGAAGGACAAGTCGGCGCGGAGGTATCATTGGCTGTCCGAGAACGTGAAAGATTTTGTGGTTGAGCCTCACGACGCCGTGGTTGGAGACATGAAACGGGACGTTGTTTTAGACATGACTGCACGGGAGAGTGAAGGCTGCCGAAAAACTTCAACTGACATCGCCAAGGAGGAACCAAAAAAGTTGAGGAATATGCTTCTGTCTATCCGTCCTGTCCATCAGAAGTCTCTGCAAGAGTGGATTCCAGCGCCTCTAGGGAAAGAGTATGCGATCGATGCTTTCTCTTTGCCTCGAAGCCTTAACTGGAATGCGGTTAAGAGGGCGTATGATTTTCAGCCCAAAAATTATGAGGAGCTGATAGGCATCAGAGGGATAGGCCCTGCAACAGTCAGAGCCTTAGCTTTAGTGTCTGAGCTGGTCTACGGCGAGAAACCATGCTGGGAGGATCCGGTGAAATACAGTTTCTGTGTGGGCGGAAAGGATGGGGTTCCTTATCCAGTGGACAGGGCGACCTATGATGAGACGATTGAAATATTAGGAAATGCAGTGAAACAAGCCAAGGTTGGCGAAAAAGAGAGGCTTAATGCAGTGAAGAGGCTGCGGGTTCTCGCAAATCACTAAGATGATAATTGTTTCTCATGGGTTGTGTTGGGTTCGGAGTCAAATTTATATAACGGCTTAAGCGTATCTTATATCTTAATTTATACATTACCTCTTCGCAAGCTGGTCAATCTATGGTTAAAAAAGCTCACATCATAATTAACTTGCTACCCGAGGCATCCAAGGCATCACCTATTCAAATCGAGAAGAAGATAAAAGAAGAGGCAAAAATTCCTTGGTGCAAGCAGATAGAAGAAGTCTCGATAGAGAATACTGAAGCGTCATACATGAAATTGAAAAACCATGGCATCTCCAGCAACGTAGCACGAAACCTTGTGGACTTGTACACAGAATAACAAAAAAGAGAAACAGTTACTGGACCAAAATCATGTGATCCGCGGGCTTGCTCCCCAAGAGCAATCTGAAGTGATCATCTTTTCCTTCTTGTTGCACTCTTTCAAGTTTGCCTTCTGCAATCACAGCTTCACCACTTCTTGCCTGTTCACAGAATCTTCCTCGAAAGGACACGATCTCCTCAATAGGCTCAACTTTTGCGCCTTCAAGGATTTTCACGTTGGCGAGTTTGTAGCTGCATGGCGTGAAGATTGCTTCTGAATCGTCAGCTATTGTGGCTTTGATTCTTGCGCGTCCTTCTGGTTTGTAGATGATGGTGCCGTATTGTTCACTGATTTCGTTTAGGTCTTTTACGAAGCGGATGAAAAAGTGTTTTCCCATGAATTTGCCGTGGGAAACCTTTCGGGAGTCGGTTCGAACAAAATCTTCGAATGATGTGATGGTGTCCTTCGAACGAAAATCGAACAGTTCTTTTAGACCATCTAGGTTGTAGGCTTTGAATGGACTGCTTTTGTCCTCCAGCATCTCTTTCATAGTTGCCTGTACCCGGTAGCCTGTTTCAGACCCATAAACAATAAGGTCGATGTCAGAAAATGGCTCGTGAAGATTAACTAGGATAGACCCTGAAACGCCCAGCTTGCTCCATTGAACCCCCGATTTTTCTTTGAGGATTTCCATGAACTGTAAAGCCGCTGTTTCTGCTTCGTCTAGGTTGTTTCTGTTTCGAAGGGTCTGTAAACCCTGAGCAGGCTGATAATGTTGTTTCACGTCCTCAAATGGGACCTCACAGAGTAGCGTGTTGAATACAGGATCGTCTACTAGGTATTGTGGAAACCTTTGTTTCAGCAGAGCGTAACGTTTGGAGAGGGAATAAAATTTGCTGTATCTTGTTCCATCTCTTTCTCGATTGCCCTCGGGGTCGGGAACGTAACGGATGAAGGCTACAACTCGGTTCGGAGGATGAACTAACCCTTTAACATCAAAAATGATGTTGTCGGTGGTTTCAAGCAGGTCGCCTTCACGTGCTTTAACTTTCATTCTGATCTACTTGCACTATGTTTTTCGGGGAAATAATCCCGCTCTACGGAGGGCAAGCACCAGACCAACTCCAAAAACTGTTGCAATCGCAGTGAATACTAGTCTCTCGACAACAGAAACGGGCAGAATTGACATGAAGAGTGCTGGGGTACTTGGTAACCATTCAGGTGGAAAAACTATGCCAATTAGGCTTATGTATGATAGGTTTCCAACCA
>Ga0307428_1001452_pt1 | contig 11995 bp, 17 predicted proteins | sample SalMarWE160240MG_FD_202161 | JGI IMG/M metagenome (GOLD analysis project Ga0307428, IMG submission 202161) | Salt marsh sediment microbial communities from the Plum Island Ecosystem LTER, Massachusetts, United States - WE1603-240 | ecosystem: Environmental > Aquatic > Marine > Intertidal zone >...
AGTATGATGAACCGGCCCAGTGCCGTGCAGAGGATGGCGACCAGGTAGCTGCCATACCGGGACCACTCCATTCCGTTGTAGCCGTACATGGCGTTCATGATGACCTTCAGTCCGAGGCTCTCGCTTACGTTCGGCCCCGTGCCCCTGACCCTCTCCTCCTCCGTCATCGCGTTCTTCACCGCCTCGCGCTCCGCGTACAGGTCGATGAGGATACGCCTGCTGATGCTGTCTTCCTTGGCTATCTCGACGCAGAGCTGGACGTTCAGGGTTGAGTCCGGGACCTCGATGTACGTCGGGGTGATGATATACTGGCCCGTGTAGGGTTTCTTCTTGATAAGCCGGACGGACTCGGGGCTCAAGTTGAACACTATCATGACGTTTGGATACATGCTCGAGACGTCGACGTGCTTGACCTTCAGGTGTATCCCCCGCTGGAATATCTCCACGGCGGCCCCCTGGTATCTCCGGGCCATCCTGAACATGTCGAACGGGTCGACGTCCTCGGTGTCGATGTGGCGCATCTTGGCTAACTTGAGACTCATTTTCTCATATACACCTCCTGGCATCGTGCGATGACGGCATCGTCGAACTGCCCCTCGGCTATCATCTCCTCGATGACGTCGTCGAAGTCCCCATCTCGAACCATCTCGCTTGCGTATTCTCCGGCCGCTTCACGTCTTGCCTCTATAGTCCATTCCTCCTCAGATACACGGCCACCGCCACACATACGAGCGCTGCGATTGCCTGCCGAACGCTGTCGACGGTGATGGCGAGGAACAGGGCGACTGCCGTGAAGACCCAGCTTGGTCGGTGCAGGTTCATTTCCACACCACTACCATCGAGTCGAAGTATGGACTCCCAACGGGCTTCCTCGTCGTCGGGTCCAGGAAACTCACCCGGTCCGGCAGGAAGTGCACCCAGATGCAGTGCCGTGGACCCCTCGAGTGTAGTCCCTGCCATATATCATGTAGCGTGCAAGCAAGACGGGTTTCACGCAGGAAGATGTAGTCCTCAGCGTACTGCGGGCTCGTCCGAACCGGTAGAAGCCCTACGACTACCGTATTCGGGCATAACCGGCTCATATTGGCCTTCCTGAGCCACGGCGTCAGGTCCGAGTAGGATGGATTCATGTAGACGACGTGTCCCGCCCAGTCCTGCTTGAGCCCGTCGTCCTCCTCGGTGTAGAAGGTCGGCGTCCCCAGCGGGTTGTCTGGCTCGGTGCAGGGGTCCAGCGTGAACTTGAGTCCCAGTTCTTCTTCTAGCTGGTGGAACAGCTCAGGTGGCGTCAGCCATGCCTGCTGTTTGGCGGCATGGAATGCCTTTATCCGTAGCTCATTGAAAAGGTCTTCAATCCTTTGCATGTTTCATGTGCTCCTTGCGTATGTATTCGGGCAGCTTCGGGACGCAGTTTATGCAGACGTCGTGGCGCTTCGTCCAGGTTTCGCTCTTCCATATCTTGACCTCGACGTAGTTCTTGTCCTCGATGTCCTTCCCGCAGATGTCGCAGCGTGTTACCGTTACCAGTTCAGCCACCTCCTGAACGTCATCCTGAGCGAGTCAAGAAAGTTCTTGCCCCAGAGCCTTTCCTTGATCTTTTCCTCGATCTGATGCTGAAGCCATGTGGCGGCCCAGCAGGGGTGCGGCATCCTCTTCTTGTTGCACGCGAGGCACTCGTTGAGCGTGACGCTCTCCTCGCGGACCTCACAGTAGAGGGTGACTTTGTCTTTTAGTTCATCCCATTCATTCATTCCCATAATATCCCCTTGAATCGTTCATGGTTTGCCCCGTCGCTCACGACGTCGAGCTTCTTGAACTCCTTGCCGTACACGTAGTTTCCGACATGCGACGGGCTTCGCTCTATCATCATGTTCATCGGGGCGTTGAGCTTGTGTGCGAGCAGCTTGTGTATGCCGAGGTAGTGCTCCGCCAGCATGTACGTCGCCCTGGCATCGCTCAGGCAGTAGTCCCACCGCTCCTTCGCGCTGTATTTACCAAGCCGTGCCCGGTCGACCTTGATGAAGTCCCCGTCCGGGAACATGAAGTTCGCAACCGTTTTCAGTTGCCGGTTGTTTACCTTGCCCGTGAGGGCCGTATCCCACTTCGTGTCCCGCTTGTAGATGTCGTAGCTCAGTCGCCCGGCGAAACGGACGTCATACTCCATGCCGGGGAAGCGTCCGTACCTCTTCTCGTAGGCCCTAATCCACGGCCTGCTCTCGCGCCGCCCTATCGGGAGCTTGACGCCCAGCAGCTCGGCCCTCGCAACCAGGACCCGCCAGTCGTAGTATTCCCCATTGTACGTGTCGTAGACATCCACATCCTCGGATACGCAGATGTCGACGAAGCCCTCCAGAATGCTCGTCTCGTCGCCCTGTAAGACCTCTTCTCTGCTTTCGCTATACCACGCGAGCTCGGTGATGGGGGCCTTCCCGATGGGTGGGAACTGGCCCGACGTAATGTTCTCCATGTCCCACGCTGCGTGCTTCAGTTCGTCGTCTTTATGTGTGAAGCCGTAGAGCATGATGAGGTTCTGCACGAACGGGATGTGGGCCTCGAGGCTCTCCATATCCCTCAGCCGCCGGACGTCCATGGTGTTCTCGACGTCGACCCGGTATAGCGTCGTGTATTCCATGGTGCTCAACAGGCGCTTCTGCATCGGGATGCTCCCCTCGCGCCTGTAGTAGCTCCAGAAGTGTGGGTATATCGGCGGCTCGACGACTTTATACTCGCCGCCCGCGTTCCAGCACTCTAGGTAGCGCCCGCCCGTGACTCTAACTATCAGTATCATAGATTACCAGTTGTCCTCTTTTCATGCCAAATACGCGCAGGTGGTCTCCCGGCGCCATTCTCTGAACGTCGTCCGGAAGGTTTCTTATGTCGAAAGTTCGTACGGTTTCTGGGAATGTTATGGTGATACATTTGTCCGCCATCGTCCGGTCTATCTCGGTATCTTCGACGGCGTTCTCGACCGAGTCATAGAGTTCGTTCATTTCGATGGTGACGGTGGTCTCTATCTCGTCGATCTCCGAGAGGGTGTATAACACCCCGTCCGGTTTACGGTCGGTGGGTACGACGAGCCCCATCTTATCGAATGTGTTTAGCCACCCCTTCGCCGTGTCTTGCTGCACCCCTGCGGCGGCGCTCAGGGTTGAGCTGTTCAGCTTCTTATTTGATGCGACTATCGTCTTGACGGCGCTCCAGACGTCCTCCATTCGCTTCGTCATCTCGGTCAGGGTGCCGAGGATGGCCTCATCGCCGATCAGCCATGCATTGTAGAAGTCCTCCGGGAGCGCCACGCCGTATTTTACGCCGTTCCTCTCGAAGGTGGGGCGTCGCCTGTAGTTTAGCTTCGCAATCGCCGTGATGAACGTCTTCAGCTTCTTATAGTTCCGCCTCACGTCCGTCCGGCGCTCGAGTGGCTTGAAAATCTTTACAAGGTCCTCCATGAACGGCACCCACCACTCATCGGGTGCCTCTTCTTCGAGCTTCTCTATGGCGCACCGCAGGACCATCCGCATCGGATCATAGTTTTTACGCTCCCACGGCGCGAGCCTGTCCTTGTTACCCATCCAGCCGAGGAGATCGTAGTTGATGTTCCGGTCCGTGGCTATCTCCCAGTGGCGGTTCCTGAGCTCGGGCGCCATCTCGACATCTGTGCTGGTCACGATGAAGTTCTTAATTTCGACTTCTCGTTCTCTGCCGACGATTTTGTTGCCCTCCTTCTCAACGGTGCCGATTTTGAGCTTGCCCTCACTCATCATTATCTTCATGTCGTACTCGGCGGTGCTCTCCTCGTCCCCCTTACCCTTGACGGCGGCGAACTCGGCGAGATAGAGGGTTTTAACCTCTCTAGCCATGTAGCGAAGGTATTTATCCGAGGTTCCGGTGTATTTGATCCACCAATGCTTCGGGAAACACTCCATAACGCGGTCAACTATGTGGGACTTGCCGGTGGATGTCTCGCCGCTGATGCGGACGCTCTCCCAGATGAGTTGGAGAAGGAATATTGCGAGCTTGAGCTTGCGTTCCTGGTAAATGTCTCCAAGCGCCTCATCGACGAACTCGAGGATGTCCTTCGAGTTCAGTAACTCGTTAGCGGTTTTTGCCGTTTCGGGTGTAAATACCTCCCTCGGTTCGGGTTCAGGGATATCTTCTTCCTCTTCAACGTCGAACATATACTCCGCGAGCTGGATCTCGGCGATGACCCTGTCTATAAGCATTCGCCAGTCTTCCCGGAAACTTTCTTCGATGTGTAGCCTGAACGGCTTCGCCCGGTTGCTCGTGTAGAGCTGTCCGGGGTCCTTGAGCTGGAACCACGACGTCCATCGTTCTGTCTTCATGAGGTCCTTGAGCTTGAACCGCCATCCCTTCTCCGTTTTCTCGACGGCTAAGAACAGGTTCTCCTCGCCGATGGCTATGCCTGCCTGCCCGTTATCTATGGATGTGGCTCGGACGTCGGTCATCGGGTAATAGGTCGACAAGCGATGTATATAAGTTTAATACTCGGCGAGTTGTCGAGTAGAAGCCTTATATAGCGAAGGTCGATAGTCGATACTTGAAATGATTGATGAGCTCAGGCAGAAGATCGCATGGGTAGAGCGGTCCAAGAGCTTCCGGACGATGCTCAGGCGACACTACCACATGCCGATAGAGGACGACACAATCGGCTGGACCCTCACCATGTTCAAGGAGCACGAGATACCTGACATCGAGATATACATTGACGAGCTCTGCAAGGCGGCGGCTTACAGCCTTCGGGAAGCCGGAATTGACGACGATGGGGCCTTCATTGAACTGATAACCAACATCATGTCCGAGTGTCTGGTCCATGAGCTCTGTCACTACATGGGGGTTTCAAGCGAGGACGAGGTCGACGCAGCGGTCAGGGCAATCTTCGACTCAACCCGCATGTGGAACTACATTCCATGCCCCCTGAAGCAGCGTCTCGTGACGTGGGAGGAGTGCCTGAAGTGTGACGACCTCGAGAAGAGTCCAAAGTGCCCACTCAGGGTGATCCGGGAGGACGCCCACAGCCCGGACAGGTATAAGCCGCAGGTCTACCACGTTACCGAGCTCCAGAAGGTGCGCTACTCGTTCTACGAGCGGTGGCACGCGACGAGCATGGACTGGGACCGCTACATGGCGATGTTCTGGGGTCGGGCGGTCGGCGAATACGTCGAGGGGCTCTACCCCGAGGGCAGCCAGGAGGTCGAGGTCAACGTGACGGGCGCCCAGCTCGCTGAGTTCTACGGGCGTGAGCCGTCCGAGCTGGACGACTTCACGGTCACGGGGCACATCGACCTGCTCGACAGGGAGAAACTCCTGCTCATGGAGCTCAAGACCCAGTATAACCTCAGATACGTAAAGGACGGGCCGAGCCCCTTCCACAGGTGGCAGCTCCTGGCATACTACACGCTGGGACTCATCCAGTATCCGGAGATATTCGAGAACCTCAAATCCATCAAGGTCCTCTACTGGGGCCGCAACTTCCGGGGCGCTACGATGCCGCCCTACGTCGAGCATGAGGTCCCGATGCAGAGCGTCGACCTGCTGACGCCGGGGCGCATGTTCAGGGAGAGCGAGATATCTGGGGAACCACCCAGCGTCATGTGCGTGGATTGGCTCTGCCGATATTGCGACCACAAGGAACTATGCAAGGGGAACGTGGGGAGGCCGGATTAAACTGCGTATAGTTAATCATATCTCGGGGGGCATAAGCATTCTACTAGCCCTGATGGATAGGAAAATTGTAAACATCATCGTCAACACAGGTGGTAATTTACCCGAAGTCTGGCAAAGAATTGGATGGTTAAAGCGTCATCGTTATCCCGTTATCATCATTGGTTCATACAACAAGGACCATCCATCATATTATGAGTATATCAAAAAAGAAGGATTAAAACCATTCTATTTATCCTGTAGTGATAAGGCTAAACAACGTCACTTAGATGCGTTTGCTAAATACATGGAGATAGATATATGCCGAATTGGATACACGAAAGAGGATGCCGGCAGAGTAAAGCATTTTAAAAATATCGAGAGATATGAATTTCCACTTTTAAATTTGACGCGAGAAGAGGCAGAAAATAAGTTAAGGGAATATGGTTTGGAGCCCCTGCCTACCAGAACGGGATGTTGGTTCTGTCCTAAACAACCTAAAGCGAGTAAGGAGTGGCTGAGAGTAACACATCCAGACTTGTATCAAGAAGCAAAGGAGAGATTCTGGTGAGAATTGCACTAACAGGTAAAGCCGGTTCGGGGAAGACGACCATAGCCGAGTATCTGGAGAAGAACCTCGGATTCAAGCGCTACAGCTTCGCGGCGGCGCTCAAGGACATCGCCCGCGAGCTCTTCTTCATGGAGGATAAGAACCGCGCCCTGCTCCAGGGTATCGGCGACAAGATGCGTGACCTCGACCCCCACGTCTGGGTACGCTACGTCGTCACCCGCGTCGAGGAGGAGGGACACGACGATGTGGTCATAGACGATTTGCGCTACATCAACGAGGCGCTCTGGCTCAGGGCTCACAACTTCGTCATTATCCGCCTCACGGGGCGGGCGTGGGACCTTCCCGGGGGCGAAGCGGGACACCAGAGCGAGACTGAGCTTGAAACTATTCAGTCCGACTACGTCATCGACACGAGCAGGCCGCTGGAGGAGAATTTCGCCAAGGTTCAGGACATTATCGTCAAGGAGAAGCTCCGTGATCTCCGGATGAGCGAGGCATACTACAGGAAGGCTCGAGAGAAGGGTAATAAGAACTACCAGCGCGGTGCCCGGTTCGAGTATCGCTGCATGAAGGTTCTCAGGGACTTGGGGTGGCACTGTATGCGCAAGTTTGGGTCCCACGACGACATCTGGGGGAAGCTCCACGTCCCCGTCGACATCACCGCATACAGGAACGGCGTCTACATGGTGATTAGCTGCAAATACTCCATCAACCACGCGACGACGTATCTGGACGACCCGAAGCGGGACAACCTCGTGGAATACTGCAAGCTCTTCGACGCCATTCCGGTCTTCGCCGGGGTCAACGAGCGGCGCAGGGCTTACTTCGTCGACCTGCGGACCCTCGAGCCGCTGGACCCCGAGGTCGTGAGTGGCGAGCACTACCTGAATACGCACCGGATGGTCGCCGGGCAGGTCACGGAGACCCAGATGGACAAGCTGATGACCTTTACGTGGTGGCTGCTCGAGAACGTGCTGAAGAAACAATACGACAAGGCCATCAAGCGAGATGATACGGGGGAGGCTGCGAGGTGGGCCGGGGAGATGGTCAAACTCGTGAACATCATCAACAGGCAGCTCCAGAGTGCCGGGGACACCGCGACGGAGGAGGACCTCACGGAGTTGCTGAAACGGGTGGCTAAGGAGGGGACGTAATATGGCACTGGGCATCAACATCAAGGAAAAATGGACTCTCCTCTACGAGCTCGAGCCGGGGGACCCGGTCATGATCATGTGGGCCGACGCATCGTTGAACCTCAACGTGAAGGAGCTGTCGAACGTCGTCGTCGCATGTCACAAACGCTGGTCGGGTAGGTTCGTGTCGCTGCGGAACGAGAAGGCGTACGGGACGGAGTACGTAATCATGGAGAGCATGGAGAAGTCGTGGCACGACGGGAATCTTCAACGGGCCATCCTCTGCATCCCGGTGGTGTGCATCGTGAACGTGAGGCGCATCGAGGGCGTGCCCCAGAAGTTCACGTCGGACGCCGGGTCCGTCTATCTCGGCGGTGGGCGGCTCAGGACCATCGAACAGCTTGGAGGAATAGGTGAGATTGTCGGAAGATCAACCCTTAGAGAAACTGCCCCAGGTTAGCATCCGCGAGTGGAAGGAACTCGGGCAGGATGACTACCGGGGAATCCTCGCCCTCGGCGCCCTCATCATCTACGGGCTCTCCATCTTCGTTGCGCTCGTGTTTCGCCCCGAATACGTTGACAGGGTCATTCAGGGGGACACCATCGTCCTCCTAGCGATGCAGTGGTATTTTCAACATGAGCGTACAAAAAGTCCTGACACAGCTTAGGGACGATCCGGTCTACTTCTGCGAGAAACTGTTAAAGTTCCCAGATGGTAGGCCCTTCATTCCTTACTGGTATCAGGCGAAGATCCTCAGAAGCAAGAGTAAGCGGATGGCGATATGCAGCGGACGCCAGATAGGGAAGACGACCGTCATCGCTGCAAAGGCCATCCACTTCGCCTACATGCATCCGGGCACGAACACGCTCATCGTCAGCCGTGGCCTGCGGCAGAGCATGCACCTGTTCTCGTTCATCCAGAACTTCATACTCGATTCGCCCATACTGAGGCGGTCCGTGAGTCGTATGACCCGGACGGTCGTGGAGCTCAAGAACGGGTCCCACATAAAGGCACTGCCCTGCTCCCAGACGGGCGACAACCTCCGGGGCGAGACTGCCGACATGGTCATCATGGACGAGACGGCGTTCATGCCCGAAACCGTCATCGCGTCCGTCATCATGCCGATGCTCGCCGTCACCGAGAAGATACGCGGCACGGGCTACGCCATCATGATCAGCACGCCCTGGGGACGCGAGCACATCTTCTACAGGTGCTACACGAATCCGGAGTGGTTCATCATGCATATCCCGAGCTCGGAGTGTCCCAACATCACGGAACGGTTCCTCCGGGAGCAGAAGGCGCTCGTCGGGGAGCTCAGGTTCGACACTGAGTATCAGGCCCAGTTCCGGGAGGACGCCATGGCGATGTTCACCCAGGACATGATACGCGGGGCCATCGAGGAGGCGTTCTACGAGACGCGCCTCAAGAAGGGGCTGCCCCACCTCTTCACCGACCCGGAGCTCGAGGCGTTCGTGGGCATACGGACGGGTAACTTCTCCATGGGCATCGACATCGGTAAACGCATCGACTACTCGGTGATATCCATTTTCCAGGAGTCAGATCGCATCGTAGCGACGGACCTCGCGTCCGAGCTGGGGCGTCCGCTCGAGGAATTGGAGACGGAGTTCATCAAGCCCGCGTGGAACATGGTTTACCAGAAAAAGTTCGAGCTCGGCACGAAGCTGACGGACGTGTGCGAACACGCGAAGTGGCTGACGACCAAGTTCAAGATGCGGTACGCTGCCATGGACATGACGCAGGTGGGTGAGATGCCGTTCGAGGTCATAAAATCGGAGCTCCAGCTACTCGAGGGCGTCTACTTCAGCGCCCAGGTGAAGCAGGACGTGATGATGTCATACTACCTGATGGTCGAGCAGCGCCGGGTGGGTCTGCCCTACTCGGAGGACTACGAGGAGAACATCACGCAGATGGCGGAGCAGCAGGCGGGGTATTCGGGCGTGAAGCCCAGCGCGGTGCGTGCCCCCGAGGAGAAGGGTGTCATGAAATACTGGCACCCCCAGGGTCGGCACGACGACCGCCTGATATCCTGTGCCCTTGCGATATATAGCACGGTTCACCGGGTCAAGGGTGGACGGTCGGGGATGGTTCGCTAACGCAACTTTTTTATATTTCCGTTCGATAGTCCATACACATGAAAGAATTTGATGAGTTTGAGGTCTACGAGCCGAGAAGAATTTCGTCAACGACAGAAGGATATAGAATCAGGGTCGGCAAGACACGGATAACATACGCCCTCAACATGGCAAAGGAGATGGGCGACCCGGACAGAGTCGACATCATGCGGAAGGCGACGGTCTTCGCCATCCGTGGGCAGCCCGATGAGGATCAGGGTATGAAGGTCCAAAAAGACTCGAAGACTACGAGGAGCATAGCTGCCAAGGGCGTCATCAACGAGTTTGACATCCCAAAAGGCATCTTCTCTGCCGAGCTTATCGGCGGCGTGATAACGTGGGTGGCGAAAGATGAGGAGTAAAGAGGAACTTAGGCGTTTACTGGCCACGCATCAACTGACGCCGGAGGACGTCCGTAATATGTCTCCAGAGGAGCGGGAGATACTGAAGGAGCTAAACAAAGGGTCCACCTTCACGGTTCTGGTTCGGATCGGCATCCTGTTAGTGCTGATTTACGTGCTGGCTAAAACCTTTATTCTATAATTAAGTTACCAGCGGGTTCGCCTTGAGTGTATCCATGTGAACCTTCGCCCGTTTGCCCACCTCTGGATACATGTCGTTTATGAGGAGCTCGAAGGCGTCGTTGACGACGATGAGTGCCTTTTCGGTGTTTATTATTTGTCTGCCCAATCCGAAGGGAATCGTGGCCTGTTCAATCAGTCCGAGAAGTCCATTCTGGTGTATGACCATCTGTCCGTGGATGCACATGAGGCAATCAATGTCGTCTCGGTCTTCACCTTTCAGGCAGTCGAAATCTGGTTGATATTTACATTTAACTAATTATCGCACACTCCTTTATAGTGCAAATATTACTATAATAAGTTTTATTCATATTTTCATACTCCCCGGTCGAGTGAAAGTAAAATCTGGATACTCCAGCGTCTCCGGGTCGACGTCCCACGGCCTGCTTCTTGGCCTGATGACATGCTTCAGCGTGATGGTGCCGTCGAGGAATATCCGGTAGCCGTTCGCGCGTGCCCGGAGGCAGAACCCGAAGTCGTCCGCCACGGGGAACGGGTAGTCTTCGCTCGGCCTGTAGATGGGATACCACTTGAACCAGTCCTCGAACAGGACCTTCCGGCTCAGTAGCAGGAATCCCCCGGACGTCACGAGGGGTTCGGACAGCGGGATGCGCTGCTTGTAGCTGAAGATGATGTTGTCCTCCCGCCACTTGGCGCACATGGCGATGCCCTGCGGCCATATCCTGAGATAGCTGCCGCCGATGATGTCCACGGCATCCCCGAAGCTCACGATACTGCTGAATGCGTCGTCCTCTACAGGCATCGTGTCGTCGTCCGTGAGGAGCAGGCCAGCGAGGTCCCGTTTCTTGGCGAGGTTAATGCCGACCTGCCGGGCCACCGCGAGTCCCGTGTAGGGCGTCGTTCGCGTCGTGAAGTCGGGTGGGTAGTCCCAGCTAAACCTGAGTCCATTGGTCCCTTCGAGATACTTGTCGATGAGTTCGTTGCTCTTATCGACGCAGTTATTTGTGACAAAAATGTGGTAGTAGGGCATGTCCTGGGCGGCGCACCGTTCGAGGAACTCGGGCAGGACGTCGGCGCCGTTGTAGACGGGCGTGAGCACTATGAGTGACGCGGAATCCACCTCGCGCACTTCTCGCAGAGTGCGGGCTTATGTTCTCTAACATTCCGATAGTGGGGTCCATCATGGATCTCAAGCAGGGTCCGTTTGGTGACGTTCCCGAGGACGTGCTGGCGTTTCCAGTCCTGGCAGCAGAGGATGACGTCGCCATTCCAGAGGATGTGCAGCCACTTATCCAGCCGCTCCTCGTAACAGTATCCCTCCTCGACGCGCGTGAAGCCGTCGTCCCACTTCACGTTCCCGGCCCGGTCGTCGATGCGCCCGTTGACGAGGTTCTGGGCGTAGCGCTGGAATATCTGCCTGTAGAATCTGAGCTTGTCTTCCTGCATGGGGTAGACGAGTCCGACTATCTTGGACCTTCCCCTGTGTGCGATGAACTTTTTGATGACGATGGGGTCCGTATCATTGTTGATATTCAACAGCACGAGCCCGTTCTCGATGTCGCTGAGCCACTTCCGCTTACCCTGGTCCAGCGCCAGCGCGTTCGTACTTATCTCTATGATGCAGTCGGAGCGTTCCCGGATGTAGTTCACAAAGTCCGGAAGCCGTTCGTCCAGCAGCGGCTCGTTCATCAGGTAGGGGATGATGCGCTGGGGGCTGAGTTCGACAGCCTGGTCCACAATCCGGTGGAAGAGCCCCTCGTCCATTCGCCCCATGTTAAGGGTATCGTGAAGCGTGGGGTAGGGACAGTAGGGGCAGTTCCCGTTACAGTGGCTGTCCGTCTGTATCTGGATGTGCTCAATCAAGAGCCGCCCTCCCCGCGATCAGGGCGTACGTGCCCCAGAACAGTCGCCAAGGCCATGAACCTTGAACCGAAATCCAGAGAAACCCTATGGCGGCGGTA
>Ga0307428_1001454_pt1 | contig 11982 bp, 10 predicted proteins | sample SalMarWE160240MG_FD_202161 | JGI IMG/M metagenome (GOLD analysis project Ga0307428, IMG submission 202161) | Salt marsh sediment microbial communities from the Plum Island Ecosystem LTER, Massachusetts, United States - WE1603-240 | ecosystem: Environmental > Aquatic > Marine > Intertidal zone >...
GCTGTTGACATACGCGTCTTTCCAGGAGGGCAACTCGGAAAAGGGGAAAGGGAGGTTCTCGAGGGGATGCAGATTGGGAATATTGATCTTGCCGTGACTGCTACCGGACCTATCTCCGGCTTTTGTCCTAGCATGATGGTTTTGGACTTACCTTTTCTTTTTCGAGACTGCAAGCATGTTGATGGAGTGCTTGACAGCACGATTGGTCGAAAACTCTTGGATGATTTGGAGAACAGCGGGCTTAAAGGCCTTGCCTTCTTTGAAAATGGATTTAGGAATTTCACCAATTCAGCTCGTCCTTTGCTAAAGCCCGCGGATTTCAAGGGGCTGAAGTTTCGAACCATGGAAAATCCGGTTCACCTCGCTTCTGTTCGCCAACTCGGTGCCCAGGCAGTTCCCATGAGTTGGGGTGAGGTGTATACCTCCCTTCAAACAAAAGTGATTGATGGACAGGAAAACCCGGTTGCCATTATTCACGCCTATAAACTAAACGAGGTTCAAAAGTATTTAAGCCTCACGGGACATTTTTATTCACCCGCACCTTTGACCATGAGCTTAAAGGAGTTTAACTCCCTCAAGCCGGAATGGCAGGATCTTTTCATTAAAACGGCTATAGAGGTTTCCGCTTTTGAAAGAAAAATCATTCGAGATAACGGACAGAAGCAGCTCAAGGATCTAGAGGCCTGGGGGATGGATATCAGGACTGTGGATAAAAGCATTTTCTTCAAGGCCATGCAGCCAGTTTATGAAAAATACACTATGCAGTATCCGGACTGGAAGACGGTGATCAAAAAGATCACGGAAACGAAATGAAACACCCGGCTCACAGAGTTACGAGGTAAAAAAGGGTAGTTAATCATATGTGGGGAATCTAGCCCCAACCCACAAGGCAAGAGCACTTCACCTGCCGAAACAGCAAGTGGTGTTCTGGCAACATTCCATACCTTCGCAAGAAAAGAGTTTTGCCTTCCCCTTAAACGGATAAAAATGGAGCGGATAAGCCATATAGTCAATCGAATTACGGAGATAGCAATCGTTCTTATTATCTCCAGCATGGCTGTCGTCGTCTTTGTCGAGGTTATTTTCCGGTATGTTCTCCACCTTCCTCTTTTCTGGACAGAGGAGTTCGCACGGTATTGCTTGGTATGGTCTTCCTTGCTGGGGGCCGGGGTTGCCCTGAAAAGGGGCGAACATATCGCTGTAACTTTTTTGACAGATGTGTTTCCTAAAGGAATCAGGATGGAGACGTCTCTGTTGGTACAGGTTTTTATCGCCTCCTTTCTCGGGGTACTATTTTGGGGAGGTTTCTGCCTGGTCATAATAACGCGTCATCAATTGAGTCCTGCCATGCGCATTCCCATGTCATGGCCGTATATGGCTGTCCCCATTGGTTCTTTGATCATGTTAGTACACGAAATCACCTTTATTTGCCTGCGATTAAAGGAGATGATAGCAAGCAGTAGTCATAAGCCGTCGTAATTAAAGGGTAAATCAGATGCTAATCCTGACTTTGCTCATCTCTTTTGCGTTTTTTCTCCTCATAGGGGTCCCTGTTGCCTTTGTTTTGGGGTTAACTCCCTTTATAGCTTTTTTTTCAGAGGGTGAAATCCCTCATATGTTGGCTGCCCAACGCATATTCACCGGAATGGATAATCCGGTACTGATGGCAATTCCATTCTTTATTCTCGCCGGCAATATCATGAGCGCTGGGGGCATGACCCAGAGACTGGTGGCCTTCTGTAATGTCCTGGTAGGGTCGTTCCGAGGAGGGTTAGCTTACATCAATGTGGTCATCAGCATGCTTTTTGCGGGGATCACGGGGGCTGCTGTGGCGGATACGAGTGCTGTTGGGTCGATACTAATCCCGGCGATGAAAAAACAGGGATATGATGTTGAATTCTCAGCCGCAGTTACCGCTACATCCTCTACTGTTGGGCCCATCGTGCCTCCCTCGATACCCTTTATTATTTACGGTGCTCTGGGAGAAGTCTCGATAGCCTCCCTTTTTCTGGCCGGCTTTGTTCCAGGGGCATTGTTAGCGCTCTCTCAAATGGGCGTGGTCGCCTATTACGCTCGTAAAAGAAATTATCCCAAGGGAACTCTGATATCAGTGGGCGAGGCCTTGAAGGCGACCTTTGATGCTGCACTGGTTCTGATGATGCCCATTATCATCCTGGGAGGGATCTTAACCGGAATATTCACCCCTACCGAAAGTGCTTGTGTAGCCGTTTTCTATGCTCTTATGATAAGTCTTTTTGTGTACCGTGATATCAGGCCTGTCGATCTGCCAAAGATAATAATAAATACCGCAGTAACAAGCTCGCTGGTTATGCTGGTCATCGGAACCGCGAGTATTTTTTCATGGCTCCTGGCCAGCCAAGAGATTCCCCAATATATAACCGAGGCGGTCATTGATATAACCCATAACCGCATCGCCATTCTGCTGCTTGTAAATATCGTCTTGCTTGTAGTGGGGACATTCATGGAAACCACAGCTTCCCTGATCATTCTGACCCCGGTTTTACTTCCCCTCATGAATGAAATAGGAGTAGATCCCCTCCATTTTGGGGTTATCATTGTGCTTAATCTGGTGATTGGCCTCACTACCCCGCCCGTTGGGGTATGCCTTTTCATCGCCTGTGCGATCGGAGAAGTAAAACTCGAACAAATCACCAAGGCCATACTGCCTTTCCTCTTGGCCTCCATCATGGTGCTCTTTATTGTAACCTACTGGGAATCCTTGATTATGGCTATCCCCAGGCTATTCGGATATCAACCACTTTTCTTTTCAGGGTAAGGGGCAGCTTTACTCTTTTAGTCCGTGCTCATTAATCCCAATTGTTGTGGAAGGCAACAATGAGATCCTTCAAGGATGCGCGATGCAACATACCCTGTGGAATGCGAGCACTTGGTATGATATTGGATGAAAAATTCTTGACAAGATTATTGTAAGTTTATTAATAATAAAAAAGTTTAAAGAAATTCTCTATGCTCCAGAAAAAAATCGCAGACAGAATCCACCAGATAAGAAAAAGCAAGGAACTCACCCTTGCCCAATTAGGCGACAAGCTGGGGCTCTCCAAGGCATTACTCTCCCGTATCGAGAACAATCAGGTCGCACCGCCCATTGGAACACTGGCGAAAATCGCCCAGGGGTTAGGGGTTCCCATCAGCATTTTTTTCGAGGAAGATGACAGAGACATTAAGGGCTATGCCATAACCCGCAAGAACAACCGAAAGCAGGTGGTCAGAAGGGGGACGAAGATCGGCTTCACCTATTATTCGTTCACCAGCATAAAATCCCGTCATGTGATGGAGGCATTTATCGTAAAGTACCCTGTGGTAGCAAAAGATCCAACAATTCTTTTTGACTATCCCGGGGAAAAGCTGCTGTTTGTTTTAAAGGGGGAGATAGAACTCGTATATGGCAAGGATAAGATTCGGCTTAAGCCTGGAGATGCAGTCCACTTTGACCCCTCCACACCTCACAGAGGGCAAAATGTGGGGAAAGAAGAAAGTGAATGTCTCGTTGTCATCGTTAACAAGGAGATGATGTGACTGCCGTGGGGCGCCGCGTAAAAAGGCTTACCAATACCTACGCTTTCTGCTGTGAGATTCATTATCGCAGACTAGCGGGGCATGAAAATCATGGTAAAATAATTATTGTTTTCCTTGGGAATGAGCGAAGGGAACAATTACGCTTTCGTTCTCTGCGTTATGTTCAATGAAGGCAGATGCCTTTAGCCTACGTTTATCACACTATCGAGGTCCTAGCCTAGATCGATGGTGAGCAGGAGGGAGGTGAGGTATAGAGGCATAAAAGGCATAGGCTGGAGGAATCTAATGTAAAAAAACAGGAGGAGGCCATGACGACAAGAAACAATAATTATCTTAAAGGTATCATGATTTTTGCTCTATCGCTTTCCGTATTACTGCTCTTTACAACCGGAAGCGAGGCTGCGCAATTCAAAAAAGAGTACAAGATGCAGCTCAACGTAGGCCCCACCTTTTACTGGGGCATGGGTGCTATAAAGTTCGCTGAGCTGGCAAAGGAAAAAACGAACGGAAAGATAAATATCAAGCCCTATTACGGGAGTGCTTTGCTCAAAGGCGCTCAGTTGAAATCAGCCCAATTGGTGGCCAACGGTGTCATTGATTGCGCCTATGAATCAACTATCAACATCTCACCGGTGATCAAAGAGTGCAACATCTTTTCCCTTCCTTTCTTCATCAACACCTTTGAGAACCTGGACAAGATGGAACAAGGGGCAACCGGGAAGGCCGTTTTCGAGTCTATGGAGGCTGTAGGTCTCAAACCCCTTGCCTGGGCGGAGAACGGCTTCAGGCAGGTCACCAACAACAGGTTGGCCATACATCGTCCCGGAGATGTGAAAGGACTCAAGCTCCGCGTGGTAGGCAGCCCCATTTTCATCGACATCTTCAGGCAGCTTGGCGCTGACCCGGTGAACATGAACTGGGGTGATGCCGTGACAGCCTTTCAGCAAGGCGTGGTCGACGGCCAGGAGAATCCGGTCGGCGTTCTTATCCCTGTTCAGATCTGGCAGTACAACAAATACGCTACTTTCTGGAACTATCTGGTAGATCCCCTGATCGTCTATTGGAACAAGAAGGAATGGGCTGCGTTTCCTAAGGATATCCAGAAAGCTCTCCAAGAAGCAGCGATAGAATCCGGACGATTTGAGACGGCTCTTTGCCGGGCCGGGCTTGACGGGCAAAAGTCGCTCAACATTCTCAAGAACGAATTCAATCATGCCATGGAGTTTCCTGAACCTATAAAGTTCATGGAGGGCAAGGGTATGACGGTTACGTTTCTCTCCGATGACGACCTCAAGGCCTTTTTGAAGGCTACGAAGCCCGTTTATGATGCATGGATTCCCAAAATAGGAACGGAACTCTACGAGAAGGCAAAGGCTGATATGAGCAAGTAGCCGCCACCGGATAGCAACAGCTCATAGCTCAAGGACTGGTTGCAGGACGGGAGGAAATCCCGAATGCTCCGGCAGCCGGAGACCAAGGGCTATGGGCGTTTTTCGGGGGATTTGATGGGAAAATCGAAACGACCGATCAGGATAGACCATTGGCTTGTTGCCATTTTTCTGTTTGCTATGGCGTCGATCGCTTTTATCAATGTTCTCAGTCGCTATCTTTTTCACTTCTCATTCGCTTTCACAGAGGAGCTTACGATCAATCTTTTCGTTTGGCTGACTGTGATCGGCTCAGGGATTGCCTTTGAGCGCGGTGGGCAGCTCGGCATGGTCACACTCTACAATCTCTTCCCCGCTAAGATGAAAAAGACAGTAACCCTGATCAATGCGGCGTTGAGCGCCCTCCTCTTTGTGCTCGTGGATATTTATATAATCCAGGCGATATACGACGAAATGACACTATTTCACGCAACCTCAGCCGCTTTGGACATCCCGGTATGGATTTATTACGCAGGCGTGCCGGTGTTTTCGATATTTGTGTTTACCGGTGTCTACAGACACACAGCCTCCAAATTGGGCGTATCTGACAAGGAGGGCGCTGGGTAATGGAAAGCGTCCTTATCTTTTCGGCTTTTTTGGTGTTTATGGCCATGGGCATGCCTATCGGCACCGCCCTCGGCATTGCCGCCGTTATTACCATCTATCAGTTTGATCTGGGGATAGGCATGCTGGGGGTAAATTTCTCTTCAGGCATTGCCTCTTTCCCTCTTTTGGCGATCCCGTTTTTTGTATTGGCCGGGGTTATTCTCGAAAGGGCAGGCCTTGCTGCAACCATTGCCCATTTCTTTGAGCTCCTTGTGGGAAAGGCAGTGGGCGGCCTCGCCATGGTGGCCGTGCTGACCTGCATGTTTTGGGGGGCCCTGTCCGGGTCAGGACCGGCCACCACGGCAGCGGTGGGGCTCATCCTTCTGGCTCCCATGGTAAAGCACGGCTATGATAAACACTTTGCCGGAGCCACTATCGCAAACGCATCGGATCTTTCCATCATTATACCACCGAGTATCGCCTTTATTATTTACGGGAACATCACCAGTGTTTCGGTAAGCGCCCTCTTTGTGGCGGGTATTATACCCGGGCTCATAACAGGAGCGGGTACCGTGATCGTCGCCTACCTCGTATCCAGAAAAAGAGGCTATCGGGGACTGGAAAAAAGGGGGGGCCTGAAAGAAATCCTCATCGCTCTCAAAGACTCCATATGGGCTCTCTTCGCGCCGGTTATCATCTTGGGAGGTATTTATGCCGGTATATTTACCCCTACCGAGGCGGCTGTTGTTGCCGTTTTCTACAGCCTGTTTGTGGCGGTCTTCATTTACCGGTCTGTATCCTGGCATGATATGGTAGAAATGCTGGTCGATGCCAGTGTCACCAGTTCTGTTATCATGTTCATCGTTGTATTTGCAGGGATCTTTACCTGGGCTGCATCAGTTATCGGCATCATTGATCTGGCGGCCAATTTTATTATCAATATCTCGCCCAACGCCGTTGTAATGATTATCCTGGTAAACTTCTTGTTGCTGGGCCTGGGCATGATTCTGGATGCTATCTCCATCTCCTATCTGATCATGCCCATACTCATGCCCGTTCTTGCCGCCTTCAAGATTGATCCTCTATGGTATGGTGTTATCTTTATAGCAGCCCTGGCTATTGGTCAGGCAACCCCTCCGGTTGGCGTAAACCTGTTTACCGCAGCCAACCTGATAAAGGGGGATTTAGACTCTGTGGCCAAAGAGGCGATCGTATTCGTGATTGCGGATGCCATCGTATTACTGATTCTGTCTCTGGTGCCTGCCCTGTCTCTGTACCTGCCGGTGAAGGCGGGGTTGTATACGCCGTAAGAGAGGCGCCTAAAATGTCTAAAGTGATCTAACGTGCCTAACGTTAACATTATTTCAGGCTAAAATTGATGGTTTCGTAAAAAGTATCAACAACATGTCATTTCGAGCGAAGCGAGAAATTTTATCAATATAACATGCTGAAAATACAAGATTTCTCCTTGCAGTCGAAATGACAGATTCAATAAATACGACTTTTTAAAAGTGTGTCAAAATGTTAGCCCACTTTAGACGTATTAGTTCACTCTGAACCTAATAATGAAGGAACGAAATAGATTTCAAGAAGGGTAAAAAGGATGGGGATATCATTTTCGGAAGGACATCTTTCAAAAGCAATTATGATCAGGGTGGTTCCCGGCTCTGATGTCATAGAGGGAATGGAGGAGGCATGCCGGAAACTGGGCATCAAGGCCGGTGCGATCATCTCCTGCATTGGAAGCCTTCAGAGGGCATCGGTCATGATCGCCGTACCATTGAATAACAAGATTGGCGCCGGGTACAGCGAGCCGATAAAGCTTGAAGGCCCTCTGGAGCTCCTCTCAGGGCAGGGAACGATCGGCCAGGGGGAGCAAGGGGAAATTATTATCCACATGCATGGGGTGGTAAGCGATAAGGAGGGACACCTCCAGGGCGGTCACCTCGTGAGAGGTGAAAATCCGGTATTGATAACCTGTGAGGTAATGGTAGCACGGATTGGAGGAATCCGAATAGTACGGGTTTACGATCCAGAGGTAGATATGCATCTGTTTTTCTCAAAAAAGGGGTGAGAAGGTGAGAACAACAAAGGAAGAGAAACTGGCACTTTACAAAAAGATGTTGACGGTCCGGGCCTTTGAGGAGAAAACGGGGGAGTTGTTCGCCCAAAATCTCATACCCGGTTTCATCCATCTTTCCATCGGTGAGGAGGCTTCATCCGTGGGCACCTGTTCCGTGCTGAGGGAAGACGATTACGTTGCCAGCACCCATAGGGGTCATGGGCACCTGATCGCTAAAGGAGCAGACCCGAAGAGGATGTTCGCCGAGCTCTTCGGCAGGAAGACAGGTTACTGCAAGGGAAAGGGCGGGTCCATGCACATCGCGGATTTCTCTCTCGGCATCCTTGGTGCCAATGGGGTGGTAGGCGGTGGTTTCCCCATTATTATTGGAGCGGGCCTTTCCATCAAATTGAGAAAGACCGGCCAGGTGGGCGTCGTGTTTTTCGGGGATGGGGCTGCAAACAGGGGAACATTCCATGAAGCCGCCAATATGGCGGCAATCTGGAAACTTCCCGTGATCTTCGTGTGCGAGAATAACCTCTACGCCTCCACCACGCCCGCCGCCTATTCCCTCGCAGGGGGATCGATTGCAGGGCGGGCTTCTGCATACGGCATCCCCGGCTATGTGGTCAACGGAAACGATATCCTCGAGGTGAGAAAGATTGTGGGCAAGGCGGTAAAGCAGGCGAGGGAGGGCAACGGGCCGAGCATCGTGGAAAACAAGACATACCGGTTCCGGGGACACTTCGAGGGAGACCCTCAGAGGTACAGGACCAAAAACGAGATAGAGGATTTTAAGAGAAAACATGACCCGATTCAGCTCTTCAATGCCGCCCTTGCCAAGGAGGGAACCCTCACCGAGAAATTAGATAAAGATCTCAGGGATGAGGTAACCACCCTGATAGAAGAGGCGGTACGATATGGCCAGGATCAGCCCTTGCCGCAACCTGAAGAGGCCTTAGAAGACCTCTATACTAATCCCTGAAGGAGGAGCAAATGACTGAGAGGATCATATCATGCAGCGACGCCCTGGCCGAGGCCTTGGGCGAGGAGATGGAAAGGGATGAGACGATCTTCATCATTGGTGAGGATCTGACCGCTCATGACGGGATCTTCGGGCAGTTCAAGGGGCTCAATGCCAGATTTCCCGGGAGGGTCATCGATACCCCGATCTCAGAGACCTGTATCGTGGGAGCCGGCGTGGGAGCTGCCTTGACGGGCATGAGGCCTCTCGTTGATCTCCACTTTGCAGATTTCTTCCCCACCGCCATGGATGAGATCACCAATCAAACGGCCAAGATTCGCTACATGTTCGGGGGACAGGCCAAGATTCCCATTGTGATTTGGGCTCCGGATGGAGGCGGCCTGTCCGCAGCGGCTCAACATTCTCAGTCATTGGAAAGCTGGTTTATCCACACCCCTGGGCTTAAGGTCGTGGTTCCATCGGAACCGGCTGATGTGAAGGGCCTTATCAAGTCAGCCATCAGGGATGACAATCCCGTGGTTTTCTTCCAGCACAAGAAGCTCTTCGCCCAGACAGGTCCCGTACCGGAAGGAGAGTACCTCATTCCTCTCGGAAAGGGAGACATCAAGAGACATGGTACGGACATCACCATCATCACCTATTCGAGGATGACCTACTTCTGCCTGGAGGCTGCCGAACAACTGAAAAAAGAGGGGATCGAGGCAGAGATAATTGATCTGAGAACCTTGAAGCCCCTTGACTTTGACCTCATCGCCACCTCGATACAGAAGACCTTTCATGCGCTCGTGGTCCATGAGGCCTGTCTGACAGGAGGCTTTGGTGCGGAGATAGCAGCCAGGATTGGAGAGGAGCTCTTCGATTACCTCGATGCACCGGTGATGAGAATAGGGGCCAAGGATGTGCCCATTCCTTTCAGTCCCGTGCTCGAGCGCTACGTGCTCCCCCAGGTGGAAGACGTCGTAGAGGGGGCCAAGAGAGTACTAAACCGTCAGCCATAAGGAGGAGCGCATGTTTGAACTGAAGATCCCGAAGCTGGGCCTTACCATGGAAGAGGCGAAGCTCGTGAGCTGGCAATACAGCTCAGGGGATGAGGTGAAAAAGGATGACCCTATCTTTATCATAGAGACCGATAAGGTGACCTATGAGGTGCCGGCTCCCTCTGACGGCATTATCCATCCTGTGGCCAAGACAGGGGAAACCTATCCGGTGGAGGAAACGGTAGGCTATCTGGCAGAGAGCCGGGAGGAGTATGAGCTCCTTATCCAAGAGCATCCCTCAGGCGCAGGTGCCGTGGAAGAGATGGCGCCCTTGAAGGAAAAGAAGCCTGTTGCTGAGAAGGCACCACCAGGGGCTGTGCCACCGGGCAGGAGGATAAAGGCATCACCCCTGGCACGGAAAATGGCCTCTTCCCATGGATTGAACCTCGCTGAGATAAAAGGCACCGGCCCCGGAGCCAGGATTATCAGGGAGGATGTTGAGAGGGCCCTCGAGCAGCGGGAAGGAGCAGCCGAGGAGGAGCCCATACCCAGGGCAGCTGATAAGGGCTTTCCGGGAAAGAAGGCGCGGGAGACGATGCCGATCACCGGCATACGCCGCGCCATCTTCGACAACATGTTCATGAGCCTCAGCCGAACCGCCCAGCTGAGTCTGCATACCGAGGCATGCGCAGAGGCCCTGGTCGGGCTGAGAGACCGCCTCAACAAACAGGTGCGCGGTGAAGAGCTTCGGTTTTCCTTCAACGCTATCCTGGTGAAGATCGCGGCAACTGCCCTTAGAGGACATCCTCGGATAAATGCGAGCGTGGATGGCGATGAGATTAAGGTATGGGAGCAGATCCACATAGGGGTTGCCATGGAATCAGAGGATGCCCTGCTGGTGCCCGTGGTGCGGAATCCCGACCTTAAATCCATCCGTGAGATCAACCGGGAACTCAATGAGTTAATCATAAAGACGAGGGAAAACCGGCTCCTCCCCGACGATCTCGCTAACGGCACCTTTACCATCAGCAACCTCGGATTTGCCGATATCGACCACTTTACCCCGATCCTCAGACCCCCGGAGAGTGCGCTGCTGGGCGTGGGAAGGATCGTGGAAAAACCGGTGGTGAAAGAGGGAGAGATCCTCTCCCAGGCAATGCTTTCGCTGAGCTTGACCTTTGACCATCGGATCATAGACGGCGCGCCGGCAGCACGGTTCCTCAAAGCGGTGAAGGATATCGTAGAAGATCCCCTATTAATGATCGTGTGAGTAAGATGGGTGAAGAAGGTTACGATGTGATTGTTTTAGGAGGAGGCGCCGGAGGAGTTCCGGCCGCGATCCGCTCAGCGCAGCTCGGGGGCAGGGTTGCCATTATCGAGCAAAAGGATTTCGGCGGCCAGTGCATGAACCGCGGCTGCATCCCCTTCGGCCATATGATGCTGGCCTCAGGTATCATAAAGAGCCTCTCCCTTGGAAAGGAGATGGGCCTGAATATCCCTGAAGTCACTGCCGACTACCCCATGCTGATCAGACGCCAGGATGGGCTCATCGAGTTCATGAGGCAGGGTGTGAGAAGTACGCTCAAGAAGAACAAGGCGGAGATCTTCGAGGGCAGGGGAAGGATTGCGGGAAAAGGAACGATAGAGGTTAACGGCAAGGGTATTTCCTTTAAAAAGCTCATCCTCGCAACCGGCGCCGTGTGGAAGGTGCCCACCTTTCCCGGTGCCGAGCACGGGGAGGCGGTAACTACCGACTCATTGCTGCGCAGTGAAACACTCCCCCAGAGGGCCCTGCTCTATGGAGAGAGCCCTTGGCTCATCGAGATCGCCCAGTTCCTCACCAGATTCGGCTCGAAGGTCACCCTTGCTACACCGGAGGAAGGTATCCTATCGGCTGAGAGCAAGGCCATCATCACACGTCTCAGAAAGGTGCTTCGCGGTGAGGGGATTGCTATCAAGACGCAGGCCTCCATTGCCAAGGCAGAGACAACAAGGGGGGGGCTCAGTGTTGAGGTTTCCTCAAAGGATGGCGCCGAGACCATGGTAGTTGATGCCTTGGTTACCCTCGAGAGGGTCCCCGCACTGAAGGGGATCGGGCTCAGCTCCATAAACCTCGATGAAGAGAGCCCATACCTTGCGGTCAACGAGCGAATGGAGACCTCGGTTGAAGGAGTCTATGCCATCGGGGATCTCACTGCTCCCTCCGAGTACCACTACTCACACCGCGCTGCCCAGATGGGGATTGTGGCTGGGGAGAACGCCATGGGAGGAGAGGCCGCGGTCAACCCCAGGACGATCACCAGGGTGCTTTTTACCCAACCGGAGGTGGCCTCAGTGGGTCTGAGTGCGAAGGAGGCACGGCAACAGGGCTATGAGGCAGTGGTGGGAAGCGCGCCCCTCTCCATGAACCCTTTCGGGATGATCCTG
>Ga0307428_1001456_pt1 | contig 11979 bp, 11 predicted proteins | sample SalMarWE160240MG_FD_202161 | JGI IMG/M metagenome (GOLD analysis project Ga0307428, IMG submission 202161) | Salt marsh sediment microbial communities from the Plum Island Ecosystem LTER, Massachusetts, United States - WE1603-240 | ecosystem: Environmental > Aquatic > Marine > Intertidal zone >...
TACGACGCCATAGTGTGGAAAGACGTTGGCACGCCGGAGATAAAAACCGAAGATTGCATGGGCTGCGGAGCCTGCGCCCTAGTTTGTCCGCACCAAGCCATAGAGCTTAGAGGCTACGAGTTTGAACCCATATCCGAGATTATCAAGAACTGCAGCCGCAAAACCGCCAAAGCCAAAGCTCAGGGCAAACCCGCTATCCTGCTGTTTGTTTGCCAATGGTCCGAGTTCTCAGCCTTAGACGATGTGCAGAAAGGCTGCCTTACAGACGACATAACAATCATAGAGCTTCCATGCGCCAAGGGCTTCGATCCTGTTCTTGTTCTGGAAGCGTTAAGCTTAGGCTTTGACGGCGTTATGGCAGTCGTCTGTCCAGAAGAACTGTGTAAGCTGGAGGAAGGAACAGAATTGGCTGAACGAAACTTCTCTGCTCTGAGAGTGGTTCTTAAGCAGTATAACTTGGAGGATCGTTTCGATGCCTTCCGGGTTAGTCCCAAGTATCCGGGAGAATTCAACGCGAAGCTGGAGGAGTTTAAGCAAAAGATTTCTTCTATTCCTAAACCGGAGGTCAAAACCACCTAAACTAGGACGTGATCTGAAACGTATGAGATTGTTACTAAACAAGAACTTGCACCCAACATGTACCTGATAGAGCTTGCCGCGGAGGATGTAGCCAACAAGGCTAAGCCCGGGCAATTCGTGATTTTGCGCCTCGACGAGAAGGGAGAAAGGATTCCTCTCACCATAGCCGGCGTTGACCTGAAAAAGGGAACTGTGGCAACCGCTTTTCACTCGGTTGGCAGAACCACAAAAAAGCTGGCGAAGATGAAGGCGGGCGACTCCATAACGGATGTTTCTGGTCCACTGGGAAACCCTGCTGAACTAGACAAGTTTGGACGGGTTCTCCTTGTCGGCGCGGGAGTCTGGTGTGCCCCTCTCTACTATGTGGCTCAGGCTCTGCGCGAAAAAGGAAATGAACTTGTTATTGTTGCGGCGGGCAGAACCAAGAACGATATGGTTTATGAGAAGGAATTGAAGGAAGTCAGCAACGAATTCTATGTTGCTACCGACGACGGCTCCAAAGGATACCAAGGTCTCAGCTTTTTGAAGGATCTGCTTAAAACTCAGAAGTTCGATCATTCGATCGCTATGGGACCGGTTGTGATGCTGCAGACGGTGACTGAGATCACTCGCCCCTATGGTTTGAAGACTATGGTTACCTTGGCGTCAATTATGGTTGATGGCACGGGAATGTGCGGGTCCTGCCGAGTGACCGTGGGCGGCGAAACAAAGTTTGCGTGTATGGACGGTCCAGAATTTGATGGACATCAGGTTGATTTTGAAGAGTTAATCAAAAGGCAACGCATCTACCTGCCCGAGGAGCGAATGGCTTCTATGATTCACGAAAAACTGGGAGGAGGCGTGAAGCGTGGATAAAGAACAAAGAAAACATGAAGTTCCTATGGCAAAGCAGGACATTTTGGAGCGAATCCACAACTTCTATGAAGTAGCTTTGGGCTACACTGAAGAACAAGCCGTGGCAGAGGCTGAAAGATGCCTGCAATGCCCCAAACCCCAATGTGTAAAGGGTTGCCCCGTGGAAATTGACATCCCAGCATTCATCAAAGAGATCAAAGACGGAAACTTCCTTGCTGCCAGTGCAAAATTGAAAGAGAAGAACAGTTTGCCTGCCATCTGTGGACGAGTCTGTCCTCAAGAAAACCAGTGTCAAAAGTTCTGTGTATTGGGTAAGATGGGTGATCCCATATCCATCGGTCGATTAGAGAGATTCGCTTCTGATTACGAACGGCTGAAAGGAGTCACTGTTCCTCCCAAGCAAGAGTCCTCTGTAAATGGAAGAGTGGCGATCGTGGGTTCCGGACCTGCAGGACTCACAGCAGCAGCGGATTTAGCCAAGTTAGGTTACGATGTTGTGATGTTTGAGTCACTTCACTCTACTGGCGGCGTCCTCATGTATGGAATTCCCGAGTTCCGTATGCCAAAGAAGATTGTGCAGACTGAAGTTGATTACATCAAAAAACTCGGAGTCGAAGTTAAAACCAATTACACGATTGGAAAGATATTCACGATAGACGAGCTGTTTGCGAGCGGATTTGACGCAATTTTTGTTGGAAGTGGGGCAGGTCTTCCCCGTTTCATGAGAATTCCTGGAGAAAACTTGGGTGGAGTCTACTCTGCCAACGAGTTTTTGATCCGGGTGAACCTGATGAAAGCTTACCTGTTCCCAGAATATGACACGCCTATACGGATTGGAAAGAAAGTCGCTGTGATTGGCGGAGGCAACGTGGCAATGGATTCTGCCAGATCAGCCTTGAGGCTAGGAGCAGAGGAAGTGTACATCGTTTACCGCAGGTCTAAGCAGGAACTTCCCGCAAGAGCAGAAGAGGCGGAAAACGCAGAAGAAGAAGGCATCATATTTCGGCTTCTCACGAATCCAGTCAAGTTTTTGGGTGACAAAAGCGGCTGGGTTAAAGCAATCGAATGCATCAGGATGCGGCTCGGAGAACCGGATGCGTCGGGTCGAAGAAGACCTGTTCCTATAGAAGGCTCCGAGTTCATGATGGATGTGGACACGGCGGTTATAGCCATAGGGCAGACTCCGAATCCTCTTATTCAAAGAACCACTGAAGGTCTTGAGACCACCAAGTGGGGCACCATAGTTGTGCAGGAAGAAACTGGGGAGACCACAAAGAAGGGAGTCTACGCGGGAGGAGACGTTGTCAGCGGCGCAGCCACAGTTATCAGTGCCATGGGAGCCGGAAAAAAAGCTGCTCGAAGCATTCACAAGTATCTGATGAGCAAGAATGGTGCCTAACAGAGCGAGTAACCGGTAAAACTTCATTTTCTCTATTTTTCTTTATTGTCTGGATATCTAGGGTATCCTAGATTCGCATCGTTTATTAAAGACGTTTTTCTTTTGCTTTACTCTCTGATAAAAGCATAATTTCTATCCTCTGGCGGATGAGGCTGAGTTGATGTCTGAAAAGAAACAGGCTACCGAAACCAAATTGAGAAGGGAGATTAAAATGAGGGACTTGGATCCCAAATTTAAATATGAGATCAGCAAGGTTCCAGGCATCGAAAACATCAAATTGTGCTTTCAATGTGGCACCTGCACGGCTGACTGTCCCATAGCAAGGTTCAGCGAAATCTACAGCCCCAGAAAAATTATGCGGATGACCCAGTTAGGAATGAAGGATAGGCTTCTTTCAAGTGAATCGCTCTGGCTCTGCGCCGCCTGCTTCACATGCGTTGATCATTGTCCTCAGGGCGTAGACATCGCCAGTGTTGTGACGGCTCTTCGAAACATGGCTGTGAAGGAGGGCATTATACCCGATGTCTTCAGGGAGTTAACCAATAATATCTTGAAGACTGGATATGCGTACAGGATTCCTGAGTTGCGCCTCAAAAAGCGGGTGGAGAAGGGGTTGCCGCCTTTGCCTGAAGCCAATCTTGAGGATGTGTGTAAGCTGTTTGATGTTATAGGTGTTTCTAAGGCGTCGAAGATGGAGAAGAAATAGGATGGCTGGATTGAAGTATCTGCTGTTTCTGGGTTGCGTCATCCCTTACAGAATCGTCAGCTACGAAACCTCTTCTCGGAAGGTGCTGAAAAAGTTAGGCGTGGAGTTGGTTGAGATGCCCGAGTTCAACTGCTGTGGGCTGCCCATAGATGGTGTAGACCATGATGCGATGTTGGTGTTGGCGGCGAGGAATCTTTGTTTGGCGGAACAGCAGAACTTGAACATACTGACTTTGTGTCCGGGATGCGCTGGGGCCCTCCGGAAGGTGAACAGGAGTCTGCAGGAGGATAAGAAGTTGAAGGCGCGGGTTAACGGTTTCCTGAAGGAGATTGGCATGGAATTCAAGGGAGGAAAAATAGCTGTTAGGCACCTCATTCAAGCTCTTGTCGAAGACGTTGGCTTAGAGAAAATAAAAGACTCTGTTGTGAAGCCTCTCTCCGGATTAAAGGTGACTGAACATAATGGCTGCCACGTTTTGCGTCCCGCGAAATACATAGGCTTTGATGATCCGGAGAACCCTGTTATGTTGAAGAGGCTTATTGAGGCAACTGGGGCAGAATGCTTGGATTACATGTATGAAACAGACTGTTGCGGAGCCCCGATAATCGGCGTGAACGACAAGATTCCGTTGTATCTGGCTGGAGATAAACTTCGTAATGTTAAAGCTGTGAATGCTCAGGCTCTGATAACCGTGTGCCCATTCTGCCACATGATGTTCGACATCAATCAGCCAAGAATAGAAAAGCTCCTAAGCGAGAAATTCGGAATCCCCGTGCTTCACTACCCCCAACTGCTTGGACTAGCCATGGGCTTCACCCCAAAAGAAATGGCGCTAGAAGAACTCCGAGTAGACGCCACCAAACTCCTAAACAATAACCTAACAACACAAGCCAAAAACTGAACAGGCTTTTTTTGACTCCAATTATTTTTCTTTCCTAAGAGTGTTAATGTTCCACATTTTTTGTTTCCATGTTTGAAATGTTGCCTCCGTAGCCTGTTGAAGACTGGAGAATCGTTTAGTCAAGAATTCTTGACTAAAAATTTAATACGATTCATTTATTTGGTCAAGAAATCTTTACAAAAATCCTTTTATGCGTTCTTGATGGTAGAATAGTTTGTTAGAGTGTCTAATATGAAGAAAATTGTGTCTTCATTTATTCTGCTTTTTCTGGTTCTTTCGTTGTGCTGTAGTTTACAGTTTGTTGGTTTGGTTTCTGCCAATTTTTTTCCGGCTGCGGTGCCCGATCACAGCATCGAGATTACTGAGGACGGAGACGTAAATGGAACAGACAAGATTCAGCGCAGCGGCAACGTTTACACTTTTACAGGAGACATTGTGGGCAGCATCGTAGTTTTCCGCAGCGGCATAGTTGTTGATGGGGCAGGTTACACTCTTCAGGGAAATGGAAGCCGCACAGGTATTTGGTTTCAGGCAGAAAACAATGTGGAAATAAAGAATCTGCACATCAGAAACTTCACTCATGGCATCGAATTCACTTATGCGCTGTCACTGGATGGCTGTACAAATATTACGCTTTCCGGAAACAACATAACAGACAACGAATATGGAATAACTTCCTGGATATTCTCACGCAGCAACATTTTTCTGGGAAACACCATTGCAAACAACACCTACGGCATTTACCTCAGCCACTCCTCAAACAACGTTTTTAGAAATAACCAGCTGACCAACAACACATACAACCTTTGGCTGACATGCGAAACATCAGTTCAAATGACATCATACTTCAACGACATCGACGAATCAAACACGATAAACGGCAAACGCATTATTTACTGGGTTAGCGAGCAAGACAAAACTGTGCCATCAGACGCCGGATACGTAGCCCTAGTAAACTGCACAAACATAAAAGTTCAAAACCAAAACATCTCGAATAATGGGCAAGGCATACTGCTGGTTGCCACAAACAACTCGCTGATAACAAAAAATCATATAGCAAACAACAACTACGGCATCGTGCTCTCTGCACGGTACGAACAATGCGTCGGCAACATCATAACAGAAAACAACATAACCGCAAGCACTAAGGACGGTATCCGTTCATGGAATTCTGAAGGCACAATCATTACTGGAAACAGAATAACAAACAACAAAGAGAACGGCATCAATTTCGCCGGATCTCCAAATGCTTACATCGTTGGAAACGCCATAACCGGAAACAAAGAATACGGAATTAAGCTCTCTGGCTCAACCAACACCACGATTTACCACAACAACTTCGTAGATAACATCCAAAACGGTCTTATTTCAAGTTCCAATCCCGTTTATTGGAACAACGGCACCGAAGGCAACTACTGGAACGAATACAGCGGTACGGATGCTGACGGCGACGGCATAGGAGACACTCCTTACTCAAACATCTACGCCATCAAAGACTCTTATCCGCTTATGGAACCCTATGACATTTCAGAACATGAGATACCTGACGTAATTCCAGAGTTTCCATCATGGACACCAATATTACTTGTGTTCATTCTGCTTGCAGTTGCTGTGGTCATTTACAAGCGGAGGCTAACAAAAAATCAATCGTTGGAGGAGTTGATTTGAAGAAATTTGTGATGTTGATTATCCTGTTAATGGTTATTGTGTTTCCGATTCTGCAGGTGTCAAGAGCTTATTCAGTGGAATCCACTGCTCGGGAAAAGGCTCTGTCCTTTATAGAAAATGTGCTTCCCATCGACATTTCACAATACAATGTAACGTTCACAAATTATAGCGAGACAGAGTTGCCCGCATTTCTGTCAGTCGGTGCTGCTTCAGAGCGTGTAACCTACACTTTGGAATCAGAAGAAAGCATAATCGATGTGACATGCAGGATCGAAAATGATGAGCTAACCTTCTGTATGGTAACTCCAAAAAATGGGTCAGTTATCAGCGACCGCCAATACGAAAACCTGATTGATGCAGCAAACAGTTTTCTTGACAAATACCAGACCCACACTGGACAAGATTTAGAGGCGATAAAAAACACCCTAACCGATGCTGATCCAACAAAAAACATGATCGTAACAGCAGGCGACATCAAACTAACCATAAGCAATGGAGGAATCTGGGGGATCAAAGAAACATCATTTGACTGGAAACACGTCTATACTGGCTGCGAATACCCTCTGCTATCTCTTGGTTTCAGCAACGGGGTTTTCTCCACCCTAAACGATGGCGGCATCATCTACACGATAGGCGACACAACCGTGAACGTTTCAGAAGAACAGGCCATCAACATAGCCATGAATCACATACAGAATTACTCATACACTATGCCTGGCGGCGTTGAAATAAGCGACTTCAACGTAACTGAAGAACGAACAGAAGCTTGGTTGGTGCCCTCCCCAAGAGAGCCTTATGTGCTGTATCCGTTATGGGAAGTAATGCTGTATCTGAACCAGACATATCCCGGCAGCGTTTATGCCCTCTTAGTCTCAGTATGGGCTGACACCGGAAAAGTCTCCTCCTGCAGCAACCAAGCAGCAGGCGGCATCATACCAGAGTTCCCATCATGGACACCCCTACTGATTATGTTAGTTGCAGTGGTGGCGATAATTGTCGTATACAGACATAAAGTGGATAAACAGAGTCAGAGGCGATTTAGTGTCATCTAAGTTGTTTCTTTCAAGTGTGGTTCTTCTTGTTTTAGCTAGTTTTCTTTTCGTTGGTTCTGTGGGGGCATCTTCTACAATGTGGAGCCAAACTTATGGAAGTGGAGGAGCTCACTCGTTGGTTGAGGCTTCTGATGGAGGATATGCCATAGCGGGCTACAGACCAGACACTTTTGGTCATGACGATTTCTGGTTGATTAAAACTGATGGCTCAGGGAATATGGAGTGGAACAGGACATACGGAGGAGAATGGTCTGAAGAGGCTTACTCGTTGGTTGTGACGTCTGATGGAGGATACGCCCTAGCTGGAACTACGTCTGGTTCCCGTGATCATCAATCCTACACCGATGCTTTGTTGGTTAAAACTGATGCATATGGGAACATGGAGTGGAGTCAGACGTATGGGGGAGCAGGAGATCAGCAAGCTTTTTCGTTGGTTGAGACCTCTGATAATAGATTCGCCCTAGCTGGCTACACAACTTCCGTTTATGCTGGTCCTGCTGATTGTTGGTTAGTAAAAACTGACGAGTATGGCAATATTCCAGAGTTTCCATCATGGACATCTGTATTGATTATGTTACTTGCTGTCATGGCTGTAACTGTCATTTACAGAAGTCGATTTCACAGTAAGCAAAAGAAAGAAGTAAAATGATGAGATTCAAATCAACAGTTGCCCTATTACTGGTTCTTTCATTTATGCTTGTTTCTATTTCAGAAATCGGGATAGTGAAAGCAGAGAGCATCTACATTGGGTCTGAAGGAACCGTTGAAGGAACGGACAAGATTCAACAGGAAGGAAACGTCTATACACTTACTGATAATATTAATGGCAGCATTGTCGTAGAAAAGGACAGCATTATTCTTGATGGAGCAGGTTTTACTCTTCAAGGAACAGGAAGCGGAAAAGGAATTTTGCTTTTTAATTGTCATAATGTGACAGTCAAGAATATAGAAGTAAGAAATTTTGCTTTTGGAATCCACATCACTGCGCGCGCCTCCTACGTCCCATCTAATAATCACACTATTTCTGGAGCAACAATAACAGCGAATAAGCTGAAAGGGATCTGCATTAGTTGGAGTTCAAATAATATCCTAGTTGGAAACAACATCTCATACAACGAGGATTATGGAATCGACTTTTCTGGTTCAAACAATCTGCTGCTAAGAAACAATACAATGGACAACAACAAGTACAATTTCGGTGTTACGTCTGATCCTGTGAACAACGACATTGATAGGTCAAATACGGTGAACGGTAAACCAATGTGTTACTGGTTTGATGTGCAGGACAGAACTGTACCCTCTGACGCTGGATACGTGGTTCTCATAAACTGCAAAAACATAACCGTTCAGAATCTGCAACTCTCCCATAATGGAGAAGGCATAATTTTAGTCTCTACGACAGATTCAACAATAACCCAGAACAGCATAACAGCAAACAGAGACGAGGGAATCGGACTCTATCAGTCAAGTAGAAACGTCATTTCTGGAAACTACATTGCAAACAATGGAAGAGGAAGTGAAGTTGGAGTTTGGGGAAGGGGAATTGGAGTCAGTGGTTCGTTCGAGAATCAAATAATCGAAAACACAATAACAGAAAACAATGGTTATGCCATCCGATTCACAGGAGATCAAAGAGATAATGTGTTTTACCATAACAACTTTATCGACAATAAAGTGCATGAAGGGCTCCAGGTTTCGATGGATAAGATTTTTGGTCTTGGGCTTGGTAATGCGTGGGACAACGGCGAAGAAGGTAACTACTGGAGCGACTACGTAACGAGACATCCTAACGCTACGGAAGTTGACGGCTCAGAGGTAGGAGACACAGCCTTCTACATCAACGAGAATAACCAAGACAACTATCCACTGATGAACGTAATCCCAGAGTTTCCCTCATGGACACCCCTATTGATTATGTTATTTGCTGTCATGGCTGTAGCTGTCATTTACCGACGTCGATTTCACAGCCAACAAAAGAAAGAAATAAAATGACGAGATTCAAATCAACAGTTGCCTTATTACTGGGTCTTTCATTAGTTCTGCCAGCTTTTTCTTTGCCTGTAGTTACTGCAACTGAGGATTCTTGGACAACCATGGAGCCTATGCCCACAGCCAGAAGCGTTGGAGTTGCTGTTGTAGATGATAAGATATACGCAATTGGCGGAATCTACGGAATCCAGAGTAGCTATGACAACAATGAAGAATACGATCCCGCTACAAACACATGGGCAACTAAAACAGCGATGCCAACCCCAAGAGGAGATTTTGCCATAGCCGTTTTTCAAGACAAAATATACACAATTGGAGGATCAACAAGGGCAGGACAATGGACCACTGAGCTTACTGACGTAAACGAAGTTTACGATCCAGCAACCGATACGTGGACAACCAAAACGTCAATGCCTATACCAAAAGCTGGTTTATCCGCAAGCGTAGTAGACGGCAAAATCTATCTGATTGGCGGATTCACCCAACCAGTGAACAGCACCCGCAAAACAACAAGCAACGAAACTCTTGTTTATGACCCCATCGCTGATTTATGGACCACAAAAACTCCAATCCCCACCCCAACATTAGATTATGCCACAGCCGTAGTTGACAACAAAATATATGTAATCTCAGGAACTTCGAAAGCATACAGTGACAACCTGATAAACCTAAATCAAATTTATGACCCCAAAACAGACACTTGGAGTCAAGGCACTCCCATTCCTTATCCAGTACAGCAAGCTGGTGCAGGCGCAACAGTGGGCATCGCAGCGCCCAAAACAATCTATGTCATGGGCGGATTCACTAGCTTCTACTGGCCTACGAACCTGACTCAAGTGTACCACCCAGAAAATGACACGTGGAGTTCCGGAGCCGATATACCAACTCCTTTGTACGATTTAGGGGTAGCCATCGTGAACGATCACTTGTACGCAATCGGAGGCAGTCCAGGCTATTTACAGCCCGTAACAAATCAAAACAATCAATACACGCCAATCGGGTATATCCCCGAGTTTCCCTCATGGATTATTCTGCCTTTGCTCATTACCGCAACCTTGGTGGCTATAATCTACAAAAAGAGACTACCCAAGACACCAAACCAGCAATCATATTAGGAGACTAATAACAGTGGATTGTTGAAAACTAGCTTTTTCTGGAAAACCTAGGCAACTACAAATTTAAAGTGCTTCCCTTATCATTTCCAGTAATGTGATAGGTTGAGTGAGCATGGCTGGTTCCGAGGAACAAAAAGTTGACATCGAATCCTCCCTAAAAGAATGGTTCTCAGGAGCGGAGAGAGTGGTTATTGCTGGGATAGGAAACCCGTTTCGGAGAGACGACTTTGTTGGAGTAGAAACAGTAAGAAACCTGCAAAACAAGGTCTCAGAGTCTGTTTTTTTGATCGAAGCCGAAACCGTCCCCGAAAATTTCATGCAGCAGATAGCAAACTTCAAGCCCACCCACATTCTGCTTGTCGACGCAGGCATAATAAACAAGGAAGCCGGAGCATCACAGCTTGCAGACCCAAAACAACTAATGAGAAAAACATCAATCTCAACCCATACGATGCCCCTCAGAATCTTCTGCGACTACCTCACGGAGACCACTGGCGCCAAAATCTCCCTCCTCGTGATTCAGCCAAAAGACACCAGCTTCGGGGAAGGACTAACACCAAGACTCAGGGAAACGGCAACCAATCTAACAAACAGTTTACTGAACTTTCTCCCGTAAAAACAGTTTAAGAGTTGGAGTCCTTTTCTGTCCAGACCCCAACTTCTTACAAGGTACAGACTACTCAATACATGAACAACCGTTGAAGGGAAACGTTCGTCCCCGAAACTTTCTGTACTAGTGCTCGCTCTTCAGGGCTTCTTGGAACAGCTTCTTGACAGCACTTATTCTAGCTTTTTGCGAGATAATATCCTTCGTTGTGAAGTCTAGAGCCTCTTCGGGGCACCATTCCACACATTTAGGTTCGCCATCACAGAGGTCGCAGGTGAAGACTACCTTTTTTTCAGGATGCAATTGAATGGCACCATAGTCGCAGGCTTCGACACACCAGCCACAACCGTTGCACTTATCTTCGTCAACTAAGATGATGCCAGTCTCCTCTGACTGTGACAACGCATCTCGGGGGCACGCGGCAACGCATGGGGGGTCTTCACAGAGCCTGCAGGCAACCGCTAGGTTCACGAAGGGGTTCAGGCGGACAGCTCGGATTCGAGATTTGGTTGGGTTGAAGGTTTTTTCGTGTTGCATTGAGCATGCGTATTCGCAGACGCAGCAGCCAATGCATTTAGATGGGTCTCCAGAGACAAACTTCTTTTCATGAATTGTAGGCATGTTATTTTTCCTCCTCATTTTCCTCAGTTCTTAGAACCAATTTTTTTCTTCACAATGCTGACGAGATCATCCAATCCCAGTTCTTTAAGTTTCTCCGGTGTAGGGATTCCTTCCTTTGTCCACCCGCGTACGCTGTAGTAATCGTCTAGTCCGATGTCAAATTCTTTCTGATTGACAACAGCTCCCTTTGCAACTCCCTCGTCAGGCACCGGCACATTCATTATTTTCCACGGTAGATTATCGTATTTCCTTGTTCCTTTACCTTCACGGATGTTGATAACCCTCGCAAGATTGTTTATTCTCTCGCCGGCTTTTATGAGCTCCTCCGGGGTCATCTTGAATCCTGTGGCTAAGGTGTAGTAGTTAGCCATGTCTTTGAGTCCATCATACATAACGCCTCTTGAGAACTTGCATAATATCAGAGAGTCAACAACATTGTAGAGATCTTCGCCGTCCATCACTATCTTTCCTCGTCCCTTCTCTATCT
>Ga0307428_1001457_pt1 | contig 11979 bp, 21 predicted proteins | sample SalMarWE160240MG_FD_202161 | JGI IMG/M metagenome (GOLD analysis project Ga0307428, IMG submission 202161) | Salt marsh sediment microbial communities from the Plum Island Ecosystem LTER, Massachusetts, United States - WE1603-240 | ecosystem: Environmental > Aquatic > Marine > Intertidal zone >...
TTTCAAATTCAGCTCCACAATGGGGGCAGAATTTTGGGGATTCGTCTTTACCTAAATGCATATCAACTTCAAAATGTAGCCCACATCTCTCACAAATGAAACCATTAATATTTGAAACTATTCCTTGTCCCCGATGTTCTTTTATTAATTTTGCTTTCTCACTCATAATTTTCCTTTCTCTAATTGTTTTAATCTTTTAGAAATCTTACCCAAACATCACAATTTATTTGTAATGCCTCAAACTTTTCCCAACGGAAGACATCAATGTGCAAACCTTTAATAGCTCCTCCTGTGTCTTCTGCATAATAGACACCATCCCATCCATTTGGAAGACCACGGATTTCAAGCTCGGTTCCAAGAGGGATAATGCTGGTATCGACTGCAACAGCCCCTTCGTAGACCCTTTTACCAGAAGACATAATTTCATTAGTCCCTTGGCTAGGGTCATTAGGACTGTAGCCCGTACAGTAAAACTGATAATAATAAATTTCTTTTTCAACTTCCCTATCAACGTAAACAATCTTTTCTTTAGGAACTTCAACCTCTACCTCCTTTCGATAAAACAGCTTTTTAATGATGGGATTAGACTGTGCTATTACTATTGCTACGGAGTAAATTATAAATATTACTAAGACGGTAAATACAAATAAAAGTCTTTTGTAATGCATGATTTAATATTCTTTAATTCTTCTCCTAGTAGCATTAACAATACTGTTAGTAATGGGGTTAAATCCTTCTTTTTCATATTCTTCCCATTCCAAAAATACTCCTACTCTTTGCCATTTAGGGACTTTAGCAATATTTATATTAAAATTAGTGAATAAAAATTCTTGTCTCTGTTTAGAATCCAACCCTTTTAATTGGTTGTGAGCTTCCCTAATCCCAACCTCATTTGCCAAAAGATAAAAGGAGTAACTGTTAACACAGCCACGAAAGGCATTTAATCTTCTATCCTTTTCATATTCTTCTATGTCTTTCATGGTAGGTGTTATCAAAATCCTACTATCAAATTGAACCAAACTATCAACTTCTTTAGAAAATATAGACGATAACATACCAGCAGTTATAGAAACTATTTTTTCAATTCTACGATTGAACCAATCACTTTCCCTTTTGAAATAACATGAAATTTCATCTGAATGAAAATGAATTTTGAATATATCTGGTAGTTTCTTCATTAAATATTTTGCTCCAATTTTCATGGCTTTATAAAACCTTTCATCAAATGGTCTTTGGTATCTTTCCGTAAAAGAAGAAAAACAATTGCCATCAAGCCTGACAATAAAATAACAGTTATTTGGTACAATCAATTCTCTGTAGTAATCATATTTTCTTCCTGTGGCTGTGTTTATACTCATTGTTTATCCTTAACCTCACTGTGCGTAAGTTGACTATTCTTAGCTATGACTTCTCCTTCTTCCAAAACTATTCCAAGTTTTCCAGAAGTATCTACTTTCTCAACTATAAGTTGGTAACCATGTTCTTCAGCCATTTTTTGATACATTTCAAAAGTCTTATCATCAAGGCTTTCTCCATGTTTAATTCTCAAAATCCTTATAGTTGGTTTTTCCGCCATTGCTATTCTTCCCGCAATCATATGTTGTTCTGAATCAGATAGTTGCTCCATAGGTCTTCTTGTTGGTCCAAAGACAAGCCCCCTATCATCTATGGTAAGACCTTCAACAGGCATTTTAACACTCTGCAATATCTCCTGTTTCTGCTTAGTAATGCCTTCACATACTTGGGTCTTGCTTTTATAATTATCATTCAAGCTATTGACTTTAGCCTGAAATTCGTCATACTTTTTGGCTTCCCTTACTTTGTTATTAAATTCTTCCACTTTGGAAATCTCTTCTTCTATTGGTTGAGTTGCTACAGGATTTTTGTCTTTTATCTTTTCATTCTCTGTTGCAATAGTCTTTTTAAGCTCTAATACAGAATTTCTCTTATCCGCCAATTCTTTTTCTAGACTGACTATGTCTTTCTCCAATTGAGTTATATCTTCAACTGTGTCCTGTATATATTTCTTTTGGTTGACTAAATCCTGATTGTAGTTTATTGCACTTTTAAGTTTGTTAGAAAGTTCAATAACACTTTTCTCTTCCCTCGGAGTTCCTTCGGCAGGCTTCACTAAATTATCCAATGCCCCCACGGCAGAGTCCCTTTCCTGACCTATAGCCCAACGTTCCTGATAAGCCTTTTCATACTTTCCATCAAGCTCTGTGACCTTATCATAGATCTTAAACAGACGAAGTAGAACATCAACTTGCTCTTTTGGTGACATCTGGAGTATCTCTGTCGGATCAATAGAAACAGTTCCCAGAAACTTGTTAAGAAAATCCTGTGGAGAAGAGATTTTGGTCTGGGCTTCATCTTTTAAGGTGACATAAAGGTATGAGCTTTTCATTGTGATTCTTCGCTCTACTGTAAAATCTTGAAATTCAACAACGGCTCTTGCTTCCGTCTCCCCTTCCCTAATTGGCTCAGAAGTTTTTCTCATGGCATTTTTTCCGCCTATCGCCCACCAAAGTCCATCCACTAAGGAAGTTTTTCCCTGCTGATTTGCACCAGTTATGAAGATGGTTTTTCCGTCTGGTGAAAGTTTAACTAATTTTACTTTTTTGACATTTTCCACAAGCAATCCCACAATTGTCTGTGGAGATCTTATAGCTTCATTCATTGTTGACCTCCTTTAAATCGTATTTTATTAACTACTTTTTATTATCTTTATTAATAAATTTGCTTTTTATATCAATATCTTCTACACTCATATATACACTGTGGTAGGAAATGCCTAGTTCCTTGGCAATATCTACCATTGTTCGACCCTTTTCAACTATCTGCTCAACAATATATTCTTTTCTTGGTATTTTAGTACCGTCTTCGAACTCTAAATAAACCCTTCTTCCTTGGTTTCTTATTGTTCCGTTATCCATGTTGATAGTAGCAATTGCAACTATCTGATATGTTACTTTATCCCCCATATCATTAAGCATTTTTACAATTTCCCCTCTACTTTTACCTTTATTAAACTCCTGCCGGATAAACTCAGAACGGACTGTAGTTATTCTGCCATCATCAAGCTGATAAACCATGTTATTTTTTGTCATGTGTTTTCTCCTCCTTTGAAATATCATTTAAAATAGTCCTTGCAGTATCAAGTCCATAATCTCCACTATCAAGCCACTCTATTGTTTTCCATATTGGTGAAAGCCTTTTGAGTCTAGCTTCTGATTTAGTCCTTACACTTTTTAAAAAATTTAAATAACTTGTAGTTTCCTTGGCAAACTCTTTATAGCCCAATTCTTCTAATCTATTAGCCATTCTTGATATAATTTCATCACTCCAAAGTAAATCTCTTAACTCCGAAAAGCATATATAATCATAGCTTCCCCCACTCATTTTTCTTTCTTCTCCTTCTTAACTAATTTAGTTTCCGTTATATATTCATAATCATCTGCTTTGGTTAATAATCTAAGCTTTTTAATAACTGACTCATTTTCTTTGATTTTATCTTTAAACGCTTTTTCAATTGGAGCTTCTTTAAGCCCAAAAAGACCTTTATCGTAATCTAGCATCTTGTCCCATGACCATTCTTTGCTAAAATCCAAATCCAATCCGAATAGTTCGCTATGGATAACTATTAGCGTTTTTCTATAATCTGTGATAAGTTCCTCTAATTTTTCAACTCTATCAATGAGTTTAAGTATAGTAGTAGATTCCACAGCACCATATTTGTTAACAATAAATGGTTCAGGTTCTTTCATATTTCCCCCTATATCCTAATTTTGATACCTGAATTATAACATAATAAGATTGAAGTGTCAATAAATTTATATTAATTTGTTAAAAACTATTGACTTGTTTAAAAGTATAGGATAATATTTTTAAAAATTGATTTATTTTTCAAAGAAAGGATAAATGTGACAAAACCCTCAACTGCTATAAAAAAATCAGAGTGTAAGTTTATAGGTGTGCGTGTTCAAGTTGAACTCTACTGGCAGATACGAAGGAAGATTATTGAGAAAAGACTTACAATGTCAGAGGCAATTATACAAGGGTTAATGAAAATATTAGATATAAAAAGTCCTTCTAAAAAATAAAAGGGCAAAATTTTAGGAGGATTTTTTATTGTGAATGACAAAACTAATGTCAGTTATTCTACTGATATAAAACATGAGGCACTCCAATACGTAAAGTTAGGACTCCCCGTTATCCCTTTGTGCCCTCCTACACATGAAAACATGGATTATGCTCACAGGCAGACATGTAAGTCGCCTGGAAAAACTCCTGTCCTTAAAAAATGGACAGAACATACTAGTACAACCATTGATGACATTCATAGATGGTTTAATCGGAATCAATATTTAAACATAGGACTTCCGTTAGGCAGTCCTTCTAAACTCATAGGTATAGATATAGATGGTGCTTCTGGAGAGAAGATACTTCAGGAACTCTCAAAAGGTGAGCTCCCCGATACATGGGAATTCACTACTGGAAAAGGAAGAAGACTCCTCTATAAAATGCCTGAAGACATGCAAACTAAAAAAGTAAAGTTCGCTGGAAAGAAGCCACATGAAGAATTTGCAATAATATGTGATGGTCAGCAAACAGTCCTACCTCCGTCAAGACATGCTTCCAGTAGATTATATGCTTGGAAAATAGGTCCGAATGAGATGACACAACCAGCAATAGCCCCTAAATGGATTATAGATAAAATACAGATTGACGAAAATGGTATAAGAGTTTCTGAGGAAATTAAATCCACTAAACAAAAGGGGGAAAGAATTAAAGAGGATGATTGGAATGGTATCCTTATTCTTGGAGAAAGAAATGATGAGATAACAAGAAGGGCTGGCTGGTTACTTGGTAGAGGCATGTCAAAAGATGCTACTCTGGAATTTCTATCATCTTGGAATAAAAATCATTGCAATCCACCACTTCCAGACAAAGAAATAGAAACAATAGTTTCTTCAATATCGATTGCTGAAGAGATGAAAAAGTCAAAAAGAATAACCAAACAGGGTGAAATAAAGTATGTCTTTAAACCTACACCGTTTGCAAAACTCTTTATAAATAATCAAGATGACCTTGGATATAGCTGGAGATATTCGGCTGAAATAAGTTCGTTTTTCAGGTGCAATAATCTCACTGGTCCATGGGAAAGGCTGGAACTTGACTATGTGAGAAAACTCATGCGTAACATACTAAGAGATGAATCTAAAGGTGGGAATTCAAAGTGGGATTCTATCCACTACGTGAACGAAAGCATAGAAGCACTTAAGAGTGAACTTGTAACTTATCAGGATAAAGGACTCTTCGATTTGGGATTCCTAATAAAAAGAAAAAACTATATCTATGATCCACTCAAGATAATAGTTACACAAAATGGTGTCCTACAATGGGAAGATTTATCTCTTACTAAATGGTCCCCAGACATATACACCACCATTATGTTTCCAGTAGAATGGAAGGAAAATGCCGATTGTCCTTATTGGCAAGAAGCTCTGCACGAATGGATTCCAGAAGAAGAAACTATTAAATTCCTGCAAGAATTTGTTGGGTTATGTCTTATTCCTGACACATCATTTAGGATTGCAGTATTTTTGTATGGAACTGGCTCAAATGGCAAATCAATGTTTCTTGAAACTATAAGGGATATTTTTGGTGATGGAGTAGTATCAATTCCACTCCACAGGATAATGGAAAGATTTGAAACAGCAAATCTACAAAATAAACTCATAAATATCTGTGGTGACATAGATGCAAAATATATATCCGATACTGGAGTTCTTAAATCACTTATAACAGGAGACCCTATCCGAGGAGAATATAAACATGGTAAACAATTTGACTTCACTCCAGTATGCAGATTAATATTTTCAGCAAATTCCATTCCAACCGTATCGGATAAATCGGTAGGGTGGTATTCAAGATGGAAGTTTGTAGAATTCCCAAATTTCTTTCCAACTAATCCTTCATGGAAAATGTCTTACTCAAAACTCTTTGAGAAAGAGAAAAGTGGGATATTCAAATGGGCTGTAGATGGATTAAGAAGACTTAAAAATTCAAACGAATTTACTAGCAGTAAAAAAATGAAAAAATCATTTGAGATATATAAAATGCAAAATGACAATGTTCTGGCATTTATGAATGAAACCATGAGCATAACCGCACATGTAGGAGAAAAAACAATGGTTCCAACAAAAGCCCTTCATAATTTTTATCATTCTTGGCTACAGGAAAATCTCGCTGGAAGTAGGGCAGTAAGCCAAGTGGAATTTACAAAAAGAATTATGGGCATGAATATAGAAAAATCTGTAAGAAAGATAAAAGCATTTGGCGGAAAAAATGCAGTAGTGTTCTTGGGCATAAAACCAAAAGAAAAATATTTGAATGATTATAACGAACATTTATATCCATTGAGGATGGAGTGATTTAAGAAAGGACAGTTATGAAAGCAAATACTAAATTACAAAAATCTTGGGTATGGGATTCGGATATTAACGAATTTATTAAACAACACATAAAAGGATATTCTCTTAATGTTTGTGCGGGCAAATCTCCTGTAGGGGATGTTAAAATTGATTTAGATCCTAAAGATAAATCTATTATAAAAGGAGATATGAAGAAATTGCCTTTTAAAGGCAATACTTTTGATACAGTTATTGAAGATCCTCCTTGGAAAATAGGGTATTATGATAGATGGCAACCATTTTTTGAATGTGTGAGAGTATGTAAAGTTGGTGGATTGGTAATATATAATGCTTATTGGATACCTGAAAGCAAATATTCCGAACTTGTGGTAACTTATATACGCCAAGATAAAGCCTTTACCAATACGTCAATAATATCACTACATAGAAAAACAAAGGACACTTCTGACAAGTATAAATAATTTAGAAATTAATATGACCCACTCCCTTCTTAAGAAATGTTAAAGTAGGATTTGGCATTAACTCTTTTTAGGAGAGTGGGTCTTCCTTTGTAAGCCTTCTCAACGTCTTTAATTCTAATATCTCTCTTACATCTTTATCAAAAACCTCAAAAATTCCTATAAGCTTGTCAACATCCTTTTTAGGGCAACCTATCTCTGATAAGACAACCCCATTTGACATTTCATCTGTTGCAACGTCTTTTATTAATTTGATTATCATTTTGACCTCCTTTAATTATTTGTTAACAACCAATTATTAAATATTCTCATCATGCAATCATCACATCTAAGAATTAAATCAATTTTTGAAATGTGTGTATCAACTTTCCCTACATCATGGTAGTTCCTGACATAAGGCTGTTTTAAAGGTGTATAATGCCTATAGCCTCTTCTTTTCATCTCCCTAACAAGCTCCCTGTGTCTCTTTCCAATATGGTCTAGCTCCACTAAGCCTTTGTCAACATAGCCTTTTAAGTTTTTACCCTTTTTAATTGCTCCTACTAGCATATGGCACTCCAAGTGTTCTGCAAGAAGGTGTTTTCTACATAGGAGTTTAGGGTCAATCATCCACATTCTCATAACTGATTCTCCATTTTATCTATGATTTCCTGCAATATCAATTCCTTAAGCCATATTGGTATATGTGTTCTCAGGTGTTTATATTTAATGTCTTTCTCTTTAACTTTTCCACTAATAAAAGTATCAAAAAATATATCTTCATACCAATCAGATGTATTCAGTTTGCGTAGCCCCCACAAATCACCAGCTATAAAAACAGCATACATTTTGTTACCATTGGTATAAATATTATCACTCTTCTTTGGTCCCCCATCATATACTTTGATATTATATTTCATAGAAGCAATTCTAAATCGTCTGTTGATTTTATCTTTGTTTTTCATTTATCTTTTCCTTTAATTTCTCAAGTTCTTCATTTGTACAGAAAGCACAAAGGTTTTTAACCTGTCCAGTGCTTCTTGTTATCATCTTAAACCTCACATCCTGAAGCACATTTCCACAGTTTGAACAACGGAGTTTTAAATTATCTTTCATTATTAATAACTACCTCTCTTTCTTAATTTCCTTCCAATCCAACATTTAAATTCAAATTTAATCTCTTTAATAAAATAGTTCATCACATAAAAAGGGTTACTCCACTTTTTAACCATTATTTCGTGCCCAACTTTAGCTTCTTCTCTTGTAGAATAACGTTCACAATCTAAATCTGTCCAGCTTTTGAAAAATACCATTGTTTCATATATTAAAGGTGGTCCTTTATCTAGATAATTATGGTCTATGCCCAACCATACGGTTGATACATAAAAACCTAACCATGTATGTTGTTGCCCAACTACCCTACTTTTGTCTGATTTATATTGCAAACTCCAAATTTTTACAGAATCATCTCCTTTTAGAGTGCGGTCATTCATATCATAGTATATTGGTCTGCGTCTATTCATAATTACTCCTTATTAAGTTTTAATTTAACACTAATCACTTTTAATTCTACCTAATTAAGTTTGAATTCTAACTTACTTATTATACATTAAAAGTTATTAAAGTTCAAGTTCTTTTAGATTAACAAAATCATTTTCAATTAGATAGATCAGCATTTTAGCTCTGACATTGGCTTCCGTTTTATCTGTTATCACTATATAGCCAAACTCATATTTTTCGTCATTTTCCCACTCGCTGTCAGGCATATCTTCACCATTTTCTCTTCGACCATAAATGCAGTCCCATTTGCCAGAATCCATACCACTACTTACTAAATTGTCAGGAAGCATTTCTCCAAGTTCGGCTACAGTGAAGGCTGAATAAGTCTCTCTCTTTTTAAAATCATAGACTCTCCAATCTATGTTGTGATGGACAGTAAGCCCAAATTTACCAGACATTAGTTGTATAGTTGGCTCTCCATTGAACTTTTTAAACTCTGTTGACCATTCAAATAAGCTATCCTGTTTTACCCCAAGCTCTTTAAGCTTTTTAGATAACTTAAAACTAGCTACTTGCTTTTCAAGTTCCATAATTTAACTCCTTATTCTTTTAGTTTTTAAAAATCTTTTCACCACTTATAAGTTCTGTAAGCTCCTCTACCAAAGTTATATCATAGTTAATTTTTAGGAAGTTTTCCTTACTTACATGATTTTCTAAAATCTCTTCTATTTGCCTCCTGAACTTGTTTTTAGTCCCCACTACATATTTGACTCTATAGTAGGCTAGTAAGATAATGTATTCCAAAAGTAACAACACAGAGAAACAAGCCAATATGATAAACCCAATTAACCATTTATCCATTAGTTTCACCTCTTTTCTTTCTTTTAATTTCTATTCTACTCTTATAGGCATAATTATTACTTTCATATTACTGCCTTCTTCAGTAATGAGCATTGGCTTTAACGGATCATATAGATTAAGCATAGGCTCACTGAAGTTTTTAAGGCAGGTTTTTAAGAAATAAGGATTGAAAGCAGTTACAAGCTCTGTAGATTCCTGTATTGTGTAATGGACTTTAATTTCTTCCTTGTCTGTGTCAGCACCCTCTGGTGGCATTGCTTTATCTTTTATCCAGTTTTGAGCTTGTTCTTTTACCAACGTTGAGTGTATTTCTTTATTACTGGAGTTATAGACCTTATAAAATATTGAATCTGTCCATTGGTTACTCTTGAGAACATCTTTATAATCGCCCACTTCTTTTACATTACCTAAAACTTCAATCTCACTATTATTGAATTTTAGCTTTATAGGGATGTTAGATTTAGTAAGTTCAACCAATTTATCAGCTTCTTCAATCAGTTTTATAAGTTCTTTACTTTCTACTTGATACTTCCAACCTGCTTTTTCTTTTAGGGGGATTAATCTCTCGTAGTCAGGAAATTTACCTGAAATATCTCTTGTTATTACATTAAAGCGAAAGTCTTCCCCTGTAACATTAAAACCTATTTCTTTAGACTCCTTATTTTCTTTTATAATAATATCAAAAAAAGGCTCATCTACGTCTTTTAAGACTACTTTCATAATGGACTCCAGGATTTTTACAATATCTTTAGTAAACACTATTGAATTGCCAATATCAAATAGGAGCTTTATCTCCGCAAGTTTATAGGAATCTGTTGCTACCAATTTATTACGGTCAAGCATAATACCTTCAAGGATTGGTCTATATTCGTCTCTACTGGTAAAATCTTCTATCGCTTTTAGTGCCTCCACAAAACTTATAAAATCAGCAATTCTTATTCCTTTGCCAGTTAAAACTTCTTTCTTAGGAAACTCTGCTTTATCCATAGCATTAAGAGATAGCTTGTAAAGTTTTACTTTAGTTTTAATAACCGTCTCCTCTTTTTTTATTTCTTCACTCTCAATCATCAAGGTTTCCTCTTTATTAACTTTTAAGATACTTTCCAGCCTTTTAAGAGGAATAAGGACACTTCCTTCTACTATAACTTCAGCATTAAGATTTATTTTTACACTGGTTTCAAGGTTAGTAGTCTCAAGCTGTAGTTTGTTTTTAGTAGCAGTTAATAATACTCCTTCTAAAATACCATAATTTTGTTTTTTGTAATTTGATTTTTTTAGGACGGACACTACCACTTTTAAATCTTTAGTTTTTACTTTTACTTTCATTTCTTTTTACCTCCTTAGTTTTAATTGTTTTTAAAATGGGATGCTCTCCATAAGGTCAATATCCCACACCTTTTTAGGGACGTCAACATCAATGACTTCTAAGTTTGGAACGTAATGGCAACAGCTCATGTCATTTAAGCATTCTTTTGTAAACTCACGTGAATCAAAGATGTGATTCTTCTTAATAAAACCGACAATCTTCTTTTTAAGCTCTTTTACGGTCTCATTACCATTATAATCTATGATGTACCTCTTAGTAACTTCCCCATCAGGGTTTTTGATGGTAAGACCAAAAATTTCACTATACATTTTCAACCTCCTTAAAATTTTTTGCCTTCATTCTTATTTGTTTTCTTATACAAATAATTCAGCGTCCTTTTTAACATCTCCGTCAATTCGGATAATATACTTTGAGTCTTCAAAAACACCTTCTTTGCCGCCATTAGGACAAATGACATAATTGTCCATTAAATATTCTGCTTCTCCATCTGTTTTGTGGTAATACAGTTTCATTTTTTAACCTCCTTCAAAGTTAATTCATAATTTTTCTTATTTATTGTAAAACTTATCACTCCATTACTAATTTCTTGATTTTTAGAATCATATTCATCAAAAGTCGGATTGTCATCATTTAACATTAGTAAATCGTAGATACATTCCATTATTTCATTTTTTTCAAATTTGTGTTTTTTGTGGTGTCTCCAGACTCCATTGTCTTTCATTGTTCCTCCTTTAAACTTCTTTATTTTTATTTTTAAGTTTTAATAAAATAGTCTTTAATTTCACGTAAATCGTAAAGTTTAGCGAAAAGCAAAAATTGCCTGTTTTTAATGCGTCTTTTACGGTTAAAATACCATATTAGACTTACCTCATCAGCTATTTTATAACCTTTTCTTTTGCACCACTTATGATATTTTATTACTTCAGTTTTTAATTTTTTAGTTTGTTTTAATATCATTTATTACTTCCCTAATTGCTTAATAACTTCATCAAGTCTTTTTCCCTTTTCATCTTCAGGCAAATCTTCCCAGTCATCTGGGATTATAAAGGTGTCACCTAATGACATTTTAAGGATATTTAATTTGTGTTTATTACTGTCTTTTTTATTATTACTCATTAAACCTCCTAATGTCGCTAAAGCACTAATGCTTTTTAGTGGTTTTAAGTCGTCTTCCACCCTTTGAGGATTCTTTATAAATCTCCTAAATAAAGACAATTCGTTTTTAGTAAGGATTTTTTTATATTCAATCCTATCTGCTAATTGTCTTAAAATGCTCTCATACTGGTAGCTTTCCCAAGTCCTATTATAATACTGTGTCCTAGTAGTCAGCACTTCATAACCGTTCAGTTTTAGAGTAGCTACATGCTGAAAGCCTTTGCGATTGCTTTTAGATTGACAGTCAATCTCTATTTTGTTA
>Ga0307428_1001461_pt1 | contig 11951 bp, 15 predicted proteins | sample SalMarWE160240MG_FD_202161 | JGI IMG/M metagenome (GOLD analysis project Ga0307428, IMG submission 202161) | Salt marsh sediment microbial communities from the Plum Island Ecosystem LTER, Massachusetts, United States - WE1603-240 | ecosystem: Environmental > Aquatic > Marine > Intertidal zone >...
TGAGGAGGTGTCATGCGGGCGCTGGCTTTTCTCGTTGGGGCTCTAGCCCTTCCTGCCCTTGCGCGCGCACCTGCGCGGCGCGTCTCCCCGCTATGCCCATGCCGGTGCGCTCGAGCCGATCGCGTTGCCTCCGGTAAGCGTCCCGGCTGTGGCTGCCGGGACTTTCGCCCTTGGGTCGGTCGCCGTCGGTGCGCTCGCCGTCGGGGCGCTCGCCATCGGGGCGCTGGCCATCGGCAGGCTTGATGTGCGCAAAACCCGGCTCCGCGAGGTGGAGATCGACCAGCTCACCGTGCGCCGCTTCCGCGTCGAGGATGGACCCCCGCCACCCGGGACATGACAACGGGCACCCTGGACAATCTCGTACGGGGCGAGAACAATGGCGCCTTCGGAGGGGGGAAATGTCGCTCAGAAGCGTCCGCTTCGTGGTGGTGATGCTCGCGGCATTGTCTTTCAGCGTTGCCGTCGGCCATTTGCTGCAGCTGCCCGCGCGGCTCGCCTGGGATCAGTATTTGTGGGTGGGCGCGACGGTGCAAGGCGGCTTCTTCGGCCTGTCAGGCCCGCTTGGCGTCTTGCTTCAGGTCGGGGCGCTGATCGCCTTGATCCTGCTCGCGGCGCTGGTGCGATCCCATGGCGCTAGCGGTTTCGCTCTCACCGTCGCGGCCGCGGCGTTCTTCGCCATCGGGCTGGTGGCCTGGTGGATCCTGGTCTATCCCGTCAATGTCGAGTTGGCCAAATGGGTCAACGGGCCGGTGCCCGACGACTGGGCGGCTTGGCGCGCGCTATGGGAGTGGGGCGAGGCCGCTAATGGGCTGGCGCAGCTTGTCGGCTTTGCCGCTCTGGTGCTGGCGGTGATCGTCAAGGGGCGCCCCGAGGACGGCTCGGCTTGAGGCGGTGATCGTCAACCCGACTGTCATGAGCGTTTTGCAGTGCTTTTCGCCCAAGCCTTCCGGTTCGTGAGAGGGCAGGACTGAATGCCGCTGGGCCTTGCGATTATGGCCAACCGCGTTCAGACTGTTGGCAAAAATGAGTGCTGAAGCAGCGCATGGGGGGAGACAAAATGACGAGCGAGAGCAACGCAAACGGCAATTGGTTGGACCGCGCGCATACGGTCGCCAAACCGGGTTTCAGCCGCTGGCTGGTGCCGCCTGCGGCGCTTTGCGTTCATCTCTGCATCGGTCAGGTCTACGCCTTCAGCGTGTTCAACCTGCCGATGACCAAGCTGATCGGCGTCACCCAGTCGACCCCCGATGACTGGAAGCTGACCCAGCTTGGTTGGATCTTCTCGATCGCCATCGTCTTTCTCGGCCTTGCCGCCGCCTTCACCGGCACCTGGCTTGACCGGGTCGGCCCGCGCAAGGCCATGGTCACCGCGGCACTCTGCTTTGGCGGCGGTTTCCTCATCTCGGCGCTTGGCATCTATCTGCACCAGCTCTGGATCGTTTATCTCGGTTACGGGGTGATCGGGGGCTGCGGGCTTGGCATCGGTTACATCTCGCCGGTGAAGACGCTGATCACCTGGTTCCCCGACCGGCCGGGCATGGCCACCGGCATGGCCATCATGGGCTTTGGCGGCGGCGCGCTGATCGCCTCGCCACTATCGGTTTGGCTCATGCAGCGTTTCGCCAGTCCCACCCATGTCGGCGTGGCTGAGACCTTCATCGTGCTTGGTCTCATCTATTTCTTCTTCATGATGATGGGGGCCGTGATCGTGCGCGTGCCGGCCCCGGGCTGGGCGCCGAAGGGCTACGTGAAGCCCGCGCAGCCGAAGAAGCTTGTCACCGACCAGGAGGTGCATGTCGATCAGGCGCTGAGGACCCCGCAATTCTATCTGTTGTGGGGCGTACTCTGCCTTAACGTCACCGCCGGCATCGGCGTGCTTGGACAGGCCTCGGCCATGAGCCAGGAAATGTTCCCGGGCCGCATCACCGCCATCGCGGCGTCCGGCTTCGTTGGCTTACTCAGCATCTTCAATATGTTCGGCCGCTTCTTCTGGGCCTCCACCTCGGACTATATCGGCCGCCGCAACACCTACATGGTCTTCTTCCTGCTCGGCATGGCTCTCTATGCCGCGGTGCCTTGGACCGGTCACACCGGCAGCGTCATCCTGTTCGTGCTGTTCTACTGCATCATCATCAGCATGTATGGCGGTGGCTTCGCCACGATCCCGGCCTATCTCAAGGACATTTTCGGCACACGCTATGTCGGCGCCATCCACGGCCGGCTGTTGACGGCCTGGTCGGCGGCAGGGGTGTTCGGGCCGGTGCTCGTCAACTACATCCGCGAATATCAGATCGATCATGGGGTGGCCAAAGCCAACGCCTATTCGATCACCATGTACATCATGGCCGGACTGCTGTTCATTGGCTTCCTGTTGAATTACTTCATGCATCCGGTGCATGAGCGCCATCACCTGAAGCCCGAAGAAGCTAACGCCTGAGGGAGGGACGAGGAATGGCCAAGACCCACGATGACGTTTCCGACGCCAACACCCTCAAGCTCATTCTGGCTTGGAGTTTCGTCGGCATTCCCTTGGCGTGGGGCATCTACGAGACTCTCGCCAACGCCGTCCTGCTGTTTCACTAGCGGGGTCGCCGGGGGCCGGCGTTGGTTTCGGGCGGGCTTGTCATAGTAGCTCCGCCTCTACTCCGGCCCTATATCTAGGGATATGGCCGCGTCTCCACCCCGGGAAAGCCGGCATCTTGCCGGATCTTCCCGTTCAGAATTTCTTAATGTGGCATTCAGGGGCCGTTCATGGACGCGTCATGCGGCTTCCATCCCCCTCCCTCATATTAGGTTTGTAAGTTCACCGAACTTAAGAGTTCACCGAAGGAGACGACCTATGAAAGAGTGGCTGAAACCCGAGATCACCGAGTCTGAGGCTGGCATGGAAGTTACGAGCTACCTCCCGGCCGAGCTCGACCGCGCTTAATCAGCGTCGATCTAAAAGAGTTTGCTAAGTGACGGCCTCCGCGAAAGCGGGGGCCGTCACTGTTTTGCGCCCCGCGAATCGCCGGCCACGATCTCCCCTTCGCGTCTCTGGGCGGGATGACAGAACCCCGCCGCGATCCTATGTTTGCGCCTCCCTATCGAACTGGAAGGCTCCTCCGATCGCTATGAATGACGTCAAGACGCGAGACATGACCAAGGAAAGCGCCGGCAATTTCTTCGAGGATTTCAAGCTCGGTCAGGAGATCGTGCATGCGACGCCGCGGACCGTGACCGTCGGCGACGTCAGTCTGTTCACCGCGCTCTACTCGTCGCGCTTCGCCGTGCAGTCCTCTGACGCCTTCGCCCAGGCCATCGGCTATCCGGTTGCGCCGATTGACGACATGCTGGTGTTCCACCTCGTGCTCGGCAAGACCGTGCCGGACATCTCGCGGAATGCCATCGCCAATCTCGGCTATGCCGACCTTCGTTTCCTGAAGCCGGTCTATCCCGGCGACACGCTCGCCTCTACCACCGAGATCATCGGGCTCAAGGAGAACTCGAACCGGAAAAACGGCACCGTCTATGTGCGCTCGACCGGGCGCAACCAGCGCGGCGAACCGGTGCTCTCGTTCTCGCGCTGGGTGATGGTCAACAAGCGTGACGTGAATGCGCCGGCGCCGGAGCCGCATGTGCCGGAGCTGATCGCCCAGGTCGAGGCTTCGCGTCTCGGCCATGCGCTGCCGACGACGCTCGATCTCCAGGGTTATGACTACGCACTGGCCGGCTCGTCGAAAAAGTGGGGCGACTATCGGGTCGGCGACAAGATCGACCATGTCGACGGCCAGACCATCGAGGAGGCCGAGCATCAGCTCGCCACCCGCCTCTATCAGAACACGGCGCGGGTCCATTTCAACCAGCACATCGAGGCTCAAGGCCGCTTCAAGCGGCGCATCGTCTATGGCGGCCACGTCATTTCCATTGCGCGGGCGCTGAGCTTCAACGGCCTCGCCAATGCCTTTCATGTGGCCGCCATCAATGGCGGCCGGCACGTGGCACCCTCCTTTGCCGGCGACACCATCTATGCCTGGAGCGAGGTGATCGATAAGGCCGAACTGCCCGGACGCAGCGACATGGGCGCGCTCCGCTTGCGTCTGTTTGCCGTCAAGGACCGGAATTGCGCCGACTTCCCCGGCCGGCGAGCCGATGGGAGCTATGAAGACGGCGTCGTGCTCGATCTCGATTGCTGGGTGGCGCTGCCGCGGTAGACGTGAAGGACCATCCAAGGGTCCAAGCGGCGATCATGCCGCGATGTGCGACGATGACGGCAACTTCCTGTGCAGGTTCCGCGCTATAAAGGCCACGAGGCCCGGAGGAACAGCCATGGAACGGAAATCGGTGTCTGCCGGACTTTTGTTGGCCGCGGGTCTCGCCTTTGCCATGCCCGCTCTCGCGGCCGACACGGCGCACGCCGTGCTCGAGGACAAGGATGGCAAGGAGGTCGGCAAGGTCGACTTCACCGACACGCCGAGCGGGGTTCTGATGCGTCTCGATCTCACCGCGGTTCCGCCGGGTGAGCATGCCTTGCATCTGCACACAGTCGGCAAATGCGAGCCGCCGGATTTCAAATCGGCCGGCGGTCATTTCAATCCGGACGACACCAAGCACGGGCTCATGAGCGACGAAGGTCCGCATGCCGGCGACCTGCCCGATATCTACGTGCCCGGAAGCGGCAAGATCACCATCGAAGTGTTGGCGCCGTTAGTCACCCTAAGTGGCGAGCGCGCTCTCCTCGATGACGACGGCTCGGCCATCGTCATTCACGAAGGCGCAGACGATGCTCTGACCGATCCGGCCGGCAATGCCGGAAAGCGCATCGCTTGCGGCGTCATCACCAAATAGCGAGGGTGCGGCTCGCGAGGTCGTTGGACCCGCGAAAAGGTCGCCGATGGGACGATTGCCCCCATGGGACTTTGTGCGTTATGACTGGCCTCAGATCCTGAAGGTTCCTGGCCAAGCGAACACCCATGAGCAACACGACCGACGCGCGGCGGCCGCTCTCGCCGCATTTGCAGATCTACCGGCCGATGCTGACCATGATGATGTCGATCGCCCATCGCATCTCTGGCGCATCGCTTGCGATCGGCTTCATTCTGCTCGCCTGGTGGCTGCTCGCCGTCAGCATTGGCCCCGAGGCCTTCGCCACCGTCAATGCCTTCTTCGCCAGCCTGTTCGGGCGATTCCTGTTGTTCCTGTTCAGTTGGGCCCTGATCCATCACATGCTCGGCGGCATTCGCCACTTGATCTGGGATACCGGCCGGGGACTCGACCTCGTCAGCATCGAGGCGTTCGCCTGGACGACCATCATCGGCTCGACCGTGCTCACGGTACTCCTGTGGCTCGTGGGCTATTGGCTCAAGGGGGGCGCCTAGCCATGGCCACACCGCTCGGCAAAGTGCGTGGGCTCGGCTCGGCGCGGCGCGGCACGGAGACCTTCTGGCTCCAGCGCCTGACGGCAGTCGCCAATGTGCCGCTCGTGATTTTCATGATCGTTTCGATCGTCAGCCATATCGGCGCCGACTACGGGACGGTGAGGGCCTATCTGGCGCAGCCCCTCGTCGCGCTGGCCATGCTCGCGCTCGTGATTTCCGCAGCCATCCATATGCGCATCGGGCTGAAAGAGATCATCGAGGACTATGTCCATGACGACGGGCTGAAGATCGTGGCGCTCTTGCTCGCTACCTTCTTCGCCGTGGGCATCGGGCTCGCCTGCACGCTCGCGCTTGTGAAAATCAGTCTCGGAACCTAGCCGCATGCCTCAAGACGCCACTCCGGACCGCGCACCAAGCATCAATGGCCGCGCCTATCCCCTGATCGACCATAGCTACGACGTGGTGGTGATCGGCGCCGGTGGCGCCGGCTTGCGCGCCGTGGTTGGCGCCAGCGAAGCGGGCTTGCGCACCGCCTGCATCACCAAGGTGTTCCCGACGCGCTCTCACACCGTCGCAGCGCAAGGCGGCATCGCCGCTGCGCTCGGCAACATGGGCGCCGACGATTGGCGCTGGCACATGTACGACACGGTGAAGGGCTCTGACTGGCTCGGCGACCAGGATGCCATCGAATATCTCTGCCGCAGCGCGCCCGAGGCGGTGTACGAGCTCGAGCACTGGGGCGTGCCGTTCTCGCGCACCGACGAGGGCAAGATCCTGCAGCGCGCCTTCGGCGGCATGACCACCAATTTCGGCGAGGGCCGGGCGATGCGCACCTGCGCCGCCGCAGACCGTACCGGCCACGCCATGCTGCATACCATGTACGGCCAGGCGCTCCGCCATTCCGCCGAATTCTTCGTCGAATATTTTGCCATCGACCTGATCATGGACGACGAAGGCCGCTGTCGTGGTGTCGTGGCGCTGTCGCTGCAGGACGGCACCTTGCATCGCTTCCGCGCCCAGAACGTCATTCTCGCCACCGGCGGCTATGGCCGCGCCTATTTCTCCTGTACCTCGGCTCATATCTGCACCGGCGACGGCAACGCCATGGTGCTGCGTGCCGGGCTGCCGCTCCAGGACATGGAGTTCGTGCAGTTCCATCCCACCGGCGTTTATGGCGCCGGGGTGCTCATCACTGAAGGTGCGCGCGGCGAAGGCGGCTTCCTCACCAACTCCGAAGGCGAGCGCTTCATGGAGCGCTATGCGCCCTCGGCCAAGGACCTCGCCTCGCGCGACGTCGTTTCCCGCGCCATCACCATCGAGATCAGGGAGGGGCGCGGCGCGGGTCCCGACAAGGACCACATGCATCTTCATCTCAGCCACCTCGATCCCGCGCTTCTCGCCGAGCGGCTGCCGGGCATCACCGAATCCGCGCGCATCTTCGCCGGCGTTGATGTGACCCGCGAGCCGATCCCGGTGCTTCCCACGGCGCATTACAATATGGGCGGCGTTCCCACCAATCTGCATGGCGAGGTCGTCTGTCCGCGGGACGACGATCCCGACGCAGTGGTGCCCGGGCTGTTTGCGGTCGGCGAAGCGGCCTGCGCCTCGGTGCATGGGGCGAACCGCTTGGGCTCGAATTCGCTGATCGATCTCGTCGTGTTCGGCCGGGCCGCAGCGATCCGCTGCGCCGAGGTCACCAAGGCGCGCGAGGAGATGCCCGAGCTGCCGAAGGATGCCGGCGAGGGCGCCATCGAACGTCTCGACCATTTCCGTTATGCGTCGGGCAGCACGCCGACCGCGGCGCTCCGGCTCAAGATGCAGAAGACCATGCAGAGCGATTGTTCCGTGTTCCGCACCAAGCCGGTGCTCGAAGAGGGCGTGCGTAAGATCATCGAGGTGTGGAAGGAAAGCGACGACATCCGCGTCACCGACCGCTCGCTGATCTGGAACACGGATCTCGTCGAGACGCTTGAATTCGACAATCTCATTTCGCAGGCGGCGGTCACGGTCTCAGGCGCGTTGGCGCGGGAAGAGAGCCGCGGGGCGCATGCGCGCGAGGATTTCCCCAAGCGCGACGACGCCAATTGGATGAAGCACACTCTGTCCTGGGCAGATTATGCCGCGCGCATGGTCAAGCTCGGCTACCGGCCGGTGCATAGCTACACTCTCTCCAACGAGATCGCCTATATCGAGCCGAAAGAGCGGGTGTACTGAGGCGCCTCAACCGGCCTTCGCTTGCTGAGCGCGGTCGAGCAAGGCCTCAACCGCCGCCTTCACCGTAGCGAAATCGAACGGCTTCGGCACCATGATCGGATCCCGGAAGTTGAAAACCTCGCCAAGGCTGCCGTCGCCCGTGGCGAAGGCCAGCGGGACGCCGCGGTTCCGCAGGGCGTCGGCGAGCGGATAGCAGGTCTCGTTGCCAAGGTTTACGTCGAGGATGGCGCCGTCGAGTTCGGTACTCTCTGCGAGCTTAAGCCCATCGGCAACGGAGGCAGCAGGGCCTACGACCTCGCAGCCAAGCTCGGTCAGCCAATCCTCGACCAGCATCGAAATCAGGGGTTCGTCGTCGACGACGAGGATGCGCGGCAATTACATCAATCCTACAAAGAGCTTGCCTCGCTTTGGGCGCACCGGGATTGTATCCGCAACGCGCCGAGCCTACTAGAGGCGCCATTTTCGCCGTTCCTCCAAGGGATCATTCCACGTGCCGGCGCGTGTAACCCAAGCCACCCGATTGCTGAAAAACGCGAGAGTCGTGATCGTCGTCGGCTTCGGCTTGGTGCTGGCGGCGGTGGTCGGCGTGGCCATTCTCGTCAGTCGCAGCGAGCGGGCCGACCGGCTCGTTAACCACACCTTCGAGGTGCAAAGCGAATTCCAGTCGCTCTTGAACAACCTCAGAACCGCCGAGAACGCCCAGCGCGGATTTTTGCTGACCGAAAACGATCCCTATCTGCTTCCCTTCGAAGCTGCCAAAGCGCGGATCCCGCCCCTGCTCAGCGGTCTGCGTCAACTCTCCGCCGACAATCCGAACCAGCAGGCGCGGTTGGCGCGGCTCGATCCTTTGGTCAAATCGAGGATCGAGCTCATGGATCGCACCATCGCGCTGACCAAGCAGGGGCATCGTGACCAGGCGGTGACCCTTGTCGACTCAGGCGACGGCAGGGCCTTGATGGACAAGATCGTCGCCGAAGTTTTCAAGGGGTTGATTGTCGAACGCGATCTCTTGACGTCGCGCCAAGAGCGCTCGAGGCAATTGCGCCTCGGGCTATCGGTCTTGATCGGACTTGCGCTGTTCGGCGCGATCGTGCTCGCCGTCATTCTCGCGGCGTCGACACGACATGCCTTGAGGGGGCTTGTCGCCCGCACCCTCGAACTCCAGACAGAGTCGAAACGCCGTCTCGAGGCCGAGGAGACGCTGCGCCAAGCGCAGAAGATGGAAGCCGTGGGTCAGCTGACCGGCGGCATCGCCCATGACTTCAACAATCTCCTCACCATCGTCATCGGCAATCTCGACTCGATGAAGCGGAGGCTGGCCAAGACAGATGACTCGACAAGCGCCTCCGATCTTAAAGCCAACCTGATGAAACCGCTGGAAGACGCCTTGCGTGGGGCCGGCAGCGCAGCGCAACTCACCCATCGGCTGCTCGCCTTCTCGCGGCGCCAAGCCCTGGAACCTGCGCGCATCGATCTCAACCGTCTGGTCGCCGACATGCTGGACATGCTCCGCCGCAGCCTCGGCGAGCAAATCAACATTGAGACGGTGTTGAGCGCAGGCCTGTGGCCAAGCTTCGCCGACCCGCATCAGCTCGAAAACGTTCTCCTCAATCTGACGTTGAACGCCCGCGCGGCAATGCCGAATGGCGGCTGCCTCACCATCGAGACAGCAAACACCTTTCTCGACGGGACCTATGCGGGGCAGTTTGGCGATGTGGAGGAGGGGCAGTATGTGCTGTTGAGCGTAACCGACACAGGGACGGGCATCGCCAAAGACATCATCGACCGGGTGTTCGAGCCGTTCTTCACCACCAAGGCCGTAGGCGAGGGCTCAGGCCTCGGGCTTCCGATGGTCCATGGCATCGTCAAGCAGTCGGGGGGCCATGTTCGCATTTATAGCGAGGAAGGCCACGGCACGACGGTGAAGGTCTATCTGCCGCGGCTCAGCGCGACAGATGAGGTCAGCGCCGTTCCCACCGCCAAGCCACCGGATGTCGCCCCGGTGCCGAAGGCGGAGCCGAACGAGACGATCCTGCTGGTCGAGGATAATGACGGGGTGCGGGACTACGCCACCAGGGTCCTCGAGGAACTCGGCTATCACGTCATCGGCACCGCCGACGCCAGAGAAGCCTTGGAGTTGCTGGCCAAGCGCCCGGAGATCGACCTCTTGTTCACTGATGTCGTGTTGCCTGGCGCGGTCACCGGGCGCATGCTTGCCGACAAGGCTAAGGCCATGAAGCTGGCGCTACCGGTCCTGTTCACCACCGGCTATACCAGGAACGCCATCGTGCATCAGGGCCGGCTCGATCCCGACGTGCATCTCCTCAACAAGCCTTACACCCAGCAGGAACTCGCCCGCAAAGTGCGCGAACTGCTGGATGCCGCCCAGCAGCTGGACCAAAAGTCACGTGCATTGGGCTGATTTCCTGGTTGTCGTCTCGCGCTGCTTTGTGCAACGAGTGGATTTGCGTCTTGCTGCCGACCGGCGCTAGAACTTCGAGACGCGTTTGGTTAGGGGTCGTCAATGGTTCAGTTCACGCTGCCGAAGAATTCCCGGGTCCACAAGGGCAAGGAATGGAATCCGCCGCCGGAGGACGCCGAGGAGGGACGCTTCCGCGAATATCGCATCTATCGTTACGATCCGGAGACCGGCGACAACCCGCGGCTCGATACCTATTGGGTGGACAGCACCGATTGCGGGCCGATGGTTCTCGACGCGCTGATTTGGATCAAGAACAATGTCGACCCGACGCTGACCTTCCGCCGCTCCTGCCGCGAGGGCGTGTGCGGGTCATGCTCGATGAATATCGGCGGCACCAATACGCTCGCTTGCACCAAGTATGCCGCCGATGCGCCCGAAACCGTCGCCATCTATCCCTTGCCGCATATGCCGGTGATCAAGGACCTCGTGCCCGACTTCACCCATTTCTACGCGCAGCATCGCGCCATCGAGCCCTGGCTCAAGACCGATACGCCGACGCCGCAAAAAGAGTGGCGCCAATCGCGTGAGGACCGCAACAAGCTCGATGGGCTCTATGAGTGCATTCTCTGCGCCTGCTGCTCGACGGCCTGCCCGTCCTATTGGTGGAACGGCGACCGCTATCTCGGCCCTGCGATTCTGTTGCAGGCGGACCGCTGGATCGAGGACTCACGCGACGAGCGGACCGGCGAGCGGCTCGACGATCTCGAAGACCCGTTCAGGCTCTATCGCTGCCACACCATCCTCAACTGCACCAAGGCCTGTCCCAAGGGTCTCAATCCGGCGGCGGCAATCGCCTCGCTCAAGCGCCAATTGGTGCAGCGCGGCGAGTGATCGATCATATCGGCTTGCACGTGGGCGATATCGCGCGCGCGACCGAGTTCTATCTCAAGGCGCTGGCGCCGCTCGGCATCGCCATCATCATGCAGGTGTCGGCGGAAGAGACCGGGCATGGTGCTGCGGTCGGTTTCGGCGCCAACCAGAAGCCGTTCTTCTGGCTCGGCGAGGGCGGCGATCCGAGCGGCCCGATGCACATCGCCTTCGCGGCGCCGAGCCGCGCCGCGGTCGATGCCTTCTACGAGGCGGCCATCAAGACTGGCGCTACCGACAACGGCAAGCCGGGGCTCAGGCCGGAATATCACGCCAATTACTATGGCGCCTTCGTGATCGACCTCGACGGCAACAATGTCGAGGCCGTGTGCCATATGCCCGAGTGAGCCGCGCGTGCCTCAGCGGCCTGTGCAGTTCGGCAGCGAGAAGTTGCAAGGCTCAGGTGGCGTGACCGTCACCTTCTCCCCGGTCTTGGGATCTTTCTTTTTGGCATAGGGACTGACGACCCCGCGGGGGGCGAAGGTCACCCGGGCGAGCCGCCCGCCTTCGAAGCTGAGGCTCGCGCTGCAATCCCAATTCTTTTCCGATTTCGACTTCGCGAACGGATTTTTCTTGTCCGGCCTCTCCTTCTTCGCCGCCGACGGCACTGGTCCTGCCCCCGAATAGTGGTAGACCAGCGTCTCGCCGCTGGTGGTGCCGTAGCGCCCCGACGGATTGCCGGCGCAGGCGATGACCTGATCCGTCGTCATGCCGAGATAGGGCTTGGCCGGGTCGCCTTTGATGGCGGCCTCGAATGTCGCCCGCGGCGACTGGCAGCCGCCCAAGGCGAGGCCAACGGCCACAACGGCACATGTCGCCAATGCTCTGCTCATGATTTCCCGATCCCGATCACACCATTGGGATCGGCGCAGAATCCGCCCGAAAAATGGCGCGAGCGCGTGCGGCCGATGCCGGCCCAAGGGGATCGCTAGAGGGTGGTGAAGAAGTCGAAGAGCAGCTTGATGTTGAGGACGATGACGGTGATCGCGATCAGCACCGCGAGCATGGTCACCCAGCGCGGCGCCACCAGC
>Ga0307428_1001462_pt1 | contig 11947 bp, 9 predicted proteins | sample SalMarWE160240MG_FD_202161 | JGI IMG/M metagenome (GOLD analysis project Ga0307428, IMG submission 202161) | Salt marsh sediment microbial communities from the Plum Island Ecosystem LTER, Massachusetts, United States - WE1603-240 | ecosystem: Environmental > Aquatic > Marine > Intertidal zone >...
CTGGGAAGTTTTCAGGAACAAATCTATACGGTGCGGTTCTTCTAAGGAACTGCAGATAACCCCCTCCGCCGCATACCAGCAGGTCATATTTTCCCGGTCTCAATTCCCTGGGAACCGTCAGCCGAGCATGGTACTTCTTCTTTTCAGCAAGCCAGGATTCAATGACCACATCGAGTTCAACTTCCCCGCCCGCCTTGACCTTCGCATCGGACAAGTCAGCCGACCATATATGTGAAATGACGTTGTCCGGCAGAATGCTGATATCCACGTCGATTGACGCCAGCTCTACGCTCTTGTAAGGATTGTTCAGCAGTAAAACGACCGAGCCGGTACCTTCGGTGAGCAGTTCGGCTATGCCTGAACCGGTGGAGATATTTTCAAACGCTATCGACTCACCCGCTGCCGTGTCAATCTTGACCTTGTACCGAATCATATGGTCCGGCGGCAATCCGCCAAGCATAAGCGCCGCACCGTACAGAGTGTAGCGAAGCACCAGCGGGGTAAGCAGTTGGTTATCGACGAGCCGGCAGTTGTATATCCTCTTTTGAGCATCATTGTAACGAGAGACCGCTATTGTCAACGGAATCATTCTCGGCTCGCGGCCGATATCGCCGCGGATGGCGGTAGACTCGTCCACTGTCAAAGCTCCGACAATCTGCTCGGCGCTGGCGAACTTGAATGAACGAAATACGTTCGAGACTACCGTATGCACTTTTCCGGTCGCCATTGGCAAGTCGACCGAACCGTAACCAAGAAAGCTGTGTCCGAACGCGTAGACCTTGTCATCGACAACCTCAGTCACCGTTCCGATTGTATCAATCGTTATGTCACCGGTGACAAGCGGCACGGCAAGGCACGCGCCGGGAACCAACGTGGGCTCCTGCCGACCTGGCGGCCCGGATGCCAACCGGCCCGGCCCTATCGATGAACCGCCGCCGGGACCTGCCACAGCCATCAGTCCCAAAGGATTAATCAGGGAACCCAACTGCTCAACAGCCTCCGCCGGCAAACCGAAAGTTACGAGGGGAGTTGGCAGCGGCTCAAAGCCGGCAGCGGCCGCCGGCCGGCCGAGACCGGAAATTCCCCAGTATCGAAAATCGAGCAGCCGTTTCTCAATTTGAGCAAAATCAACCGGCCTGGAGAAATCAAGAGCCAAGCGGCGCCGCTGCGATTGTGATTGTACCTGTCCGACGCGAAGCATCTCTTTGATGGGTGTCACGCCGTACAGAGGGTCTTTGCTGAAGGTAAACCCGAAGGCCAGCGCACCGGCCAGTCGCCCGTCTATGTAGACGGGTGTGCCGCTGCATCCGCCCACAGGCCCGGTATGCACAAATCGCTCGTCCGTGCCCTGGACCAGAATTGCATCTCTTCCAGGCCATACCCCGCGAACCACATCCAGGACCTCCAGGTCAAACTTTTCGACCTCGGTGCCCTTGTAGACAGTCAAACAATACGCATCCATTCCAGGGGTAATTTCATCAAGGTCAATATACCTGTCAGGGTCGAGAACCTCGCCGGCGCCGCACGATGCACCGGCAAGAACCAGCACGAGAAATACGAAAAAACCGCTCGTTTTGCTTGCAAAAACTGTCTGCATCTGTTATCACCTCGATTGCGACAAGTTGATTATTCGTGGAATCTTAGTAGAAATAAAGACTGATTGCAAGGCAAAACAAAATTTGTTAAAATCCGGGTAAACGGAGAAAGAAATGAAAGCAAAACATCGGCACGAACTGAAAACCAACGAACTGGCCGAGTGGATAGCCGACTTTCCGCGGTGGGCACGCGAAAACCTTGCGATGCTCATCATCGTATCGGCGGCTATCGTCGTTGCCATAGTCTCATTAGTATATCTGAGACGCCAGAGAAACGTCGTATCTGTCGGGGAAAGGGTCAACCTCACCAGGCTTATCAGCGGACTCTGGCAGAGCAAGCAGGGCGTTCTCACCGACCACACCAGGGGAACAGATTCTTCGTATATGCTGTTGCAGTTGGCCCGAGATCTCGAGGCTTCCGCAAACAGTGCAAAGAATGACCGGCTTGCTGCCCTGGCCTTTATCAAAAGGGCCGAGGCCCTTCGGGCCGAACTGCACTACCGACCGGCAGCGGTTGGCAGTGGATATTTGCAGGACCAGCTAAAGCTTGCAAAAGAAAGCTATCAAAAGGCCCTGGCAAGAATCACGCAGTACGGCCAGCCGGATTCGCCGGCATCCGAGTCCCCGGTTGAAACAAATGAGCCGCCTTCCACTAACAAGCAGACCAGCAGTGGGTATAAATACCCGCTCATAACGGCTATGGCCGAATTCGGGCTCGGCATTTGTGACGAAGAACTCGGCAACTTCGAAGAGGCGCATAAGCTCTACCAGGCCCTCGCTTCAAATCCCGAGTTTGAAGGCACCATCGTCGCCGTTCAGGCCAGGCAGCGTCTCGAGACAATGGCCGACTACAAAAACAAGATAGTCTTCAGAACAATAGCACCACCTGAACCAACCATTCCCACGCCGTCAATGATACGGTTACCTGTCTCCGAGGCCAACTTTGCAGAGCCCAACACGAAAACGCTGCCTCTAAAGCCCGTCGTCGAGGCAAATCTCGGCGACTCAAACGTCAGTGGTGTCAACGAAGCTGCGGATGAACCGAAACAGTGAACAATTCGGGACTGAATCAAAAGGCCCTGACGACAGACAGAATTCAGCAGTCGATAACAGCAGTAAGGACGCCGACCAGAGCAGCTCCAGCCAGTTAAGACTGCACGTGGGAAACTCAATTAAAGAACGGCGGGTTGATAAGTATCTGCACGGCAGGTTCAGCAACTTCAGCAGGGCAATGATACAGCAGATTATCAAGGCCGGGGCGGTCAAGGTCAACGGCAAAACCGTTAGACCCAGCTTCAAACTCAGCAGCGGTGACAGGATAGATATGAGCCTGCCCGAGCTGCCGAAAAGAGAAATTGAGCCCGAAGATATCCCGCTGGACATCGTTTACGAGGATGACGATATAATCATCATCAACAAGCAAGCTGACCTGGTAGTGCATCCCGCCCGCAGCAATACTCACGGCACTTTGGTGAACGCCCTTTCGTTTTATTCGGACAAGCTGTCCAGCGGAACAGGTCCATTTCGGCCTGGCATCGTGCACAGACTCGACAGAAATACCACCGGCGTTATGGTCGTTGCCAAAAACAATGCGGCCCAGTGGAAAATCGCCAGCCAGTTCGAGCACCGCCAGGTCAAAAAGAGCTACCTTGCCATAGTGCATGGCACACCCGACCTGACTGCCGACCGAATAAACGAACCGCTCGGGGTTCATCCAAAAATCAGAGAAAGATATGCAATCAGGCCGGAGACCGGCAAAGAAGCCATCACTTTTTTCGAGGTCCTTGAGCCCTTCAGGGGTTTCTCTTTACTGAGCCTGTCGCCTAAAACCGGCAGAACACATCAGATACGTGTACACCTGTCTTATATCAAACACTCAATAGTAGGCGATGATATGTACGGCGGCAAGCTGGTTTATCTCTGGCAGTTGGCCGATGCCGAACCTACTGTTGCCGACCCGGTTATCGACCGTCCCGCCCTGCACGCGGCAACACTCGAATTCAGGCATCCATCAACCGAACAGATGGTCAAATTCGAAGCCCCGCTGCCCAACGATATGAAAAACCTGCTCGACATGCTCAGAAAATATCGAAAACTTTAGCCTGCCCCCCCCCGTGTTGCTCTCTTCGCCGCTCCCTTCATTGACCGATGCATTTGCACAAAAACCGCAACCACTTCGGATAAGCCGCGCCACACCGATACTATGTCTGCGCTAGTTTCGCCAAATCAGCATCCCGCCAGCTATACTGAATCTCGACTCCTGGCGACCCCCCAAAAATGCGTGACGTCCATATCCTCGGAGATATCCTCACCATGTGTGCCTTTCCCGGTCGCGGGGTCAATATGGGCCCCGTGGTCGGGCGCAAACACAATAAGACGATTTGCATTGTTCCAATACTTTTCAACCTCAGCGACCATCCGTTCGAAACTGTTGATATGGTTCCGCACAGCCCTCAGCGCTTCGGCACTCTCAGGATTCGTCCGGTGGAGCACGTCGTCATACTCCTGGTGGTAGGCAACAATAAAATCATGGTTGTTGAGCTTCAAAAGTGCAACAACTCTCTCAGTAACTTGCCGGTCGTAGTTTTCGGAAAAATAATCAAGCGGCCGCCCTCGAAATATCTTATCTATGCTTGAATCTTTCACCGCCACAATAGCCACACGTTTTCGTGCCTTTGTGAGTATATCAAAGATTGTTTCACAAGCCAGTACGGGTTTTTCGTATACCTTGATCCCATGACGCTCTGGGGCGGCACCGGTGAACATCGAAGCAAAACAAACGGGTGTTTTCGGCGGGAAGACAGACTTTACTTCAACTGCAAGCTGAGTATACCTCAGTACGGGGGCAAAATAGGATTCATATCTGGAGTATAGGTTCGACCCGATAGCATCAGGAGCATATACAAGGCACTTCTCAACACAAGCACCATGGATTTCAGCTCCTGCCACACGGATCACGCTTTGGAGTTCTGCCCCATCGCTAACTGCAGGAGGTGGAATCCGCATCAGTCTGCAAATTGTGGGCGTCAAGTACGCAATACTAGCGCGCTGGCACACTTGTTTATGCCTCTATCCTATTCCTGCGGTAGTCTTGCCAAATCGGCATCGGAGCCGGCGACCATCAGGATGTCCTCCTGATAAATAACGGTGTTGGGCATAGGAACATTGATAATCCCTGCCCGTCCGGCCTTTTCGCCCTTCTTGTCCTGATTCTGCTCGCCACGCTTGATTGCAACCAGATTTACACTGTACTTTTGCCGCAGTTGCAGGTCCATAACCGTTTTGCCGTCGAAACTGGCCGGCGCCTTAACCCGCGCCAGGCTGTAGCCCGGAGCAAAATCAATTTTCTCGCCTATTTGCGGTGCGATAAGCTTGTAAGCCCACCGTTGAGCCGACTCAATCTCAGGGTATATAACGTCCGTGGCTCCCACTTTGGAGAAGACCTCACCGGCAATCAGGTCCTCCGCCCTGGTATAAATCTGTTTTACTCCCATTTGTTTCAAATTGACCACCGTCAGAATGGCCGACTCGAAACCGCGTCCGGTCCCCTGCCCTATACCGATGATTGCGACATCAATCTTATCGATGCCCTGGGCCTTCAATGCCTCTTCGTCAGTGCTGTCGAGCCTGACGGCGCAGCTTACCTGGTCACGAATCAATTCTATCTCGTTTCTGTCCTTATCAATAGCTATCACTTCTGCGCCGCTCATCGCCAGGGCTATCGCGAGTTTCTTGCCGAACCTGCCCAATCCTATCACCGCAAACCTTTTCATAATAACCCCGTAATAAAAATCAAAAATGTTGAGTTACCGCCTTGCGGCAACGGATTCCTTAATTTTGATTTTTACATTTTTAGCCGACAATTACTGCCTCGGTCGGGTAATTGTATCGTGCCGGTCTCAGGTTGAAAGTCAGGGCCGCCAGCAGCGTTAAAGGACCGAGTCTTCCGATTAGCATTACAGCAATAATAATCAATTTGCCGCCGGTTGTCAAAGAAGCTGTTATACCGGTCGTCAGCCCGACAGTGCCCAGGGCCGAGGCCGCCTCAAACAGCGTCTGCGACATAACAAAGCCGTTTTCTCGTTCCGTGATACTCAGCGCGAGTGTTGCGGCAAACAGCACCACAACGAAAAGCAGGGTAACGGTAATTGCCCTTCCGACGACGACAATCCTGACCGAACGCTTAAACATTTCGACTTCTTCCCGTTTTCGCAGCGCCGCAATAACCGTCATTATGATAACAGCCAGTGTCACCGTCTTGATTCCACCTGCAGTCGAACCGGGCGAGCCCCCAACAAACATCAGCAAAACCAGGACAAATCTGCTTGAAGCCGTCAACCCCGATGTATCCACGGTATTGAACCCGGCCGTGCGCGCCGTTATCGACTGAAACAGGGCGTCCAGGACCCCCGGATTCTGATGTCCTTCGGAACCGCTCTGTGCGCTATAGTGCTCAAAGAGAAGTATCGCCAGCGCACCGAAGACTATCAGAAAGGCGGTTACGCTGAGCACTATCTTGCTTTGCAGTTGCATTCTTTTACGCGTCGGTACTTCTATCGTAAGCCTGTAACGCTCTTCCATGTGTTTTTTGAAAAAGAGCTTCACCCTGTCAGCGGCGATATTGCTCAGGTCGTACAGCACGCCAAAGCCCAGACCGCCCAGCACAATCAACGGACAAATTACCGCGTAAATACGCCAGTTTCGGTTGTAGCTGACGAAACTGTCGCTAAACAAACTAAAGCCGGCGTTGCAAAAAGCGCTTATGGAATGAAAGATACTACAGAACCACTGCTGCTGAATGTTATCAATCCGGCCGGGGACTTCGCCCCACATACTAAAGGTGGCCACCGCACCAACGGCTTCGATGAGTATAGTACCTGCAAATATGAAAGCTATCATATTGCCTATTCGACCAAGCGTGCGGGCGCTGAGCAAATCCTGCATCGCTACCGATTCGCGCAGGCTCAGCGCCTGTCCAAGCAGCAGGGCAAAAACCGCACCAAATACAATTATGCCGAGTCCGCCGAGCTGAATCAGCGACAGTATGACTATCTGACCCATAAGGCTAAAATCGGCGCCCGTATCCTTTACGACCAGGCCTGTGACACAAGTTGCGCTGGTGGCCGTAAACAGAGAATCAACAAACCCAAGACCGTCCGCCGCCGAAGACCTCGGCAGCATCAGCAGACCCGTCCCCGATATTATCAGAACCACAAAGCTTGCTATAAGGGTGCGGGTCGGGTTTTTGCCCGAAGCGGCCATGTTGACACTGGTCACACAAATCTTGATAACTACCTCGACAACGAGGTAAATACCCACTGCAAAATGCCTGACCGTCCCAGGTTCAAACCTTTTGAACCACCTCCCGGCCCCCAGCACCGCGAACACAAGGCCAATCAAAAGCGGTATCTCGAACCAGTTGGCGTACAGGAATTCCTTTATCGATTCGGCGTTTAACAAACGTACTGTCTTACCGGCAATGAAAACAAACAGCAGACTAATCTGAATCGTGTACAAAACCTGCAGCGGCAGCAGCGGTTTGTCAAAGCCAAAGAGTATAACAAAAGAGGCCACCACCATAGCTGAGGTGACAGCCTTGACGACCACCAGGGTCTTCTCCAGGGCCTTGTTCTTATAACCTATCTGCATAAATCGATTATCAGCTTTCGCTTGTCACTTGTCAATTCTCAATCAGGCCACATCCGCCAGGCCCAGCGAGTCGCCAAACTTCGCCAGAAGCGCCCTGCGAATACTTCGATGCCCAGGCTTCGACAACATCGGGTCGTCTGCAACCAGCTCGAATGCGTTCTTTCTCGCCATTGCCAGCAGCTCATAATCTTCGACAATGTTCGCGATTTTCAAATCAGGCAGCCCGTGCTGTCGAGCGCTGAAAAGCTCTCCCGGCCCGCGCAGCCGCAAGTCCTGTTCGGCAATGTCGAAGCCGTCCCTGCTTCGCGTCATTATCTCGAGCCTGCTTCTGGCCACGTCGCTTTCGGTCTCGGAAAAAAGAAGACAATAAGATTTGGCCTGCCCTCTTGCTATGCGGCCTCTTAATTGATGCAACTGTGCCAGCCCGAACCGGTCCGCACCCTCTATAACCATAATCGTTGCGTTCGGTACGTCCATCCCCACCTCTATCACTATTGTCGAAACAAGCACGTTGATTTTGCCGCTGCGAAACTCCGACATAACCTGCTGCTTTTTGGCCGAGGGCATCCGACCGTGCAAAAGCTCGACCCTGAATTCCGGGAAAACCTCCCGCGAAAGCCTCCTCCATTCATCGCCGGCCGCCTTAACCTCCTCCTTGTCCGAGCCGTTTTGCTCAACTGACGTAATCCGTGGACAGACAAAGTACGCCTGTCCCTTTACCTTCAATCGCTCACGTATGAATTCATACGCCTTCGGTCTGTCCCTGCGGTCAACCCAGCGGGTAACCACCTCGCCCCTGCCGGGCGGCGAATGCTTGATGATAGAGACATCCAAATCTCCGAAAGCCGTCATCGCCAGGGTCCGCGGGATGGGCGTGGCGGTCATCACAAGACAATGCGGAGTAGTCTGTTTTCGCAGCTCGGCACGCTGATGGACGCCGAACTTGTGCTGCTCATCAATCACAACCAAACCAAGCCTGTCAAATTCGATGTCTTTTTCCAGCAGGGCAACGGTTCCCACGACTATGTCAATCGCTCGGCCTCCTATCCTGCCCAATGTCTCGGCCCTTTTCTTTCCTGTCAGGCCGCCGGTAATCAGGACATGTTTGACTCCAGTATCTTTCAAATATCTTTCGATGCTCAGGAAATGCTGGGCAGCCAGAATCTCCGTCGGCGCCATAATCGCTGCCTGCGTCTTGTTGGCGACCGCCAACAGCGCCGCATAAAGCGCCACCACCGTCTTGCCGGAACCAACGTCGCCCTGCAGAAGTCGATTCATCGGCACGTTCTTCTCCATATCCGCAACTATCTCGGCTATGGCATTGTTCTGGTCCTCGGTCAGCAAAAATGGAAATCGCTTCCTGATGCGCCTGTCGATTTGGTCGCTAAAGCTCATAGCCGGCGCCGATGAGAAATGCCTGCATCTGTAGCGGCGAAGAGCCAGACCCAACTGCATCAGGAACAATTCGTCGTACTTCAATCTGCGTTTGGCTTTTTTCAGCTTCTCCTCATCCGGCGGCAGATGTATCCATCGAAAGGCATCTTCTCGCTTGATAAGGTTGCTCTGCCTGCGAAAACGCACGTTGTAAAACTCATCCACCATCGCATCGAGGTTGTCGAGCACAAGCCTGATGACTCGCTTGATTTGCATGCTGCTCAACCCCGCCCCAGCCGGATAAACTCCACCGCCGAAATACTCGCCCGGTTTTGTGCTCCTTTCATCAAGCACCAGAAAGCTCGGGTTCGTCATTTGCAATTGCCGCTTGTATAAAGTCACTTTGCCCGAGACCATTATCACCTGTCCCGGTTTGAGCTGCCCGCGAAGATATCCGCCGTGAAACCATATAATCCTGCACACCGCCGTCTCGTCGGAAAGCTCAACTTCAAAAATCGGCTGACGCCGAAAAGTCTGGTAGTCTACCGACTCCACCAGCCCAACAATGGTAGCGACCTGGTCCGGCCGCATCCGGCTTATCTTTATCTGCTCGGGAGCAAAAAGCCAATCCCGCGGAAAATACTCCAGAAGGTCGCCTACCGTCTCCACCCCCAACTGCGCAAAGAACCGCGCCCTCGCAGGCCCAACGCCCTTTAAGAATTGGACCGGCATCGAGAGGCTTAACTTGTTTTGTGAATTCTGCTTTGTCGATTGTGACATAAGAATCATTCTTTGTCTTTATTTTCATCACTCGGCTTCATAAAACCCTTTATCACATAAGCTACCACATAAAGAAGACCAAAATTGACAAGTATAACCCCTACTGCAATCACAATCCCTAAAGTGGGCTCACCAACGGCAAAAAGCAGTATTCCAAGGATAACCGCAACCCAAATCGTCACTACCCCAATTTTTCGAAAACCTTCTTCTAAATTCATAGCTTTTATCCTTCCTCAAACCCGTATTTTCCGAACAGCCTTACAAATCGGCAATCACAAAGGTGCCTTTCAATCAATTTGCCCGCCTTTTTCTCGCAGACCATCAACTGCTGCACCCCGACAGGGCCGACCGGTGCGACCATAATACCGCCGTCGGCGAGCTGCTCCACCACAGGCTCGGGCAATCTCGGCACCGCAGCGGTAATCATAATCCTCTCGAAGGTTCGCTGCCCGGGCCAGCCGCAACTGCCGTCGCCGGTATGGAACTCAACATTGCTGATGCCCAACCGGCCAAGCGTCTCTTGGGCCGACGCGGACAACTCGCTGAATCTCTCAATCGTATAGACTTTTTTGGCCAACCTGCACAGAATTGCGGTCTGATATCCGCTGCCCGTTCCTATCTCCAGAACCTCGCAATCAACATTAACACGCAGCTCCTGCGTCATCAAGGCAACAATATACGGTTGAGAAATCGTCTGGCCCATCCCAATCGGCAGCGGATTGTCGGCGTATGACTGTGATTTGTGTGCCTGGGGCACGAACTCCTCTCGCGGCAGCTCGCTCATTACCCTGATGACATCCGTACTCGCTATATTCCTGCCCGCCAGGTCCTGCTGAAGCATGCGCTGCCGGGCAGCGGCAAATCTGTCCTCGTTCTTTCCGGCGGTCATAGTCGTGATAATCGCTTCCTGAGCGACAATTTGCAAACCAATTCTTGCCGCAATCGCACCATCGGCACTTCGGCGTTGTATGAACCCTCGCCGCCAAACGCCTGTAATCCAACGACTCTGGGACACTCACTGGCTTGTCATCGCACCGCCGGATGTTACAATATAATGCCGGAAAGCAAATAACCCTGACCGGATTTAAGGAGACACACAATGAAAATCAGAAAACTTCTTTTCTATTTGCTGGCTGTTCTTTTGGGCGGCTGCGTGCCTGTCCTGTCGCTCCATCCGCTCTACGACGAAAAAGACGTGGTTTTCCAAAAGAACCTGCTCGGCGTCTGGGTCGATGATTCCAACGAACCTGAGATGACCTGGCAGTTCAGGCATCCTGACGAATCGAAAAAAGCATACGAGCTGACCTACTTCGATAACCAAGCCAACAAAGGCATCTTCACGGTGAACATGCTGAAGCTGGAGGGCGGGCTTTTTCTGGACGTCTACCCCAACCACCTTCCAGCGGGGCAACTGGAGGAGCCCAACGAAGCCCCGTGGCCATATAACAGCTTGTTCTTTATTCCTGCTCACACGTTCATAAAAATTGACCTGTTTGAACCTGCCTCGGCCATGAAGAACCACGTCGGCAAAGACGAAACGATAGATGCCGATACACTGAAAATCTTATCCAGCCGGTACGACTACCTCCTGAATATGCGACTCACGGACGACGATGCCTTCAAGAAGCTGCTCGAAGAAGACCCAAATGCGGTAAAGCATCAAATGGTGGACCACACGCCTGTTTTGACTGCCTCGACGAAAGAACTCCAGGCCTTCGTATGCAAGTACGCCGACGACACCAGATTATTTACTACAGAAATAGAGCTGATTCGCAAAAAGACCGAGGGGCCACAGCGGGCCCCGGAGCAGGACCCAAACGATTCGCCTGCAGGCCGAGACAAAAAACCGGCAGAGAAGCATCAATCTGACAAAAACCAGTGATGCAAATGATGTGATATTGCAGCAGCGTTGACTGTTGAGCGCCTTTCGCCATAATACGACACAATGAACGAAACAACCAAAAAACTGGTCGACCTGGACAAGAAGTATCTCTGGCATCCCTTTACGCAGATGGCTGACTGGCTCAAATCCGAGCCGGTGATAATCGACTCGGGTGAAGGCTTTTTCCTCATCGACACCGAGGGCAACCGCTACATCGACGCAGTCAGCTCGCTGTGGTGCAACGTTCACGGTCATCGAGTCAAAGGAATTGACGACGCAATAAAGGCCCAGATAGACATGGTCTCTCACAGCACACTGCTTGGGCTGGGCCAGACCAAATCTATCGAGCTTGCCGAGAGACTTGTTCGCATTACCCCGGCGAATCTGCAAAAGGTCTTCTACTCCGACAGCGGAGCAACAGCCGTCGAGGTCGCCTTGAAGATGGCCTACCAATACTACCAGAATACAGACCGAAAAAAACGCACAAAGTTCATCGCCCTGCAGAACTCCTACCACGGCGATACGATTGGCTCAGTGAGCCTCGGCGGAATCGAAACGTTTCATTCGATATTCAGCCCCCTGCTGTTTGAAACCTACTTCGCGCCGCCGCCGCACCCTTATCGTTTTGACGGCAGCAGACAAGAGTGTGTCCGATACAGCCTCGAGA